>WNFJ01200638.1_pt1 | contig 16116 bp, 13 predicted proteins | sample 5400461 | NCBI WGS metagenome assembly WNFJ01 (sample SAMN13153349, study PRJNA577476) | soil metagenome | isolation source: 115 cm saprolite on Douglas fir-dominated hillslope | place: USA:California | collected 2013-09-17 | reverse complement strand
GGTAGGACGGGGGCAGGAAATGAAATTCACCGACATCTTCATTCGCCGCCCGGTCCTGGCGACGGTCGTCAGCCTGATGATCCTGGTGCTCGGCATCCGCTCGGAGAATGCGCTGCCGATCCTGCAATATCCGCGGACGCAGAACGCTGTCGTCACGGTCACGACCACCTATTACGGCGCAGATCCCGACGTCATCGCCGGCTTCATCTCGACGCCGCTCGAGAACGCCATCGCGCAGGCGAACGGCATCGACTACATGACGTCGACGAGCCAGAGCGGCGTGAGCACGATCACGGTCTATCTGCGTCTCAACTACGATGCCGATAAGGCGCTCACCGAGATCAACACAAAGGTCAATTCGGTGCTGAACCAGCTGCCGCCCGGATCGCAGCAGCCCGTGCTGACGGTGAAGGTCGGACAGACCATCGACGCCATGTATATCGGCTTCAACAGCGACGTGCTGACGCCCAACAAGATCACTGACTACCTGGTGCGCGTGGTACAGCCGAAGCTGCAGGCGGTGGAAGGCGTACAGACGGCCGAGATCCTCGGCGGCCAGAATTTTGCGCTGCGCGCCTGGCTCGACCCCGTGAAGCTCGCCGCCTACGGCCTCACCGCCGCCGATGTGAGCCAGGCGCTGGCGCAGAACGACTACATCGCCGGCCTCGGCGCCACCAAGGGCCAGATGGTGCAGGCTAACCTGACGGCGTCGACTAGTCTGCACTCGGCCGACGAATTCGCCAACCTCGTGCTCAAGCAGCCGAACGGCGCCATCGTGCGCCTCAAGGACGTGGCCAACGTCTCGCTCGGCGCCGATGACTACGAATCGCAGGTTGGCTTCGACGGCAAGCGAGCCGTCTATATCGGCATCCAGGTGGCCCCCGCCGCTAATCTGCTCGACGTCATCGCCGGCATTCGCAAGGTCTTTCCCGACATCCAGGCACAGCTGCCCGAGGGATTGAGCGGCAAGATCGTCTATGACGCGACCGCCTTCGTGAACAGCTCGATCCGCGAGGTCGTGACCACGCTCATCGAGGCGCTGCTGATCGTGACGCTGGTCGTGTTCGCTTTTCTCGGCTCGCTGCGCTCCGTCTTCATACCGACGGTTGCCATTCCGCTGTCGCTGGTCGGCACCTTCGCGATGATGCTGATCTTCGGCTTCTCGATAAACCTGCTCACACTATTGGCACTGGTTCTGGCGATCGGCCTAGTGGTCGACGACGCGATCATCGTCGTCGAAAACGTCAACCGCCATCTCGAAGAGGGGATGCGGCCGATCTGGGCGGGCCGATCATCGCCATGACGGTGGTGCTGGTAGCGGTCTATGTGCCGATCGGCTTCCAGGGCGGCCTCACCGGCGCGCTCTTCACGGAATTCGCCTTCACCCTCGTCGGCGCCATTACCGTATCGGCGATCGTCGCGCTGACGCTATCGCCGATGATGTGCTCGCGCCTCCTCAAGCCGCATGTTGAGGGCGGCGGCGGGTGGCAGGACCGGCTGGTGGATTTCATCGACCGCGCATTCGCCCGGCTGCGCCGCCGCTATGAGCGGTGGCTGCATGGCAGCTTGAACTACTGGCAGGTGACGGCCGTGTTCGCGGCAATCGTGCTGACGAGCATCTATTTCCTCTACAGCGGCGCCAAGAGCGAGCTCGCGCCGCAGGAGGACCAGGGCGTCGTGATCACGTCCTCGACGGCCGCGCCCAACGCCACCCTCCAGCAGCGGTTGCTCTACTCGCGGCAGGTCTACGAGACCTTCGCCAAATATCCCGAGACCGATCACGTGTTCCAGATCGACGCGCCGGCGCAGAGCATCGCCGGCATGGTTTTGAAGCCGTGGGACGAGCGGAAAAGAACCAGCAATACGCTGCAGCCGATCGTGCAGCAGGACGTCGCTCAGGTCGCCGGTCTGCGCGTCGTCGCCTTTCAGTTGCCCTCGCTCCCCGGTGCCCAGGGATTGCCCGTGCAGTTCGTCATCAATACGACGGACTCCTTCGACCGGCTGAACGAGATCGCGGGGCAATTCCTGCAGGAAGCGGTCAAGAGCGGCATGTTCATCTTCCTCGATAGCGACCTGAAGATCGACCGGCCGCAATCGACCGTGGTGATCGACCGCGACAAGGCGGCGCAGCTCGGCTTGAAGATGAGCGATATCGGCAGCGCCATGGCGGCGATGCTGGGCGGCGGCTATGTCAACTATTTCGGCCTCGACGGGCGCTCCTACAAGGTCATCCCGCAGGTGCAGCAGCGCTCGCGTCTCAATACCGACCAGCTGCTCAACTACTACATTCGCACCGCCGACGGGGCCTCGATCCCGCTATCGACCGTCGCGCATATCAGCACCAAGACCATTCCGGAATCGCTCAACCACTTCCAGCAACTCAACGGCGCGACGATTCAGGGCGTGGCGATGCCCGGCGTCTCGCAAGGCGATGTGCTCAATTACCTCAACGACCTCGCGGCACGGACACTGCCGCAGGGCTATTCGGTGGACTATGGCGGGCTGTCACGGCAATACGTGCAGGAATCGAGCGGCTTCGTAACGACCTTCGCCTTTGCGTTGATCATCATCTTCCTGTCGCTCGCGGCGCTGTTCGAGAGTTTCCGCGATCCGCTGATCATTCTGGTGTCCGTGCCGATGTCGATCGCCGGCGCGCTGATCTTCATCAACCTCGGCCTGGGGGGCGCCAGCCTCAATATTTACACGCAGGTCGGGCTTGTGACGCTGATGGGCCTTATCAGTAAGCACGGCATCCTGATCGTCGAGTTCGCCAACGAGCTGCAGATGCAGGGCAAGTCCAAGCGCGAGGCGGTCGAAACAGCCGCTGGCATCCGGCTGCGTCCCATCCTGATGACCACCGCGGCGATGGTGCTGGGCGTCATCCCGCTGATCATCGCCAGCGGCGCGGGCGCGGTGTCGCGCTTCAACATGGGCTTGGTCATCGCCAGCGGCATCGCCATCGGCACGCTCTTCACGCTCTTCGTCGTGCCGGCGGCCTACCTGGTGATTGCTGCCGACCACTCGAAGAAGAGCGAGGTCGAGGACGCCCTCGATCCGGTGACGCACCGCGCCTGACCGCCCGGCTCGGCGACGTCGGCATCAGGCGCGGCGGTAGGGATAGCAGCGCTCGCGGTCGAGCGCAGTGCCGAGATGGCGCGCCAGTGCGCGTATCGCATCACCATGCTCCGGATAGGGATCGTCGTTGCCGACGCCGACGATGATCGTGCGGAAGTTGCGGTCGTCGCGTCCTTCCGGCGGCAGCATCGCCGTCGCCAGCGCGTTACCCTCGGCATCGCGCAATGTGAGGAACAGCGGCATCGCGCGCTGCACATGTGCGTTGAGCCCGATGTCCTGCTCGATGAAGCTACGCGACGGCGGCTGATAGCTCTGCGCCGCCTTTTCCCGCTCCTGCCAGAAAAACTTCTCGACCGCATGGCGCATCACGTCGGATTCGACGGTAGCTTCCGCTTGTGTCTCGATGCGGAACCACGTCTTTTCACCAGGGGCGTCGCAAACGAATTTCATGCGTCCTCCATCATCTCTCGCAAACAAGCTGGGACGGCGGACGGCGCAAGGCAAGCGTCTCGCTTCAGGCTCGGACAAAGCGGGCGTATAGGCGAACCGTAGGTATATACAGTCCGCAACGGACTTGCTACGCTCCGGGCGGGAACACCATTATTTCGCGTTCCGCAATCTTCAGCCGTCGGTCAATCTCGGCCGACGGAGGGTTATTGTCCGCTTCTGCGGAAGTCAGGATGGACATTGTTCCGGAGCGAGCCGCCGTCTTTTCCGATCCCGAGAAGGACGAGCTCACCATCCTGATGGATGGCTTTCGGATAGCGTTGAGCGGGAGCGAAGCCCGTGCGCTGGGCTCCGCCCTGTCCCGGGGTCTAGAGCGCTTCGGATTCTATGACTACAGCGGCTCAATGCCAGCGCACGAATCCCATCGCCTGGCGGATCCCGACCAGCGGCTCGGCGCCGCGCCGGCCCCGGCGCCGGTGAAAGCCGGTCGCACCCGGCAACCATCCCCCGATGCCGGCTCGCGCGCCGGGCTGTTCACTCAGATGCTCGAGGCCACCAACGCCGGCGTGATCGTCACCGACCCGCATCAGCCGGACAACCCGATCATCTTCGCCAACCCGGCGGCGGCGGTGATGACCGGCTACGGCATCACCGAACTGGTCGGGCAGAATTACCGCATCCTTTTCGGGCCCGGCACCGATCCGAAGGGGATCGACCGCCTCCGGCAGGCCCGCCAGGGCGAGCGCCCGGTTGCCGCCACCTTGCTGCATTACCGCAAGGACGGCACGCCGTTCTGGGCCAATCTCTCTTCGAGCCCCATGCGCGGCCCCGACCAGAGACTGGCGGGGTTCATCTCTGTCCTGGTCGACATCACCGAGCACAAACGCAGCGAGGAAGACGCGCACCGCGCCCGTGTCGCCGCCGAACGTGCCAACCAAGCGAAGTCCGAGTTCATCGCCGGCATCAGCCACGACCTGCGCACAGCCCTCACCGGCCTCATCGGCTTCACCAACCTGCTGCTGAGCGAGAATCTCTCGACGGAGCAGCGCCGCTACGCGATGCATGCGCGGGAGGCCGGAAATTCGCTCCTCGCCGTCATCAACAACGTGCTCGATCTCTCCAAGATCGAGGCCGGCAAGATCGAGCTCGTCGAGACCGATTTCGGCATCATCGAGCTCGCCGTGAGCTGTCATGCGGCGGTATGGCAAGCAGCGCGCGAGAAAGGTCTCGACCTGAATTTCGTGCTGAAGCCCGATGTCCCCAACATGGTGCGCGGCGACCCCGATCGCATCCGCCGGGTGCTCCTCAACCTGCTGAGCAATGCCGTCAAATTCACCGATAAAGGCAACGTCGTGCTGTCGCTGTCGAAGGTCGAGGACCGGCCGACGGGCAGCGTCCTGCGCTTCTCCGTGACGGATACCGGGATCGGCATCGCCAAGGACAAGCAGAGTCTGCTGTTCCGTCGCTATTCGCAGATCAACGGCGCCGCCGCCAAGCGGCATCCCGGCGGCGCCGGGCTCGGCCTCGCCATCTGCAAGAGCCTGGTCGAGCAGATGGGCGGCAACATCGGCGTGACCAGCACGCCAGGTGTCGGCAGCCAGTTCTGGTTTACCCTGCCGCTCCAGGCGTCCGCCGGCGTCGTCGCCAAGCAACCCGGCGTCGAGGCGCGGCGCCGGGCGCGCGTCCTCATCGCCGAAGACACGCCCATCAACCAGGAGCTCATGGTCACCCTGCTCAAGAAGGCCGGGCATGAGGTCGAGCTCGTTACCGATGGCGAAGCCGCGCTCGCGGCCGTGCAGCGCAGGCCGTTCGACCTCGTTCTCATGGATGTGCAGTTGCCGCGCATGGACGGGTTCGTCGCCACGCGGGCGATCCGCGCGCTCGACAGCAGCGCGAGCGCCGTCCCGGTGATCGCCCTTACCGCCCGGGCCCTGTCGCGCGACATCGAGGACTGCCTCGCTGCCGGCATGAACGACCACCTGTCGAAGCCGATCGACGCCACGCTCCTGCTCGCGACCGTCGACCGCTGGACGCGCCAGCCTCAGCCGGCCGAGCACCCCGCGCCCCGCGAGGAGCCTGTCCTTGGCATGGTGCACGACGAAAGCATGCTGCGCGACCTCGAGGGTCATCTCGGCCGCGACAAGGTGGCGGCCATGCTCGCCATGGCGCGGGACGACATCCCGGGGCGTCTCGAGCGCATGCAGCAGCATCTTTCCGACCATGAATTCGGCCGCCAGCAGGCGCATGAGCTGGTATCGATCGCCGGCAATCTCGGCTTCACCGAGCTGGTCGCGCGCAGCCGTCAGTTCATCGAGGTCAGCGACAGCGGCCGGGGAGACCGCATCCGGGCCGTCTTTCACGAGCTGAAAACGGCCGGCGACCGCGCGCTTGCCGTCGCCAACCGCCTGCTGCGCGGCGCCGCGTGACCGGGCCGGCAGGTCACATCTCCGTCAGGACTTCCCGGATGCGCCTTGCCAGATCGCGGTGGCCATAGGGCTTGACCAGGAACGGGAATTCGCGCTGGCTCGGCTCGACGCCCTCGGCGCCGCCGGAGTAGCCCGACGTCATCAGCACCTTGAGCCCCGGGCGCATGCGCCGCGCCGCGCGCGCCAGCTCGATGCCGTTCATGCGATTGGGCAGCACGATGTCCGTGAACAGCAGGTTGACCGGCCCGCTCCCGCCGAGGATGTCGAGCGCGGAGCGGGCGTCATCGGCGAGCAGCACCTGGTAGCCCAGATCGGTCACCGTGGAGACCGCGAAATCGAGCACCAGGGGGTTGTCTTCGACGATGAGGATCGTCTCGCGGCCGCCCGCCGCTTCGCGAGGAAGTGCGGCTCGCGCTGGCGAGCCAAGCACGCCAGGAACCGTGCGAAGGTGTCGGGAACTCACCTCCTGCGCAAGCCGAACCGTGTCAATGTAAGGACATGGGAACTTCAGTTCGCGAACGGCCGTTGCGCTGTGAAGCCGGTGCCATGCATGGCCGGGGCCGTCCGCACCGCCACTCCCCAGCGACGGGCGGCCCCGATTGCCTCGCGCCCTCGATCAGGCGGCCTTGCGGATGACACGCGCCGCCGGCAGGGTCACCGTCACCGTCGTCCCTCGGCCCGGCGCGCTGCTGATGCAGAGCATGCCGTCGTGCAGCTCGACGAGTGTGCGTGCCAGCGGCAGGCCCAGCCCCGTCCCCTCGTAGCGCCGATTGAGCGCGCTGTCGATCTGCCGGAACGGCTCAAGAGCGATCGGGATCTCCTCGGACTTCATGCCGATACCGGTATCGGTGACGGCGAGGACAATGCCACCGTCTGTCGTCGTCCTTGCGGTGAGCGTGATGCGCCCACCGACCGGCGTGAACTTGACCGCATTGGACAAGAGATTGAGCACGACCTGTTTGAGGCGCAGCTCATCGCCGCGCAGCAGCGGCAGATCGGCCGGAAGGTCGATGGCCAGCTCCAGGTTACTCGCCCGCACGCGCTGGGCGATCAGGCGCTGGCAATCATTCACCACCTTGGCAAGCACGACCGGCTCTTCGTGCAACTCGAGCCGGCCGAGCTCGATCTTCGAGAGGTCGAGCACGTCGTTGATGAGACCGAGAAGATGCCGGCCGGAGCTGTGAATGTCGCGCGCGTAATCCTTGTAGCGAGCGGCGACCGGACCGACCAACGCGTCGCGGATCACCTCGGAGAAGCCGATGATGGCATTGAGCGGCGTGCGCAGCTCGTGGCTCATATTCGCCATGAACTGGCTCTTGACGCGGCTCGATTCCTCGGCGGCGATGCGCGCGCGCTCGAGCTCGCGCACCGTCTCGCGCAGTTGGCCGTTCGCGAACATGCGCGCCTGAAGCTGGCGGTTGAGGCCGAACGCCATCACGCCCAAGATGGCGAGGATGAGAGCACCGACCCCGGCTTGCAGCAGCGTCGTGCGGCCCCAATTGGCGAGCGCCTCGTCGCGCGACAACGCCACTTGCACCACCAGCGGCAGCTTCTCGACCTTCTGATAGCCGACGATGCGCCACAAGTCGTCGATTTCGTAACGCATCGGGAATACGCCCGAGGATGCCCAGGGCAGCATGCCTTTGAACAACACCGAGGAACTGAAATTCTTGCCGACGTAGTCCTCGAGGTAAGGCCGGCGCACCAGCAGCGTCGCGTCGGTGGTCTCGAGCGCGATGACTCCTTGCTGCCCGACATTGAGTGTATAAAAGAATCTCAGCACGTAGTCAGGGTTGACGCTGGCGGCGATGACGCCCCCGAAGCTGCCATCGGGGCGGTTGAAGCGCCGGCTGACGAAGATGACGTGCTTGCCATGCACGCGCGGCATCACCGGGTCGCCGACGGAAAAGTGGATGCCGTTGCTTTCCCGCGCCAGCGCGAAATATTTGGTGCCGGCGAGGTTGATCGCTGGCTTAGCCAGCTGCGCCGAGCCGAAGCGTACGTGGCCGTCCGGATCAATGACCATCAGGCTGGTCATCTGCGGCGATTGGCGTACGCGCTCGGCGAGCAGCGCTTGGCCCTCGCCCGGCGACCTCATGCTGTCGGCGCCGATCTCCTCGATCGCGACGCGCAGCGACAGATCGATCGTCTCGACCGTGCGCGCGATGAACTGCTCGACGGAGAGCGCGAGGTTCGAGCTCGAGACATAGGTGTCGGCGAGCACGATCTGGCGCGCGTGCCAAGACATCCAGAAAAACATTGCGGCGAGGATCACGGCAATTCCGACGGTAATGCCGGCGATCCAAACCGTCTGGGCTCGAGACGAAATGGCCTTCCTCCCGCGGAATGAGCCAAGGGGCGGCATAGATTAATATTCCCAGCATTTACGCCTGGTTAAGGGTACCCGCTCCCCTTTCGGGCAATCCCGCCCGGAAACTCCCGCCCCAGCAGCGAGGGACCGCCCCCGCAAATCCGCAGCAGTGGTCGAGCTGGAGACGCTGTTCGTGCCCAGCGAACGATCGCCGCTTCAGCCCGATCGGGGTCAAGGGCGTCGCCGAGTTCGGCTTGTGCGGCGTCGCCCCCGCGATCTATCACGCGACCGGCAAACGGGTCCGCGAGCGGCCGATCACGCCGGAGAAGCTTCTGGGCTGATCGCGGCGCTCGCGCCGGGTCGGCGACATTCGCTACGATGGCGTGGATTCATACCGCACCGAGTGTACCGGAGGAAGATGATGCGCCCCTGTCATGTGCCGCTGGCGATGCTGCTGCTCGTCCCGAGCATCGACTCGGCCGCGGCCGAGCCATTCTGCCGCACCGTCCTGACCGATGGCCGCGTCGTGTTGAGTGAGCCGTTCCGGGGCGTGAACGGGCTGTCCTGTCCCGACATGGCCGCCGTCCCGCGGATGCGGCCGGAGCCCGGCGGCAGCACAATGCCCTCGATGAGCTTCACGACCGGGCCGATCGGGCCGTTCACGACGGGAAGCCTCCCCCCGGTCACGACCGGGAGCCTCCCGCCGCTTACCACCTTCTCCAATTCGCACCCGGCTACGGCGACGCGCCGTTAGCAGCGCTGCGGGAGCGCGCCGCCGGCGCGCGCTCCCGTAGCCTATCGATAGCTAGCGGTCGTCGTCCTCGTCGCGCTCGCGCATGCGGCCGCCGCTGAGCCCCGCCGACTTGCCGTTGGCGCCCACTTCGAGCATGCCGCGGTCATTTGCCGGGCAGCTCCAGCTCGCCGCGCTGTTTACGTCGCCCGTACCGCTGTAGCGCGCCGCCTCCGGGAATTTGCACAGCGGCATTGTTCGATCAACGACCGTCGGGCCGGGCGGGGCGGGCGGCGGGTTGATGGGGATGTTCCCCTTGAAATGCAAGGCGACGATGGCATCGGGCTTGACGCCACGATCGACCCAATTGTCGAGCGGCGTCAGCGTGTCGAAGAAATTGGGGCCTGGCCCGCCGACGCAGTGATGCATTCCCGGCACCATGAAGAGCCGCACATGCTCCTGCAGCTGCGAATAGCTCATCTCGGCAGTCTCGGCGAGATCCTCGTAGTATTTCATGGTGCGCGTGGCCGGGAGCCCCGGATCGCTCGTGCCGTGGTAGATCAGCAGCTTCTTGCCCTTTTCGATGAAGGGCAGCAGCTTCTCTGGGATGTCGCCATCGCCGGCTTCGCTGCGCCGGTCGAACAGCCGCAGCTCGGAATCGCTGATCTGCCCGGTCTTGTGGACATAGGTTCGCATGTCGAAGGTGGGATCGCGCTCGACCATGTATTGGATGAAATGGTCGGTGAACTGCCAGCCGATGGGCGAGAAGCCGAACCCGTTGCTGTCCCATGGCTCGGGCGCATTGAAGCCGACCGTCGGCGGAACCACACCGGTGGTCCAGAAATCCATGCCGCCGAGACTGAAGTCGAGCACCCCTTGCGGCCCGGCCGCGAGATCGCTCACGGTCTGACCGGTATAGACGATGTTGCCGTCATCGTCGCGCAGCGCCGTCAGGTATTTCTGCAGCGTGTTGGCCTCGCCCGATGTCAGGCACGTCGGATCGCTGCCGGTGCAGGAAGCGGTGACGAGGCTCTTGGGATCGAACGAGCATTTGGCCGGATTCTGGATGAGGTGGTCGAACACGCCATCGGCAGCGTCGCAGCTGTTGTACACGGCGTCGTCGATCATCGGCAGCTTGGTCGCGGGGATATATACGTCCGACGAAGCGAGCTGGATCTTGTGGAAGTTAGCGCCCGCCAGGATGCTGCGGATGTCCATGAAGGGGTCGCCGGAGATGATGCCGTCGAAATCATCGGGGAATCTGGTCGCCTCGACCATCGCCTGCCGCCCGCCATTGGAGCAGCCGTCGAAATAGGCACGCCGCGCTGCGTTGCCGTAGTAGCGGCGTACGATCTCTTTCGACGCGGCCGCCACTTCATGGACCGCACGGAAGTAGTAGTCGGTGAGCTTTGCCTCGTCGGGCACGCCCGGCGCGATGAGTGCCCAGCGCGCGTCGGTGTCGCCGGCGGTGTGGCCGGTGTCGGTCACCGCACTGGCATAGGCGGATGCCGCGCCTGGATCGCCTGCGTTGGTAGAGGCGCTGAGCGAGCCGGCGAAGCCGCCTTGCCCGAACTGCACGAACTTCTGGTTCCACGCCGCCGGCAGCGTCAGCTGGAACCGGGCCGATCCGTCCGGCGCGCCAAAGCCTTGCGTGTGCACCGTGCCGAGCACGACGCATGGCGCCGGACTGACGCCGCTAGCCGAGGTTACCGTCACATCCGGCACGCCCAGCGCGCCGATCGCGGCAGCCGTGCAGGCGGGTACCGCCTGGGCCGGAGACGCGGCCAGCGTGCCGCCCACCAACAACGCCGCTGCAGCCACCAGCAGCACCGGCGGGCGGCTCATCCTCTCAACGCTCATTCGCTTCCTCCAATTTGCGTTTCCTGGTCCCACGCGACCGCCCTATCGCGCTGCTGCGCGAGGGCGAGCCTCTCCGTTCTATTTGCGGTTGACCGAGAAGGCGCAGTGCCTCCTCGTGTTGGCATCCCTCCCTACCTTTTGGCCGATCTCATCGCCGGCTCAGTCGGGTGCTCGCCCTACTTATCTGGGGGGCGCCCCCTAATTCAACGACGGAGCAAGTTGACCAGGGATTCTTTATCCTGGCAATAGTCATTTCCGGCTAACCCGGGCGGCTGTTTCAATTGATTTGCCTTGCCCGACTTGCCCAATAGGGCTTGCGCAATTCCCGTTTCAGGATCTTGCCCGACGGATTGCGGGGCAGCGCCGCGACGAAGTCGACCGACCGCGGCACCTTGTAGGCCGCGATGCGCTGGCGCGCGAAACCGATCAGCTCGTCGGAGCCGAGCGACGCACCCGGCTTCTTGACGACGATCGCCTTGACTACCTCGCCCCACTGCTCGTCGGGCACGCCGATCACCGCGACATCGGCGACCGCCGGATGGCCGAAGAGCGCGCTCTCCACTTCCGCCGGATAGATGTTCTCGCCGCCCGAGATGATCATGTCCTTGATGCGGTCATAAATGTAGAGATAGCCGTCCTTGTCGCGGTAGCCGGCATCCCCGGTATGGAGCCAACCGTCGCGGATGGCCTGCGCCGTCGCCTCCAGCAGGTTCCAATATCCGAGCATCACCTGGGCCGTGCGGCAGATCACTTCGCCGACCTCGCCGGGCGGCAGCTCCTGTCCGTCGGCGTCGACCACCTTGATCTCGACGCCGTCGAGGGGCTTGCCGCAAGAGCGCATGCGCTCGATGGCGTGCTCGCCATGATCCTCGGGCGCGAGATAGGTGATGCCGCCGGTGCTCTCGGTCAGGCCGTAGAGCTGCCCGAGCGCGCAGCGGAATGTTCGGAGAGCGTTGCGCAGGAGGTCGAGTGGTGCCGGCGACGCGCCGTAGACGATGAGCTCGAGCGACGAGAAATCGCTCTCACCGCACTGCGGTGCTTGCAGCAGGAACAGCAGCATCGCCGGCACGAACAACACCTTGGTGACGCGGTATTCGGCGATGAGGCGCAGGATCGCCGCGGGCTCGAAATCCCGTGTCACTAGGTTGGGCACGCCGCGATAGAGCGCGAGCAGCGCCCAGCCGCTGCCGCCGATATGGAACAGCGGCATGCAGACGAGGCTCACATCGCGTTCGTGCCAACGCCCGACGCGCGCGATGGCCCTGGGCATCAAGGCGAGCAGATTGGCGTGGCTGAGTTGCGCGCCTTTGGGATGGCCCGTGGTGCCGCTCGTGTACATCTGGATGGCGACATCGCCGGCGGCGAGCGGTAACGCCGGATCGCGCGCCTCCTGCGCCGCGACCCAGACGGCATAGCCGGGCCATTCCGGGTGCTCGCCATGCAACGCGACGACGCGGCGCACGCTCGCCAGCTCACCCCTCACCTTCTCGATGACGGTGTAGAAGTCGCAACCGACGAACAGGAACTCGGCCTTCGCGTCGTTCACGACATAGGCGATTTCGGGCGGCGCCAGCCGGAAATTGACGGGGACAAGCACGGCGCCGGCCTTGGTCGCGCCGAACCACAGCTCAAAGAAGGCGAGGTCGTTCTTGGCGAGGATGGCGACGCGCGCCTGCGGCTTTATGCCGGCTGCGATCAGACCCTGGGCGACGCGGCTGGCGCGCCGGTCGAGCTCGCTATAGCTGACGCTTTGTCCCTCGAAATAGAGCGCCACGCGGTCGGGACGGGTCCGGCCGTGATGACGGACGATATCCGCGACCGTCGGCATGCTCGCCGCGCTGTCCATGGCGCGTGCCCTCCCTGCATGCCATGCGAGCCGCATCTTAGAATGGCTTTGCCGCTGGCTCAATCAGGACGCGCGCCATCACGCGGCTGGCATGCGGCAGGAATTTCCGGTGTAATGCCGGGAAAAGCAGCCGTGTCGCGATGCCGCGAAGACAGAGGGTGGGAGGATGGACGGCCCGGAGGATCGCTCAATCGAGAGCGGACAGGCGTTTCGCCTGGACGCCCTCGCCGGCCGGGGCGTGAGGGCTCGCCGCGCGGTCGAGCGGGCGCTTCGCGCCGGCGGCGCTACGGCATGGGCCGCCTTCCAGCTCCATTTCGACGGTGGCTACGCGCCGGTGGCGCCGAATTCGAGCGACTTCGATCGCCGAGTGCCGGAACTGGGGCTGTCGCAGGTTACAGCCGTTTATCAGGGCATCCCCGCGATCGACAATGTGACGGTGGAGTTCCCGCCTGGCTCGATGACGGCGATCGTCGGGCCCAACGGCGCTGGCAAGAGCACACTCTTGAAAACGCTGGCCGGCATCCTGCGGCCGCGCGCCGGCCAGATCACGCGCGGCGCAGCGCGCGTGGCCGACATCGCGTATCTGCCGCAAAGCGACGAGGTCGATCGCAGTTTCCCGATCTCGGTCGGCGAGTTCGTCGCCCTCGGCCGCTGGCGGCAGTTCGGCGCCTTCCGGCCCGCAGCGGCAGCGACCGACGACGCGCTTGGCGCGGCGCTCGACGCGGTTGGGCTGGCCGGCGCCGCCGCTCGGCCTATCGCGGCGTTGTCGGTTGGGCAGTTCCGCCGCGTGCTGTTCGCTCGGCTCATGCTGCAGGACGCCGACGCGCTGCTGCTCGACGAGCCCTTCGCGGCCGTCGACGCTGTGACGATGGCCGATCTGCTGCGCCTGGTCGCGCACTGGCACGCGGGAGGGCGCACGGTGATCGCGGTGCTGCACGACCTCGATCAGGTCCGCGCGCACTTTCCGCGGACCGTCTTGCTGGCACGGCGCTGCATCGCCGTCGGCGATACGGTCGAGGTGCTCACGGTGGAGAACCTCGCGCTGGCCGGCTTCGGCGCGCGCGATGGGACGGGGCTGTGAGCGGGCTCGACGCCGTCCTCCTCGAGCCCTTCGCCGCTTATGGCTTCATGCGCACGGCGCTGGTCGGCATCGCCGCGCTCGCGCTCGTCAACGGGCCAATCGGCGTGCTGCTGCTGGCGCGGCGCATGAGTTTGGTGGGCAACGTGCTGTCGCACGCGGTCATGCCCGGCGCGGCACTGGGATTCGCCCTCGCAGGCTACTCGCTCTTCGCGCTCAGCACCGGCGGCCTGCTCACGGGCCTCGCCGTGGCGGCGCTGTCGAGCCTGTTCGCCCGCGCGCGCCCGCAGCACGAGGACATCACCCTCGCCGTGTTTTACCTCTTGTCGCTCGCGGTCGGCGTGCTGCTGGTGACGGCGCGCGGCAGCAATGTCGATCTGATGCACGTGCTGTTCGGCACCATCCTCGCCGTCGACATGCCGACCCTCGTGCTCATGGCCCTGCTTGCCACGATCAGCATCCTCGTGCTTGCCGTTCTCTATCGCGCCCTGCTGCTCGAAGCGTTCGATCCCGGCTTTCTCCAGGCGGTGAGCGGCGGCGGCAGCGTCTATCGCATGGTTTTCCTGGCCCTGGTCGTGCTCGATCTGATCGCCGGCTTTCAGGCTTTCGGCACGCTGCTGGCGGTCGGCCCGCTGCTGCTGCCGGCGGCCGCCGCACGCTGTTGGTCGCGACGCCTCGGCCCCAGCATGGCGCTGGCCGCTATTTTTGGGCTTGCCGCCGGCTATGCCGGGCTGCTGCTGTCCTTCTTCCTCAACCTGCCCTCGGGACCGTCGATCGTTCTCATGGCCGGCGGCCTTTACCTGCTGTCGCTGCTGGCGACCCGTTATCGCCCTTGGCCGGCGCCGGCCGGCGGCATCGAGCGCGAAGGGAGCCTGCCGTGATCGCCCGTCAACTTCTCCTTCTGGCCACGCTGGCGATCGTCGGCTCCCGCGCAAGCGCAGCGGCGGAGCGTGTGGAGGTGGTGGCGACCTTCAGCGTCCTCGGCGACATGGTCGCGGCCATCGGCGGCGACAAGGTTGCGCTCATCACCATCGTCGGCGGCGACGGCGACACCGAGCTCTATCAGCCGACGCCGGCCGATGCGCGTGCGCTCGCCGGCGCCAAGCTCCTGGTGACGAACGACATCAATCCCGAGTTCGAGCCCTGGCTCCCCGCCCTCGTCCGGCAGTCGGGCTTCAAGGGCACGACGCTGGTCGCCAGCAAGGGGGCCAAGACAATCACCGAAGCCGAAGAGGAAGGGCACGAGACCGGCGACGGACCGCCCAAGACCGATCAGCATGCCTGGCACGATCTTTCCAACGGCGCGATCTATGCGCGGAACATCGGGGCCGGGCTCGCCCAGGCCGATCCCGATCATGCCGATTTCTACAAGACACGCGCCGACGCCTATATCGCCGAGATCAAGCAGCTCGATGCCTGGGCGAAGAGCGAGATCGTCGCGGTACCCAAGACCAAGCGCAAGGTCATCACCTCGCATGACGGGTTCCAGTATCTCGGCCGCGCCTACGGCATCAAGCTCATTCCGGCGCGCGGCTGGGTCAACGACAAGGAAGCTTCGGCGGATGACATCGCGCGCCTCATCCGGCAGATCCGCCAGGACAACGTGCGTGCCATCTTCGTCGAGAACATGAACGACCCGCGCGTCATCGAGCGGGTCGCCCACGAGGCCGGCGCGAGCATCGGCGGGACGCTCTATTCCGACGCCTTGTCGAAGCCCGGCGGCGAGGCCGGCACCTATCTCGACATGGCGCGCCGGAACTGATGGCGGGCTTGTCGGGCTCGAGCGCGATCCTCGCCGGTGCGACGCAGCGCATCGGCTGGGCGCTCGCGCCGGTGGCGGCGCTGTGGCTCGGCGTGCTGTGGGCCGCTTATGGCGGCCGCGCGCCGGAGACGGCGACATCAGCCCCCGCCGCCGCGCCGGTGCTCCAGGCCATCGCCGCCAGCGGCCAGCCCTCGCCGGCCGGCGGCAGCTTCGATCGCTTCGATATCGACGGGCGCGCCGTCGCCGCCGCCACCAACCGCCGCGGCGACGTCGTGTTCTTCGCCACGCTGTTGCGCAGCCCCGCGGACGAGGGGCTTTTCCTCGCCGGCGGCAGCGGCATCGCCAAGCTCGCCGCGGTCGGCGATGCCGTGCCGAGCGGCGAGCGCATCGCCGGCTTCGGCGAACGGCCAGCGGTGACCTTGAACGAGCGAGGCGACGTCGCTTTCGCCGCCGCGTTGACGGGCGGCAAGGCAACGAGCGGTGTGTTCGTGGCGCAAAAGGGAAAGATCGCGGCGGTCGCTTTGAGCGGCGCGGCCGCGCCCGACGTCTCCGGCGCCACGCTCGCGAAATTCGAACCGCCG
>WNFJ01131667.1_pt2 | contig 16116 bp, 12 predicted proteins | sample 5400461 | NCBI WGS metagenome assembly WNFJ01 (sample SAMN13153349, study PRJNA577476) | soil metagenome | isolation source: 115 cm saprolite on Douglas fir-dominated hillslope | place: USA:California | collected 2013-09-17 | reverse complement strand
GTACGGGTCGTTGGGCCACGGCGCCGCGCGGGGGGCCCGCCTCCTGATCACGCGCTCGCCATCCCGGGTGGCGGCGACCATGTCGTCGGCCCGGTCGGCGGGCGCCGGGCTGCCGTTGACCGCTACCGCCGGCGCATCGTCGCAGCGCCCGATGCAGGACACCTCGCCGAACTCCACGTCGGCGTCGCCGCCGTACCGTTCCCGCAGCGCGGCGATCCGCTGGTCCGCGCCCTGCAGCCAGCAGGACAGGTCGTGGCAGGCCTGGAGGGTGACGGGCTTCGGCGGCTCGGTCAGGAAATGCGGGTAGAACGAGATCAGGCCCTCGATCTCGTACAGCGGCCTGCGGACCTCGCGGGACAGGGCCACGAGCTCCTCGCGCGGCAGCCAGCCGAGCCGTTCCTGGATGGCCTGCAGGGCCGGGATCAGGCTGGGGCCGGGGAACTTGCCCGCCCTCGCCTCGACACCCGGTACCCGCGCCTGAGCCTTGGCCATCACCGGTCCCCGGCGGGGGACGTGCCCCGGGCGGCGGCCGCCTCGGGAGCGGCCTGCCCGGCGGGTGCCGGCCCGCTCGCCGGCTCGATCCGCACGGCGCAGAACTTGAACTCGGGGATCTTGCCGACCGGGTCGATCGCGTCGATCGTCAGCAGGTTGGCCGCGGCCTCGCGGAAGTGGAACGGGATGAAGCAGTTGCCGCGGGCCTCGCGGTGCGAGACGCGAGTCTCGAGCACGATCGTGCCGCGGCGCGAGCTCACCCGGGCCATCTCGCCGTCGGCGAGGCCGAGCTCGGCGGCATCGTCGGGATTCACGTAGACCTCGGGCCGCGGGCTGATCGCGTCGAGCGCGTAGGACCGGCGGGTCATCGAGCCGGTGTGCCAGTGCTCCAGCAGGCGGCCGGTGTTCAGCACGTACGGGTACTCGTCGCTGGGCAGTTCCCTGGCGGGCAGCCACTCAGCGGGCACGAGGTGCGCCAGGCCGTCGTCGGTGTTGAAGCGCTCCCCGAACATGACCACGGTCCCGTCGCTGTGCTCGGGATCGGGGTTGGGGTAGAGCTTGCCGGACAGGCCCAGGTTGTCGTAGCTGAGGTTGGTATAGCTGGGCATGACCGAGACGACCTCGTCGAAGATCTCCCGCGCGCTGCCGTAGCTCCAGCCGAGCCCGATCCGGTTGGCGATGTCCTGCACGATCTCCCAGTCCACCCGGGCCTGGCCCGGCGGGTCGAGCACCTTCCGGCCGAGCTGCACCCGGCGGTCGGTGTTGGTGTAGGTGCCGTCCTTCTCCAGGTACGACGAGGCAGGCAGGATCACGTCGGCGAACTCCGCGGTCTCGGTCAGGAAGATGTCCTGGACGACCAGGAATTCCAGCGCCGAGAGCGCCCTGCGGACCTTGTTGATGTTCGGGTCGGACAGGAACGGGTTCTCCCCGAGCATGTACATGCCGCGCACTGCCTTTACCCCGCCCGCCGCTCCCCCGAGCACCGAGCCGATTATCTCGGTGACCGTGAGGCCGCGCTTGGGGTCCAGGTCCTCGGTGCCCCAGGCCTGCTCGAACCGGGCGCGGACGTCCGGGTCATCCGCCTTCTTGTAGTCCGGGTAGAACATCGGGATCAGGCCCATGTCGGACGCGCCCTGCACGTTGTTCTGCCCGCGCAGCGGGTGCAGCCCGCTCCCTGGCCGGCCGACGTTCCCGGTGATCGCGCACATCGCGATCAGGCAGCGGGCGTTGTCGGTGCCCGTGGTGTGCTGCGAGATGCCCATGCCCCAGAAGATGACCCCGGCCCCGGCCTCGCCCCAGGACCGCGCCACCCGCCGGATCACGTCGGCGGGCACCCCGGTGATCTGCGCTGCCCGCTCCGGCGGGTAGTGGCTCACGGTCTCGGCCAGGGCGGCGTAGTTCGTCGTCCGGCTCTCGATGAAGTCGGCGTCGGCGAGCCCGAGCCTGATCACCTCGTGCATGACGCCGTTGTAGAACGCCACGTCGGTGCCGGGCTTGAGCTGGCAGAAGATGTCGGCGTGGTCGGCCATCTTGTCGGCCCTCGGGTCGACGTAGATGATCGTCGTGCCGCGGCGCCGGGCCTGCTTGAAGAACGACGAGGCGACCGGGTGGTTCGCCGTCGGGTTGCTGCCCGTGACGATGGCGACGTCGGCGTTGACCACGTCGCCGTAGGTGGTGGAGACCGCGCCGGATCCGATTCCCTCGAACAGCGCGGCCACGCTGGAGGCGTGGCACAGCCTGGTGCAGTGGTCGACGTTGTTGGTGTGGAAGCCGGTCCTGATCAGCTTCTGGAACAGGTAGGCCTCCTCGTTGGAGCACTTGGCCGACCCGAACCCGGCGATCGCGCCGGGGCCGCTCGCGGCGTGGATCTCGGTGAGCCGCCGGGCCACCAGGTCCAGCGCCTCGTCCCAGGTGGCCTCGCGGAAGTGCGGTAGCACCTCGTCGTAGTCGACCAGGCCCCCGGGCTTGCGCCTCCGGCGCTTCTGCCTGTCGCCCTTCTCGCCGGGCTGGCCATTCGGGGCGCCCTTAGCGTTATGGTCATTCATCTCGCCCCGCACGTCGGCGGACAGCGGCCCCTTGGGGTAGGCCTCGTCCCGGCGGATCAGCGGCACGGTAAGGCGCTGCGGCGACGCGGCATAGTCCCAGCCGTATCGGCCCTTGACGCACAGCCGGCCCTGCGACCCGGGCTGGTCCCGGCCCTCGGCGAAGGAGATCGCACCGCGTTCCCGGTCGACGTGGTAGGTGAGGGCGCAGCCCACGCCGCAGTACGGGCAGACGCTGTCCACCGCGTCAAGCTCGCTGCGCGGCCGGATCGGGATGCTCCGGATCGGCTTGTTGGTCAGCGCTCCGGTCGGGCAGGCGGCGACGCACTCCCCGCAGGTCACGCACGACGAGGCGCCCATCGGGTCGTTCAGGTCGAACGCGATCCGGGTGGCGTAGCCTTTGCCGCTGCGGCCGATCACGTCGTTGCCCTGGATGTCGTCGCAGGCGCGGACGCAGCGGTCGCACAGGATGCACGCGTCGTGGTCGACCGCGATCACCGGGTTGGAGAGGTCAGCCCCGCGGCCCGCGGCCGGGGGGATCTCCCCTGGACCCGGCAGTCCGAACCGGTCGGCCAGGGCCAGCAGCTCGTTGTCGGCCGTGGTGGTCTGCTTGGGGTCGCGCTCGCGGCCCGGCTGATCGGCGAGCAGCAGCTCGGCGAGCGTGGCGCGGTTGCGCTCGACGTCCGCAGTGGCGGTCTTGACGTCCATGCCGTTCTCGCACGGGCGCACGCAGGCCGCCGCGTAGGCGCGCGCGCCGACGTCCACGACGCACATGCGGCAGACGCCGACCGGGTCGAAGCGCTCGTCGTGGCACAGCACGGGGATGTCGATCCCTGCGTCCCTGGCCGCGGCCCAGATAGTCGTGCCCTCTTCGGCGGTGACCTCGACTCCGTCAATCGTCAGGGTGACCATCCGGGTCTGGGCCGGAGCATGAATGACCATCAGAACCTCCAGCAGGGGCCTGCTGTCTTCAGGCGGCGGGGGAATCGGGCCGCCAGGCGTGTCGCAGCGGCGAGACAAGCAGTCACAACGTCAGTATCCACCTCGGCTGGCGCGAATATGCTAGCCAGATCGGGCGAAACCGGCGAGGTCGCAGCATCGCTGCGCCCTGGCCACCGGCTAGTACAGCTGGAGGTCGGCCAGGCCGGCCGGCCCCGGGCGGCCCTCGCGGTCCAGCCCGCGGGCAGCGTAGTAGCCGTCGATCATGCCCCGCAGCCGCTCCGGCGTCAGCGTCGCGACCCGGCCGGACGCCACTGCGAGCGGCTCGGACAGCAGCCGCTCCGGCAGCCAGTCGTCCTCGGGCCGCCAGCCCTCGCGGATGTTGTACACCCGCTTGGCCAGCACGATCCGGCGCGCGGTCTGCCGCAGCTCGGCGCCGTCGGTGTCCCAGCCGGTGACGGCGGACAGCAGGGCCGCCCACTCGTCGAACGGCTCGGTGAAGACGCCGCGCAGGAACTTGCACAGGATCAGGGAGTCCATGACCGCGGCCCGGTCCTCGGTCTCGATCGCCGCCGTGACGTGCTCCGGGCCGCCCGCCAGCCGGTCGTGGCCGCCGGACAGGTCCGCCTCGTACGCGCCGGAGCGGTTATGGTCGGCGCCCCGCGAGTTCACCGCCAGGCCCAGGGCCATGGCCTGCATCGTGCGGGGCTCGTAGCCGGGCAGCTCCAGTCCCTTGACCTGCGGCGCGAACGCGGCGGAGCCGCCCCCGACCAGCTCTGCGGCCCGCCGGGACCCCTGGGCGAGCAGGTCGCCCAGACCCTGGCGCGCGCCGATCTCGTCCAGCGCCCGCATCAGCGCGTCAGGGTCGCCGAAGCGGAGCCACGGGGCGTCGATCAGGCTCCGCTCGGCGCACTCCATCGCCCAGGCGATGGTGCCGCCCGCCGAGATCGTGTCCAGGCCGAGCTCGTCGCACCGGGCGCTGGCCTCGAGCACCGCATCGGGATCGGACACCCCGCACATCGGGCCGAGCGCGAACACGTTCTCGTACTCCACCCGCAGCTTCTTCTGGCCGCCGCGAGCGGAGTAGGAGTAGATGTGCTCGCAGCCGATCGTGCACGACGCGCAGCTGTTGCGGGTCACGCTGCGCATCGTGGCCAGGTCCTCGGCGGCTAGCTGCGGCGCCCCGGCGAACGTCGCGGCCTGGAAGTTGCGGGTCGGGAGGGTGCTGATCGCATTGAACGCGAGCAGGTTGGCCAGGGTGCCGAGCTCGCGGTACTTCGCGGTCGCGGGGCCGAACGAGCGCGCCCGCAGGTCGCGTGCGGCCGCGAGCACGGCCTGCGGATCCGCCGACGCGACCTTGGCCGCGGCGTGTACCGCGATTGCCTTGAGCCCCTTGGCGCCCATCACTGCGCCGAGCCCGCCGCGCCCGGCGTGCCGCCCGTCGTGGGAGATCGTCGCGTAGCGCACGCCGCGCTCCCCCGCCGGCCCGATCGCGGCCGACCTCCAGCCGCGTCCCAGGCGCTCCCGCAGCCGCCTTTCGGCCTCGGCAGCAGGCAGCCCCCACAGGTCGCTGGCATCGAGCAGGCGCACGCGGTCGCCGTCGACGAGCAGAACGGACGGCTGCCGGCAGGCACCGCGCACCACGATCGCGTCGTGGCCGGTGAGCTTGCCGGAGATCGCGAAGTGGCTCGAGGCCAGCGCATCGTTGAGCAGGCCGGTCAGCGGCGACTTGGCGACGACGGCGAACTTGGCGCTCGTGGTCAGCGGCGTGCCGACCAGCGGGGAGAACACGAAGGCCAGCGGCGCTTCCGGGGCCAGCGGGTCGACGCCGGGCGGGCCCAGGCGGTGCATCAGCCAGGCGCCGAGCCCGGCGCCGCCGAGGTAGGCCCGCAGCAGCTCATCGCTCAGCGGCAGCGTGCTGGCCGTAGCGCTCTCGGCGTCCACGACGAGCGCCCGTCCGAAGTAGCCTCCGGCCACCATCGTGATCAGCCCCCAGCGTCCGCGGCCAGGAAGAACACCGTGTCGCCGGTGGCCAGCGGCGTCTCGCCGTCCCGGGTGATCTGGTCGCCGTTGAGCGCGGCGACCACGTGCCCGTCGAGAACGATCCCGGCGGCGGCCGCGGCGGCGGCCACCGTGGCCGCGCGGACCGGCTGCGGGCCGCGGTGACCACCCGCCAGCGCGCCGAACCGCTGGATCGTCACTTCCGGCGCCGGTCTCGCGCGGGCCGCGTGGTAGTCGGCCGGCTCGTTGATGTTCACGACCGAGTCGAGGTCGGGATCCAGTGCGGCCAGCACCGGGTCAGCGCGCAGCGCGGCCTCATCCAGCCGGCTGACCGCGCACTCGTCGAACAGGAACGCCGGGCGCAGCCGGCCCTCCTGCACCAGCCGCCCGGCTACCGCAGCCAGCTTGGTGCGGTAGGCGGCGGCCAGCGGCTGAGGATAGCCGCGGGCGATCGGCAGCCCCACATCCGCGCCCTCCTCCGCCGCGCGCAGCACCCGCCGCACGAACGCCGGGTGCAGGAACGGCAGGTCGGTGGAGCAGACGAACGCGACCTCGGCCCGGTCGGCCGTTGCGGCCAGGCCGGCGGCCAGGCCCTGCACCGGGCCCAGGCCCTCACGCGGATCGTCGACGACGTCCACCTGCGGCGGCAGGGCCGGAAGGGCCTGCCCGGGAGCCCGGACCACGACGACCGGACCGTCGGCCACCCGCGACATGATGCCGACCGTCCGGCGCAGCAATGTCGAGCCATGCCACTCCAGGGCCGCCTTGGGCGTGCCCATCCGCGACGAGCGGCCGCCGGCTAGCACGATCCCGGCGGAACTCGACATGGTCCGATCCTATGTTCTGCGCGGTAAGCGCATCCTGGGCCCGAGACGTGGCGGGATCCCCCGGCTACGGGATAGTAGACACCGGGGCCGGCCGCGGCATCCAGGGCGGCCTCGGCTCCGGGGAGCAGGCCCAGTGGGCGACGATCTACGCCAGCGTGCCGGACGTCGAGGCCACCCTGGCGCGGGCCGGGGAACTCGGCGGGTCACGGGTCTACGGGCCGACGCCCGTCGACGACCACATGGAGACCGGGGCGCTCCGCGACCCCGCCGGGAACGTGTTCGGCGTCTACCACCACGCGCCCCATTAGCCCGCCGCGCCAGGCTACGAGGACAGGCTGGGGTCGAGCAGGCCCCGGCGCCGGCGGATCGTGAGGTCGGCCTTGGTGAACACCGTGTCGACCACGATCCCGATCACCAGGATCACGATCATCATCGAGGTGACCCCGGCGAAGTCCTGCTGATCCTGGTCGTTGTTGAGCAGCACGCCGAGCGACGGCTGGCCGAGGATCAGCACCAGCAGCTCGCCGGCCATCAGGCTGCGCCAGGCGAACGCCCAGCCCTGCTTCATCCCGGCCACGTACGCGGGCAGCGACGCGGGCAGGATCACGTGCCGGTACAGCGCGAAGCCGCGCAGCCCCATGGTCTTCCCGGCCCGCAGCAGCAGCGGCGGCGTGTAGTCCACCCCGGTGATCAGCCCGTTGGCGATCGAGGGCGCGGCGCCGAGCACGATGACGAACAAGATGGTGGGGGTGGACAGGCCGAACAGGATGATCGCGAACGGGAACCACGCGATCGACGGCATCGTCTGCAGCCCGGTGATGATCGAGCCGACCGCGGCCCGCAGCAGCGGGATCCTGGCGACCAGGATCCCGAGCACCGAGCCGGCCACGATGGCGAGTGAGAACCCGATGACGGCCCGGCGCAGGGTGATCCCGATGGCCTGCCACAGCAGGGCGTGGTGCAGCTGGCCCCAGAGGTCGGGCAGCACGGTCGCCGGACCCTTGATCACGTATGACTTCCAGCCGGTGAGGTGCACGAGCTGCCAGATGACCAGGACCAGCGCGATGGCCAGCAGCTTGGGCCAGGCCGCCGCCCAGGCCGAGCGGGCGAACCGGACGATGTCGGGCTCGGGTGGCGGCGGGCCGGACTCCAGGCGGTCCAGACCCGTGATCGCCGCCTGCCGCTGGGGGGCGGGCTGCGGCCCGGCGGGCCCTGTCCCAGCAGGCCCTGTCCCAGCAGGCCCTGTCCCAGCAGGCCCCGTCCCAGCAGGCCCCGTCCCAGCAGGCCCTGTCCCAGCAGGCCCTGTCCTAGTGGCCATGACGGCTCATCTCCTCGCGCAGCCGGTCGGTGATCTGCGCGGCCAGTTCTGCCACCTCGGCGGAGTCGATCCGGCGCGGCCCCTTCCGGGGCACGTCGTACTCCTCGATCACCCGGCCGGGCCGGCTGCTCAGCACGACCACGCGGTCGCCGAGCCGCACGGCCTCGCGCACGTTGTGGGTGACGAACAGCACGGTCAGGGTCCGCTCGCGGCAGATCCGCTCCAGCTCGTCGTGCAGCAGGTCACGGGTCATCGCGTCGAGCGCGCCGAACGGCTCGTCCATCAGCAGCACGTCGGCGTCCTGGCCCAGGGCGCGGGCCAGGGCCACCCGCTGCCGCATCCCCCCGGACAGCTCGTGCGGCCGCTTGCCGCCGAAGCCGCCCAGGTGCACGGTGTCCAGCAGGTCCTCCCGCCGCTGCCGCCGCTCCGCCTTCGGCACCCCTCGGGCGCGCAAGGCCAGGTCCACATTCCGCGCGGCGGTCAGCCAGGGCAGCAGGGCGGGCTCCTGGAACATCAGGCTCACCCGCCCGCCGTCGGTGGAGATCGTGCCCCCGGTCGGCTGGTCCAGCCCGGCGACCAGCGAGAGCAGGGTGCTCTTGCCGCAGCCCGATGCGCCGATCAGGCAGGCGAACTCGCCAGGCGCCACCGTGAGCGACACCCGGTCCAGGGCCAGCACCGCCGCGGCGCCCCGGCCGTAGACCTTGGAGACGTCGGCCAGGCGAACTGCGGGGCCTTCCGCGGCGGACGCGCCCGGTCCGGGAAAGGCTGACGCCCCCGGAGCAGGCTCCGGGGACGTCTTCTGCCACTGCATCAAGCTCATGGGCTCACCTGCGGTTCTCCGGCCGCCGCCAGCAGCTTGTTCAGCGGGCCGAGGTCATAGAGGGCACTGATGTTGCTGACCGGGCTGAGCAGGCCGACGGCCACGGCGTGCTGGGCGTCGGCGGCCAGGGACGACGCGATCGGATCGTTAGTGAAGGTGATCTGCTGGAATGCGGCAGACAGCACGCTGGACTTCAGGCCCTTCCCCAGCGCCGACGTCAGCTCGGCGTTGGCCGCTGCCTCGGCCGCGGCCAGGTGCTGGTGGATGAAGTTGTTCGCGTCGATCTGGGCCTTGAGCAGCCCGTTGACGCTGCTGGGGTGCGCTGCGAGGAAGGCCTGGGTCACGACGAGATTGGTGGTGACGAACTGGCCGCCCGGCCACAGGCTCGCCTCGTTGACCAGCGCGTGCCCCCCGTCCTGCACCATCTCGATGTCGTAGGGCGCCGGCTCCCAGCCGCCCGCGATCTGCCCGGACTTGAACTCGAGCACGGCCGCCGAGTTCGGCGAAACCGGCTTGACGCCGACGTCCCCGCCGCCGGTGGCGGTGGCGGTCAGGCCATGCTGCTTCAGCCAGTAGCGCAGCGCGACGTCCTGGGTGTTGCCGAGCGACGGGGTGGCCAGGGACTGGCCCTTGAGCTGCCCGGCGCTGGTGATGCCGCTCTTGACCACCAGCTCAGCGCCGGCGGAGGCGGCACCCGAGATGACCTTGATCAGCTTCCCGCCCGACGTCTGCCAGGCCTTGATCGCCGGGTTCGGGCCCGCGTACGCCGCGTCGAGCTGGCCCGCGAGCAGCGCGGTAGACTCCTGGGTCCCGCTGCTGAACGGCGTCAGCTGCAGGCTCACGTTGCTGCCGAGTTCCTTTCGGAAGAAGCCTTCCCTGATTCCTACCAGCGCCGGAGCGTGCGTGATGTTCGCGAGGAACCCCAGCCGGAGGGTCACAGGCGTCGAAGCGGCGGCCGCGGCCGCCGGCGTACTCGATGAGCCGGACGAGCCGGACGAGCTGCATCCAGCAGCCAGGACAGTTGCGGCAGCCACCCCCGCGACGATCAGCGCTCTTTTCATCGTCCGCCTGTTCTCGTAGTTCAGTTATTTTCGATCTGTATAGTATGTTGATAGGCAATATCGGTTATACCACAGGAGAACCTGGGAGCGCACGCTCGCGGGGAGGCTCAGGTCACGGCGGGCCGGCCGCTAGCCGGCGTCGCCAGAATCCTGGAAGTTGATGCCCTGCACCGAGGGGAACCTCTGCAGGCACTGCTGCAACTGGGCCAGGTTGGCGTCACTGGCGTGGTCGGTGCGGTAGGTCAGGGCGTACATCATGGTCGCCGGGGTCTGCTTGTGCGGAAGTGCCTGCGCGTGCACGTTGGGAATGTGCGAGCAGGCCGCGCGGACCTTGAGCAGAGTCGCGATCGACGTATCGGCCTTGAAGTTCACCGTGGCCCACTGCTGGCCGAGCGCCGAATCGAACTTCGCGCATCCCGCCAGGCCCGTGGCCAGGCCGCCCGCCAGTGCGGCCGCGAGCGCGGCCGCCGCCGCCCGCACCGGGAGCCGGCTCGCACGCGCGGGAGACTCTGGCACGCCTGTCAGCTTACCGGCGCGAGCCGGGCCAGCCGCGACGGCCGGCCTTGGCCGGCCCGAGCCGATAGCAAGCCGGGGGGTCCTTGGGGGGGTCCTCCCCCGGGCCAGCCCAGCGGCGCCGCGGCGGCCATGCCAGGCTGGTCCCTGGCCGGGAAGCCCCGGACCGGCACTGAGGTCTCTGCCCCAGCGCGGCCTCGCGTGTCGGCATCGCCACCACCGGGAGGGATCAAATGGCCGGGCTCATCGAGGACTACGCGATCATCGGGGACATGCAGTCGGCGGCCCTGATCAGCCGGGACGGCTCGGTCGACTGGCTGTGCGTTCCGCGCTTCGACTCGCCGGCCTGCATGGCGGCGCTGCTCGGCGACGAGAGCCACGGCCAGTGGCGGATCAGCCCGACCGCGGCGCATGGCCCGCCGCTGCGGCGCGGCCAGGTGAGCCGCCGCTACGAGGAATCCACGCTGATCCTGGAGACCGAGTGGCGGACGGTGGGCGGCACCGTGCGGGTCATCGACTTCATGCCGCCGCGCACCAACGAGGCGCCGGTCATGGTCCGGATCGTTGAGGGAGTGGAGGGCGCGGTCGAGATGGAGTGCGTGTGGCGGCTGCGCTTCGACTACGGCAAGGTCGTGCCCTGGGTGCGCCGCATCAACCACGCCATCGTCGCGGTCGCGGGGCCCAACTCGGTCTGGCTGCGCACCCCGGTCAAGCTGGTCGGCCGCGACCTGGCGCACCAGGCGAGCTTCACGGTCCAGGCCGGCGAGCGGGTGCCGTTCGTGTTCGCCTGGATGCCGTCGCATCTCGGCGTGCCCCCGGAGGCCGATGCGGCCGAGGCACTGGCGACGACCAGGCAGTTCTGGGCGGACTGGGCGGGCAAGTGCAGCTACAAGGGGCAGTACCGCGAAGCCGTGGTCCGGTCGCTGATCACGCTCAAGGCCCTCACCTACGCTCCGACCGGCGGCATCGTCGCGGCACCGACGACATCGCTGCCCGAGGACATCGGCGGAGTCCGGAACTGGGACTACCGCTACTGCTGGCTGCGCGACGCCACGATCACCCTGGAGGCGCTGCTGCGCTCCGGCTACACCGGCGAGGCCTCGCAGTGGCGGGAGTGGCTCGGGCGCGCCATCGCCGGGGATCCCCGCGACGTGCAGATCATGTACGGCGTGGCGGGCGAGCGCAGGCTCGAAGAATGGCAGGCGGACTGGCTGCCCGGCTACGAGAACTCGGCGCCGGTGCGGATCGGGAACGCGGCCGTCAGCCAGCGCCAGCTTGACGTGTACGGCGAGGTGATCGACGCCATCACGCTCGGCAGGCAGGCGGGCCTGAGGTTCGACAGCCACACCTGGAGCCTGGTGCGCGCGCTGCTCCGGTTCCTGGAGCAGAACTGGGACCAGCCGGACGAGGGGATCTGGGAGGTGCGGGGGCCACGGCGGCACTTCGTGCACTCCAAGGTGATGGCCTGGGTCGCCTTCGACCGGGCGATCCGGGTCGCCGAGCTTGGTGCCCCGGGCGCCGAGCAACGGTGGCGCGCGGTGCGCGACCAGATCCACGCCGAGGTGTGCGAGCAGGGCTACGACGCCAAGCGCGGCACGTTCACGCAGTACTACGGCAGCACGGAACTGGACGCGGCCGTGCTGCTGATCCCGGAAGTCGGGTTCCTGCCGCCGGATGACCCGCGCGTCGTCTCCACGGTGGAGACCGTTCAGCGCGAGCTCATGAGAGGCGGCCTGGTGCTCAGGTACACCCAGCCCCCGGCCGCGGGCCCGGAGTCGCCGACCGAGGTCGACGGCCTGAGCGGCGGCGAGGGGGCGTTCCTCGCCTGCAGCTTCTGGCTCGTGAACGCGCTGCACATGATCGGCCGGTACGACGAGGCGGAGAAGCTGTTCGACCGGCTGCTGTCGCTGCGCAACGACCTCGGGCTGCTCAGCGAGGAGTACGACCCGCGCTACTCCCGGCAGGTCGGCAACTTCCCGCAGGCGTTCAGTCACATGCCGCTGATCCAGTCGGCGCTCAACCTGGAGGAGCACGCCGGCCACCACTGCCGCCGCCAGGCCAGGAAGACGTCGCCGGCTCCCTGAACCCGAGCGGATGCACGCAGGGGGTTCGGGGGCCGTCCCTCCGGAGGCAGCGCAGCCTGGCACCTGAAATGCCACACTTGGGGCTAGTCATGGCACCCCGTCCGCACATCCTGGTCGTCAACGGCCGCAAGGTCCGCCAGCCGGTCTTCGTCATCGGCGCCCCGCACTCGGGAGCGGACCTGCTGGCGCGCGCCCTGAAGCGCTCGGCGGGATTCCACCTGACCATCGGCCAGCCCAGCGTGATGAGCGTCGTGAATGCGTTCGCGCGGAGCCCGTCCATCCAGCGCGGCCGCGGCGAAGCGGCGGCGACCGTGCTGCGCGACGCCTTCGCCCAGGCCTGGCAGGTCACCGCGCACGGCTGCCTGGGCTGCTCGCTGGCCTGCCGGGACGCGGGCGGCGTGAACGGCGCTGGCGTCTGCGTGGCCGAGCGCGACATCCGCAGGTACGGGGATGCCACTCCCGACCTGATGTACTGCGCCGAGGGTCTGGTCGACGCGTTCCCCGATGCGCGGATCGTGCAGATCATCCGTGATGGCCGGGACGTGGTCGCCGCCATGCTCGAGGACGCCGCCGTGCTGGCCTGGTTCAAGCCCGGCGTAGCCAACGTGGACAGCGAGTTCCCCAACCCGTTCTTCGGCATCGAGACCGAAGCCGACCTGGCCGCGTGGCCAGGCCTCTCGCTGGCCGGAAAGTGCGCACTGCGCTGGCGCGGCTCGGTGCGCGCGATGGCCCGGCTGCGCAGCAGCCTGCCCGCCGAGCGGCTGACCACGCTCCGTTACGAGCAGGTCATCCGCCAGCCCGCCGCGGCGGCCAGAGCCGTGTCCGGCTTCATCGACGCCGACGTGGCCGCGATCGGCGTCCGGGCTCGCGGGCGCGGGGGCCCCCTGGCCATCCAGTCGGGCGGCTGGCGGCGCATGCTGACTGCCCAGCAGGTCACGGAAGTCGAGCAGGTGGCCGGCATCGACCTGCGCCGCGTCGGCTACGGAACCTGACGCTCGGAACCCGGCGCACCAAGAGGTCAGGCCAGCGCCGCGGGCTCCTGGCGGGCGAACTGGGTGCGGTACAGGTCGGCGTACAGGCCGCCGGTCGCGAGCAGCTCGTCGTGCTTGCCGCGCTCGCGGACCCGCCCGTCGTCGATGACCAGGATCTGGTCGGCCTCGCGGATGGTGGACAGCCGGTGGGCGATCACCAGCGAGGTGCGACCGGCCAGGGCAGTCGCGAGGGCTCGCTGCACGGCGGCCTCGGACTCGGAGTCCAGGTGCGCGGTGGCCTCGTCGAGGACCACGACCGCGGGCGCCTTCAGCAGCAGCCGGGCCAGTGCGACGCGCTGCTTCTCGCCGCCCGACAGTCGGTAGCCGCGGTCGCCCACGATCGTGTCCAGGCCGTCGGGCAGCACCGAGACCAGGTCCCAGATCTGCGCCGCCTGGCACGCGTCGATCAGTTCCTGCTCGGTGGCCCCGGGACGGGCGTAGGCCAGGTTGGCCCGGATCGTGTCGTGGAACAGGTGCGCGTCCTGGGTGACGACGCCGACCGCGTCGTGCAGCGAGTCCTGGGTGACGTCCCTGATGTCGATGCCGCCGATGCGCACCGCGCCCTCGTCGGGGTCGTACAGCCGCGACACCAGGTGAGTGATCGTCGTCTTGCCCGCGCCCGACGGCCCGACCAGGGCGGTGAGCTGCTTCGCCGGCGCGGTGAAGCTCACGTCGTGCAGCACGCCCAGGTTCGCGTCCGTGCGCTCGGGCGCGGGCAGGGCGATGGACTCCAGCGACGCGAGCGAGACCTCGGACGCGGCCGGGTAGCGGAACCAGACATGGTCGAAGGTGATATCTGCGGCCGGCCCGGCGGTCCCGGCTGACGATCCGTTCGCCGGCGCAGCCAGCCCCGGTGCGGCGAGCGCGAGCGGCACCGCGTCCGGCCGGTCCTCGATCAGCGGCTTCAGGTCGAGCACCTCGAACACCCGGTCAAAGCTGACCAGCGCGGTCATCACGCTGACCTGAACGTTAGACAGCGAGGTGATCGGCCCGTACAGCCTGCTGAGCAGGCCGGCCAGGGCCACTAGCGCGCCGACCTGGAAGGCGCCGTCGATGACCAGCTTGCCGCCCACCCCGTAGACGACCGCCGTGGCCAGCGAGGCGAGCAAGGTCAGCGCGATGAACAGCGTGCTGCCGTACATGGCCTGGACGACGCCGATGTCCCGGACCCTGGCCGCCCGGCCGGCGAAGACCTGGCTCTCGCTGTCCGGCTTGCCGAACAGCTTGACCAGCATCGCTCCGGCGACGTTGAACCGCTCGGTCATCGTCGATCCCATCGCGGCGTCGAGCTGCATCGACTCGCGGGTGAGCCGCTGCAGCCTGCGCCCGACAAGGCGGGCCGGGATCAGGAACACCGGGAGCAGCAGCAGCGCGATGACCGTGACCAGCCAGGAGTAGTAGAACATCGCCGCGAGCACCAGACCCAGCTGCAGCACGCTGGACACCACCGACGACAGCGTGGACGTGAGCGCCTGCTGCGCGCCGATCACGTCGCTGTTCAGCCTGCTGACCAGCGAGCCGGTCTGCGCCCGGGTGAAGAACGCGATCGGCTGCCGCTGCACGTGGCCGAACACCTCGGTGCGCAGGTCGTAGATGAGGCCCTCGCCGACCCGCGCGGTGAAGTAGCGCTGGACGATGCTCAGGAACGCGTCGAACAGGGCCAGGCCGACCACCAAGGCGGCCAGGGCCAGCACGACGCCGGAGCGCTTGGGCAGGATGCCCTTGTCGATGATCACGCCGAGCAGCACCGGGTACGACACCGTGACCACCGCGTCCAGCCCGGCGGCCAGCAGGAAGATGGCAAGATCCCAGCGGTAGGGCCGCGCGTATCCCGCGATCCGGCGGACGGTCCCCCGCTTCAGCCGCTGCCTGGTCACCGAGGGGTCCCGGGTGAACCCGCGCATCGCGTGCCACTGGTTGGCGTACATAGCCCGGGGAACCTCCGGGCGGCTGCGGTTCTTCCCGCGTCAGCTCACGGCGAATCAGCGGGGGTTCCGTCGTTTCTTAACGCGCCGGCGAGCCGCGCCCGCAGCAGCGCCGCCTGGGCCATGCGTTCTGCTGCCGCCTGCTGCTCCAGCGTGTTCCCGGCCGCCTGGGCCAGCAGCTGCTTGGTCGCCCGGGCCGCCGCGGTGTCGGTGGCCAGCAGCGCTGCCGTCAGGTCGGCGATCGCGCCGTCGAGATCCGCGGCGGGCACGACCAGCTCGGCGAGCCGCAGCTGGGCAGCCTCCTGCGCCGACACCATGCGGGCGGTGAGGCAGATCTCGATGGCTCGCGGCAGCCCCACTATCTCGACGAGCGGCTTGGTCCCGGTGAGGTCCGGCACCAGGCCGAGGGCCGGCTCCTTCATGCACAGCTTCGCGTCGTCGGCGAGGATGCGCAGGTCGCAGGCGAGCGCCAGCTGGCATCCGGCGCCGATAGCATGCCCCTGCACGGCGGCGATCGACACAAAGCCCGGATCGCGCAGCCAGAGAAAGCCTTCCTGGCAGGCGGCGATCCATGTCTCGAACTCAGGGTCCGCGGCGCTGGGCACGGAATCCTCGCCAGGCACCCCGTCCGCCGAGAACATCCGCAGGTCGATTCCGGAGGAGAACGACGGTCCCGCGCCCTTGACCACGACCACGCGGACCCGGGGCGGCAGGTCAGACCCGATCGCGGCGAGCCCTCGCCACAGCGCCGGAGTCATCGCGTTGCGGCGCTCGGGCCTGCTGAGCGTCACCGTGGCGACCGCGTCGGTGATATCGAGGCGGAGCCCGCTGGCCTCAAGCTGGGTGGGGCTGATGGTCACGGCATGCTCCAGCGATATCCCAGGGGGTGACGGCCGACGCAGAGCCTACGCGACCGAGCGGCGCGCCGGGAGGGGGGGACCGGCCGCCGCTGCCTGGGGAACGGAGAGGGGGTTGCCCTGGCTCAGCGCTTGCCCTTACCGCGGGTAGCGCCGCCGCGGCCGCGCAGCGACACCCCCGTCTCGGTCAGGATCCGGTGAACGAA
>WNFJ01076573.1_pt4 | contig 16127 bp, 12 predicted proteins | sample 5400461 | NCBI WGS metagenome assembly WNFJ01 (sample SAMN13153349, study PRJNA577476) | soil metagenome | isolation source: 115 cm saprolite on Douglas fir-dominated hillslope | place: USA:California | collected 2013-09-17 | reverse complement strand
GGGGCAAGATCTGCGCCGACGTTGGCGCCTCTACCGGCGGCTTCACCGACTGCCTGCTCCAGCGGGGGGCGGCTAAGGTCTTCGCGATCGACGTCGGGTCGGGACAGCTCGACGTCAAGCTGCGCAAGGATCCGCGCGTCGTCGTCATGGAACAGATGAACGCGCGTGCGCTCGACCCGCGGCTCTTCGCCGAGGCGCCCGAGGTCGTGACCGTCGACGTCTCGTTCATCTCGCTCGAAAAGGTCCTGCCCGCCGCGTTCGGCCTGCTGGCGCCGAACGGCGAGCTGGTGGCGCTGGTGAAGCCGCAGTTCGAGGTCGGCCGGGGTGCGGTCGGCAAGGGCGGGGTCGTGCGGGATCCGGCTCAGCACCAGGCGGTCGTCTCCCGGCTCGCCCGCTTCTCGGTGATCCGGGGCTGGCACGTCCTCGGCGTCACGGCGTCGCCCCTCAAGGGCCCGAAGGGGAACCGGGAGTTCTTCCTGCACCTGTCGTCGCACGGCCGAACCGCCGCCAACCTGGAAGGGCTCATCGCGAGGAGCGTCGAGGCCCTCGCGTGAAGCGGGTCGGCATCGTCGCGCGGCTTGACCGCGCGGAGGCGGGGGGGGTGGTCGCCGGGCTGGTCGAGTGGCTCACGCGGCGCGGCCGCGTTCCCGTCGTCGAGAAGGAAACGGCCCGGCTCGTGCCGGCGCTCGCCACCGCGGTCGTCGCCCGGTCGGACCTTCCGGCTCACGTGGATCTCATCGTGGTCCTCGGCGGGGACGGCACCCTCCTGTCGATGGCGCGCATGGTCGGCGACCCGAGCGTGCCGATCCTCGGCGTCAACCTCGGCGGGCTCGGTTTCCTGACGGCCACGACGCTCGAGGAGCTGTTCCCGGCGCTAGACGCCGTGTTCGCGGGCGAGATCGTGCTCGACGATCGGATGATGCTCGCCGCCCGCGTGATGCGCGGGGGCGAGCGGCTCACCCAGTACGTCGCGCTCAACGATGTGGTGATCACCAAGTCCGCGATGAGCCGGATCATCAACCTGTCCGTGTCGGTGGAAGGGCAGTACGCGACCGCGTACCGCGCCGACGGCCTCATCATCGCGACGCCGACCGGCTCCACGGCGTACTCGCTCTCGGCCGGCGGGCCCATCCTCTTCCCGACCATGGAGGCGGTCGTGATTACCCCCATCTGCTCTCACACCCTCACCGACCGGCCGGTCGTGCTGCCCGGCTCGCAGCGCATCGAGGTCACGCTGCTGACCGACCAGGATGTGATGCTGACGATCGATGGCCAGGAAGGGCTTGCGCTGCGGGAGCACGATCGGGTGGAGGTCTGGCAGGCTGCCCCGCGCGCCCGCCTCGTCCGCTTTCCGCAGAAGCACTTCTTCTCGGTCCTGCGCGCGAAGCTCAAGTGGGGCGAGCGGTAGGGGACGGCCCCCCGGGTGCCGCCCCGCCGCGGCGATGCGGCTTGAGCGGCGGCCGCCCATGGCCTAGCATCGGGTTCGTACCGCGATGCTGCGCGAGCTGCGCATCAGAAACCTGGCGGTGATCGAGTCGGCCGACGTGACGTTCGGTCCGGGGCTCAACGTTCTCACCGGCGAGACCGGAGCCGGGAAGTCGATCGTGATCGACGCGATTCTCCTCCTCTGCGGCGTCCGGGCGCAGACCGACCTGATCCGGTCGGAGGCGGAGTCGGCGTCGGTCGAGGCCGTGCTCGAGCCAGCGCCGGGGAGCCCCGCTCTGGTCGTGCTCGACGAGGCCGGCATCCCGCTCGAGGCGGGCCAGCTCTTCATTCGCCGCGAGCTCTCGCGCTCGGGCCGCCACCGGGCGTTCGTCAACGATTCGCCGGTCACGCTCGCGCTGCTGGAGCGTGTCGGCGATCACCTCCTGGAGGTCCACGGCCAGCACGAGCACCAGCGGCTCTTGGAGCCGTCGCACCAGCTCGACCTCCTGGATCGCTTCGCGGACGCCGACGGGTTGCGCGAGACGGTGGCGACCCTCTTCGCCAAGCGGCAGGCGGCGCGGGAGGCCGTCGAGCGCACCCGGGGGGCAGAGCGCGACCGAGCCCAGCGCGAGGATCTCCTGCGCTTCCAGGCCTCCGAGGTCGACGCAGCCCGGCTCACGGCGGGCGAGGAGGAGGGGCTCCGGGCCGAGCGGCGGCGGCTCCAGCACGGGGAACGCTTCTCCAGCGGCCTCACCGAGGCCGCGGCCGTGCTCTACGACGACCCGCGGTCGGCCACGACCCTGCTCGCGCGTGCCGCGCAGATCCTGGCCGACCTCCAGCGGCTCGACCCGGAGTTCGGCGCGCCCGCGCCGGACCTCGAGGCGGCCGCCTCGTACGCCGAGGAGGCCGTCGCCAAGATCCGGCGGCTCCGGGCGGCGGTCGTGTTCGAGCCCGGGCGGCTCGAGGAGATCGACGCGCGCCTCGACGCGCTGACCCGGCTCAAGCGGAAGTACGGCGACAGCGTCGAAGCCGTCCTCGCCTACCGCGGGGACGTCGGCGCCGAGCTGGACCGCCTCGCCCGGCACGAGGAGGTCCTGGCGGCAGCAGAGCGCGACCTCGTCGCCCTCGAGGCGGAGCTGGAGACGGCCGGGGCGGCGCTGTCGACCAGGCGTGCGGCGGCCGCCGATCGCCTCGGGAGCGAGGTGCAGCGCGAGCTGCGCCGTGTCGGGATGGAGCGCGCGCTGTTCGAGGTGCGGGTCGAGCGCCTCACCGCGGTGGGCGCGGCGGGCGGCGATCGGGTCGAGTTCCGGCTGTCGACCAACCCCGGCGAGGACGTGAAGCCCCTCGCGCGCGTCGTCTCCGGCGGCGAGCTGTCCCGCACGATGCTCGTGCTGAAGAGCGTGCTGGCGGCTGGCGACCGGGTCGAGACGATGATCTTCGACGAGGTCGACGCCGGCATCGGCGGCCGCGTCGCCGATATGGTGGGGCAGAAGCTCTCGGAGGCCGGACGCGGGCGCCAGGTGCTCTGCGTGACGCACCTCGCGCCGATCGCCGCGCACGCGGCGCTCCACCTGCGCGTCACGAAGTCGGTCCGCGGCGGGCGGACCCGCACCGGGGTCGAGACGCTCGGAGGGGACGCGCGCGTCGACGAGATCGCGCGGATGCTCGCCGGCGAGACGGTGACCGGCACCGCGCGTGACCACGCCCGCGAGCTCCTCGCCGCCGCCCAGGGCGCGAAGGCCAGCCGCGCCCGAACGGTCCGCTGAGGTGGCCAGGCGCGTGCCGGCCCACCGCGCGGGAGTCGGCGGGTCGGCGACGCCCCCGCGCGGCCCGCGCGGGCGGCCATGGCGGGGCCCCGCGGCAGAAGGTGTAAACTAGCGTCGAGATGCTCGCCGCGCTCCTGAAGAAAATCTTCGGCACGAAGCATCAGCGCGACGTCAAACGCATGATGCCCGCGGTCCAGGCGATCAACGCGCTCGGGCCGGAGCTAGAGCGTCTCGCGGACGCTGAGCTTCGCGTCAAGACCGAAGAGTTCAAGCAGCGGGTCGCCGAGGGCGCAGAGGTCGAGGACCTCCTGGTCGAGGCCTTCGCGGTCTGCCGGGAGGCGGCGTGGCGACGGATCGGGATGCGCCCTTTCGACGTCCAGCTCATCGGCGGCATGGTGCTCCACGAGGGCAAGATCGCCGAGATGGCGACGGGCGAGGGCAAGACGCTGGTCGCGACGCTCCCGGGGTACCTCAACGCGCTCACGGGTCGCGGCGTGCACATCGTGACCGTGAACGACTACCTCGCCCGGCGCGACGCGCAATGGATGGGCCCCGCCTACCACGCCCTCGGCCTCTCCGTTGGCGTCATCCAGCACGAGGCGTCCTTCCTCTACGACCCCGAGTACGTCACTCCCGACATCCGGCTGGCGGCGCTGCGCCCCTGCGGACGTCGCGAGGCGTATCTCGCCGACATCACCTACGGGACCAACAACGAGTTCGGCTTCGACTACCTGCGCGACAACATGCGGTTCTCGCTCGACGAGCTGGTCCAGCGCGACCTCAACTACGCGATCGTCGACGAGGTCGACTCGATCCTGATCGACGAGGCCCGGACGCCGCTCATCATCTCGGGACCGGCCGAGGAGTCGACCGACAAGTATTACAAGATCGACCGAATCATTCCGAAGCTCAAGAAGGCGGCGACGATCGTCGACGGCAAGCTCTCCGAGGTCGAGGCGCAGGTCGAGGGCGACTACATCGTCGATGAGAAGTCCAAGGCCGTCTCGCTGACCGAGCAGGGTATCGCCACCTGCGAGCGACTCCTCGGCATCGACAACATGTACGACCCGCAGCACATCGAGACGCTCCACCATATCAACCAGGCCCTCCGCGCCCACGCGCTGTTCAAGAAGGACGTCGACTACGTCGTCAAGGATGGCCAGATCATCATCGTCGACGAGTTCACCGGTCGGATGATGCCGGGGCGGCGCTGGTCCGACGGGCTCCACCAAGCGGTCGAGGCCAAGGAGGGAGTGCGGATCGAGCGCGAGAACCAGACGCTCGCGACCATCACGTTCCAGAACTACTTCCGGATGTACGCGAAGCTCGCCGGCATGACGGGTACCGCCGAGACGGAGGCCGAGGAGTTCGCCAACATCTACAAGCTCGACGTCACGGTGATCCCGACCAACCGGCCGCTGGTCCGCGTGAACCTCCCCGACGTCGTGTACAAGACCGAGCGCGAGAAGTTCAACGCGGTGACGGAGGAGATCATCCGGAGCCACGAAAAGGGCCAGCCCGTGCTCGTCGGCACCGTGTCGATCGAGAAGTCCGAGCAGCTCTCCAAGCTGCTGAAGAAGCGCGGCATCAAGCACGAGGTGCTGAACGCGAAGTACCACGAGCGGGAGGCCGAGATCGTGGCGCAGGCCGGGCGGGAGAGTGCGGTCACGATCGCCACCAACATGGCCGGCCGCGGCACGGACATCCTGCTCGGCGGAAACCCGGACTTTCTCGCCAAGGAACTCCTGCGTCGGAAGGGGCTCGATCCGAGCGCGGCCCCGGCGGAGGCGCGGCAGGTCGCCTGGCAGGAGGCGAAGAAGGTCACCGATCCCGAGCACGAGCGGGTTGTCGGCGTCGGCGGGCTCCACATCGTCGGGACCGAGCGCCACGAGTCGCGCCGGGTCGACAACCAGCTCCGCGGTCGGTCAGGCCGGCAGGGGGACCCCGGCTCGTCGCGGTTCTACCTCTCGCTCGAGGACGACCTGCTCCGCATCTTCGGCGCCGAGCGGATCCAGAGGATCATGGAGCGCCTCGGGATGGAGGAGGGCGAGCCGATCGAGCACAAGCTCGTCACCCGCGCCATCGCGACCGCCCAAAAGCGGGTCGAGACGCACAACTTCGAGATCCGCAAGCACCTGCTCGAGTACGACGACGTGATGAACAAGCAGCGCGAGATCGTCTACGGGATGCGCGGCGAGATCCTTGACGGGGCGAGCCAGGCGGAGACGATCCAGGAGTGGACCGAGGACCTCGCCTCGGGCTTCCTCGACGCGTACGCGCCGGCGAACGTGCATCCCGAGGACTGGGACCTGGCCGGCCTCACGGAGGCGCTGTACCGCCAGTTCGACCTGCGCGTCGCCCCCGCCGAGTATAAGGAGGTGACCTCGCGCGACGCGCTCGCCGAGCTGGTGCGCACCGCCGTGACCGAGCGCTATCGGCAGCGCGAGCAGGAGTTCGGCGCCGCCCTCGCCCGAGCGATCGAGCGCCGCGAGATGCTCATCGTCATCGACCACCAGTGGAAGGACCACCTGCTGTCGATCGACCACCTGAAGGAAGGCATCGGCCTCCGCGGGTACGGGCAACGCGATCCGCTCACGGAGTACAAGCGCGAGGCGTTCGACCTCTTCCAGGACATGGTCGAGCGGATCAAGACGATGGTGGTCGAGCGGCTGTTCAAGCTCCAGCTGGTGCGGGACCTCGCGTTCGACGTCCCCGGCCCCGCGCGGTGTTGCGGGAGGCGCGGGAGTCCCGGGGCGAGACCCCGTCGATCGGTCGGCAGCCGGCGCCCGCCGTGCCCTCACGCACGCCGTCCGGCGCGAAGGTCGGGAGGAACGAGCCCTGCCCTTGCGGCGCGAAGAACCCGGACGGCACCCCGAAGAAGTACAAGAAGTGCCACGGCCGCTAGCCCGGCCGGGGCGCTGACCCCCGTTCATCCCCCGTATTTGGGGGTCCACGGACCCTCGGAGCCCTGCCGCTGGTGTTTTTTCTTTGGCTGCCTCTGCGCCCGTGTGGTATCTATGGCCAAGCGCGTTAGCGTCGGAGGAATATGCGCCTAGAGTCGATCGTCCTGCACGGGTTCAAGTCGTTTGCCGAGAAGACGACTGTCCGAATTCTGCCCGGCATCACCGGGATCGTTGGCCCGAACGGCTGCGGCAAGAGCAATATCTCCGAGGCGATTCGCTGGGCGCTCGGCGAGCAGAGTGCCAAGTCCCTGCGCGGCACGCGCATGGAGGACCTGATCTTTCATGGGTCGGCCTCGCGCAAGCCGGTGGGGCTCGCGGAGGTCGAGCTGACGTTTTCGAACGACGGAGCCCTCGCCGTGCCCTGGAGCGAGGTCGCGGTGAGCCGGCGGCTCTACCGCACCGCGGAGAGCGAGTACCTTCTCAACGGCAACGCCTGCCGCCTCCGCGACATCCTCGACCTCCTGGCCGGGACGGGCGCCAGCCCGCGGGCCTATTCGGTCATGGACCAGGAGAAGCTCAACCACGTGCTCACCGCGAAGCCGTACGAGCGGCGGATCTTCATCGAGGAGGCGGCGGGCATCGCCCGCTACAAGCAGCAGCGCAGCGAGACCCAGGGCAAGCTCGACGCGACGCGGCAGAACCTGCTCCGGGTCCGCGACGTCATGGACGAGGTCCGACGCCAGCTCGGCTCTCTCGAGCGCCAGGCGAAGAAGGCTCAGCAGTACAAGGTCCTGCACGGCGAGAAGCAATCGCTCGCGCGCGCCCTCGTCGCGGCGGACTACGCGGCGCTCGCCGCTGAAGGCGCGCGGCTCCAGGCCGAGCTCGACCGGTTGGGCGAGGGTGAGCGCGACCTCCGCGTGCGCCAGTCGGCCCTGGGCGCGCGCGAGGCCACCCGCCGCGCGGCCCAGGAGGACATGTCGCACCGACTCGGCGACCTCCGTCAGAGCGTTCAGAAGATCCAGGGCGAGGTCGAGCGCCTGCTCGAGCGTCGCGAGCAGATGGGCATCCAGATCCGCGAGCTGGAGGAGGAAGAGCAGCGGCTGGCCGGGGAGATCCGACTCGCGGAGGAGCGGAGCGTCGCCGTCGCGAGCGAACGGTCGGCGGCGGCGGTGGCGCTCGGCGAGGCCGACACGCTGGCCACGGCGCGGGCCCACGCCGGCGGCGAGCTGGAGGCGCGCCTCGATCAGTGCCGGGCGGCACTCGGCGCCGAGCGGGACCGGCTCGAGGCTCTCCGAGTCGAGCAGGTGCGCGTCGCCGCCGAGCAGACTGACCTCACGCGCTCCACCGGGGAGCTCCGCGAGCGGCAGGTGCAGCTCGAGCGGCGCGCGACCAAGCTCGCCCAGGAGCTGGCCGCGGCGGGCGCCGAGGTCGAGCGCCTTGCCGCCCAGCGCGCCGCGTTCGAGACCGAGCACGCGCGGGCCGCTGCTACGCTCGCGACCCTTCTCGGCGAGCGGCAGGAGGTCGAGGCGCTGCTGGGCGACCGCGAGCCACGGTTGGCCGAGGCGCAGGCACGGCTCGGCGAGGCGCGCGTCGCGCTGGCCGGGCGCCGGTCGAGCCTCGAGGCGCTCGACCAGCTCGAGCGTGCGCGGGAGGGCTACGGCGCCGGCGTGCGGGCGATGTTCTCCGAGACGGGCGCCCCCCGCTTGGCCGGAATCATCGGCACCGGCTGGTCGAGCGCCTCGAGGCTCGACCGGCGCCCGGCCAGCGCGACGCGCGCCTCGCCGAGCCGTGCCTGCGCCTCGGCCAACCGTGGCTCGCGGTCGCTCAGCAGCGCCTCGACCTCCTGCCGCTCGCCGAGAAGGGTCGCGAGCGTAGCAGCGGCCCGCGCGTGCTCGGTCTCGAACGCGGCGCGCTGGGCGGCGCGCGCGGTCCGCACGGCGAGCGCGCCGCTCCTGCACTACCTGCTCGGCCGTGTCGCGATCGTCGACGATCTCGACGGCGCCGAGCGCCTCTGGCGCCGAAACGGCGTCGTGGCCGCCTACGTGACCCCGGCGGGTGAGGTGCTCTCGCCGGTGGGCAGGCTCCGGGGTGGCGGCGGGGCGGGCGCGGCGGGGCCGGCCGCCGAGCACTCGTTCCTCCTGCGCAAACGCGCGCGCCGCGAACTCGGCGACGCGGTCGCCGGCCTCGAGCGGGAGCTCGCCGAGGCGCAGGCGGCGGCCGCCGCGCTCGAGGCCGAGGTGGCCCGGCTCCGCGAGCGGCTGCCCGCGCTCATGCAGGCGATCCGCGCGGGCGAGGCGGCTCGCCTCGCCGGCGAAAAGGACGTGGAGCAAGCGGACCGCGAGCATGAGCGTCTGCACCGCCACCTGGCCACGCTCCAGGCCGAGCTCGCGCAGGTCGCGGGAGAGCGCGCAGAGACCGACGGCCTCCTCGAGCGGCTCCAGGCGCGCGTCGCCCTCGCCCGACAGGCCGAGGACAGCCACCAGGCGGTGATGGCGACCGTCCGCGCCTCGATCGAGCGGGCGCAGGCTGACGAGACGCGCGCGGTGAGCGAGCTTACCGCGTGCCGGGTCGAGGTCGCGTCGGCGGCCGAGCGGGTCGAGGCGCTCCGGCGGGAGCTGGCGCGCCTGGAGGAGCTCGCCGCCGAGCTCGCGGGGCGCGTCGAGGGGGCCCAGGCCCGCCGGCAGCAGATCGGCGAGCGGCGCGCCTGGCTCGCCCTTGAGCGCGAGCGCACGGACGCGAGCGCGCGCGAGGTCGCCGCCGACCGGGACCGGCTCGAGGCCGAGGAGCGGGTGCTCGCCGAGCAGCACGAGACCCTCGTCGTGGAGCTCCGGTCGATCGAGGCGGAGTCCCGCTCGCTGCAGAGCGAGATCGGGCGCCTCGCCGCCGCCGCGCATGCGATCGAGATCTCGGCGACCGAGGGCCGGGTCCGGCGCGAGGAGCTCGAGCAGGAGGCGCGCCGGTCGTTCGACGTGGGGGGGGCCGAGGCGCTCCTCGCCCTCCACGATCCCGCGCGGGACGTGGACCTGACCCGGGCGCGGCTCCAGGAGCTCGAGGAAAAGCTCGCCGCGATGGGCGCCGTCAACCTCGTGGCGGACGAGGAGTATCGCGAGCTCGACGAGCGGCTCGCGTTTCTGCGCACCCAGCACGACGACCTCGTCACGTCGATGAAGGACCTGGAGAAGGCGCTCCGCGGCGTGACGCGGACCGCCCAGGAGCGGTTCAGGCAGGCGTTCGAGGATATCAACGTCCGGTTCGGCGAGCTCTTCGAGCGCCTGTTCGAGGGGGGCCGCGCCGAGCTGCGGCTGGTCGAGGGCGAGGCCGGCGAGGATCCGCTCGAGTCCGGCGTCGAGCTGATGGCGCAGCCCCGCGGGAAGCGGCTCCAGGCGGTGACCCTGATGTCCGGCGGCGAGCGGGCGCTCACGGGACTCGCGTTGCTCTTCGCCATCTTCTACTACCGCCCGAGCCCGTTCTGCGTGCTCGACGAGGTGGATGCCCCGCTCGACGACGCCAACATCCACCGCTTCCTGCGCGTGCTCCGCGATCTCACCTCCCGCACCCAGTTCCTCGTCATCACGCACAACCGCAAGACGATGGAGGCCGCCGACGTACTCTACGGCGTCACGATGGAGGAGCCGGGTCTCTCGAAGCTGGTGTCAGTGAACCTGGTCCAGGAACCCGCCTAAACACCCTCACTCGTTGACTTTTCTCGACGCGGTCGACTACACTCGACGGCGGGTTGTCTATGTCTTCGGTTGGCTCTTATCTCCGTGAGCGTCGCGAGGTCCGGGGGGTCTCCCTCAAGGAGATGGCACGGGCGACCCGGGTACGCGAGCGGTACCTCGAGGCCCTCGAGGCCGACGAGTTCTCCGAGCTTCCCGCCGGCGTGTTCACCAAGGGGTTCATCCGGGCGTGCTGCCAGGTCCTGAGCGAGCCTCCCGACGAGGCGCTCAGGATCTACTCGGCGCAGCTCGGCCTGCCCGCGACGCTCGGCGAGCCTTCGCGCCCGCCGGGCCTGGCCGAGCGCGACGGCCGCGCCCGGGAGCCCATCCTGATCACCCTTGCGCTGCAGAGCCGCCAGCGGCCGCCGTCCGTGTCGCTGAGCCGGCGGAGCGAGGCGCCGCCGCCCGCTGCGAGCGAGCCGGTGGCGCCCCCGACGGCCACCCAGTCGGCGGCCGCCCCGCCCGCGCCGCGTGCCCCGGGGGCGCCGACGGCGGGGCCGGCGCCCGCCGCTAGCTCGGCTCGGGTCGAGGTTCCGGAGCCGACGCGGATGCCCACCGCGGGGGTGTTCGTGCCGGCGCCGACCGCCCCGTCGCCCCCGGCGTACCGGCTCGTCGCCCGGGTGAAGGAGACGACGTGGATCCGGGTCAGGACGGACGACGGTCACGTGACCGAAGAGACGATGTCGCCGGGCGACGTGCGTGAGTGGGTCTCGAGCCGACGCTTTGTCCTGACGATCGGCAATGCCGGGGGGATCGCGCTCGAGCTGAACGGCCGCCAGCTGCCCGCGCTCGGACCGAGCGGGAGCGTGATCCCGCGGCTCGTCATCCCGTCGGACCAGCAGTGAAGTTCCTCTCCGCGGTCACCGAGCGCCTGCGGGACGGCCTCAGGCGCTCGCAGGAGTTTCTCGGCGGGCGGTTCGACGAGGTGTTCGCGGGCGGGCGTCCAATCGACGACGCGCTGTTCGAGGAGCTCGAGGAGCTCTTGATCGCCGCGGACCTCGGCGTGCTGGTGGCAGCGGACTTCAAGCATCGAGCCCGCGAGGAAGTCATGTTTGGGACGGTGACGCGGGCGGAGGAGCTGCGGCCGCTGTTCCGGCGATTCGTCGCCGAGACGCTCGCGGGGGCGGCGCAGGGGCTCGACCTCGACCACGCGCCCGCCGTCGTGTTGCTGCTCGGGGTGAACGGGTCTGGCAAGACGACCACGGCGGCCAAGCTGGCCGCGCAGCTCAAGGCCGGCGGGCACGACGTGCTGCTGGCCGCGGCGGACACCTTCCGCGCGGCCGCGATCGAGCAGCTCGAGGAATGGGGGCGCCGGATCGGCGTCGACGTCATCCGCCAGGCCGCGGGCTCGGATCCGGCGGCGGTCGTCTTCGACGCGGTGCGGGCGGCCACGGCGCGCCGGGCCGGAGCGCTCATCGTCGACACCGCCGGCCGCCTGCACACGAAGAGCAACCTGATGGAGGAGCTGGCGAAGCTCAAGCGCGTCGTGTCGCGGCAGCTGCCGGGCGCGCCCCATGAGTCGCTGATGGTGCTGGACGCGACCACCGGCCAGAACGGCTTCGCGCAGGCGCGGCTGTTCCACGAGGCGATCGGGCTCAGCGGGCTCTGCCTGACCAAGCTCGACGGGACCGCCAAGGGGGGGATCGTGCTCCGCATCCATCGGGAGCTGAAGCTCCCGATCAAGCTGGTGGGCGTCGGCGAACGCGTCGACGATCTCCAGGGCTTCGACGCCGAGAAGTTCGCGGCCGCGCTCGTCCCGGAGCCCGAGTGAGACACCCTGTGTCAACCCTCATGTGGTTACGCGGCGGCCACGCGCTGGGCGGCCCGGTGAAGGGTGACGTCGTAGGGGCGGCGATCTTGCCAGCAGCGCCACAGGACGCGAACCCAGGCGCGGGCCAGGATGCGGACGGCATGCGGATGATCACAGCCACGCCGACGGGCGGCGGTGTAGATCGACGCCGCCCAGGGCGAGGCATGGCGCGAGTGGTCGGCGAAAGTAGTGAGCGCCTGGCGCAGGCGCTTGTTGCACGCCCAGCGAAAGGCGACCTGGCGGTGCTTGCCGGATTCGCGGGTGACGGGCGCGACGCCCCCCTCGGCGGCCAGTTGCTCGTCGGTGGGGAAGCGGGTGCGATCCTCCCCGAGCTCGGCCAGGATCTGGGCCGCGTTGACCCCCCCGCTGCGTGGGAACGACTGGAGGAGGGGGCCATCGGGGTGCTGCGCCAAGGCGGCGACGATGGCCGCCGAGAGCTGCTGGATCTGGACGCCCAGGGGGGTCAGGACGGCGACGAGCGCGTGGACGAGGTCGCGGCTGGCCTCCGCTTCGAGATCACTCACCTCGCAGGCGGGCGCGGAGCGGAGCCGGGCGAGGAGTTCGGCGGCCGAGCGCCGGCCGCAGTAGCTGTGCTGCCCGAGGAAGCGGGCCAAGCGTTTCTCGCCCAGGCGCTCGGCGCTCTGCGCCGTCGGATAGCGAGTGAGGAAGGCCAGGGAAATGGGCGACGCGACATCGGCAAAGAGCGCGGCCGCGCCCGGCCAGACGCGCTCGAGCAGGGCGCGCAGCTGATTGGCGAGCGCGGTGCGCTCGGCGACGAGATCGTCCCGGCCACGCACCAGGGCCCGCAGGGCGCGGGTCTCGTCGGACAGGGGCTGGAGCCGGCGGAAGCGATGGCCGTCGGTGCGGAGGAGATCGGCCAGGATGAAGGCATCGCCCGGATCACTCTTACTGCCGGCGGCGGAGTAGCGGGGGCGGCTGGCCTTGAGGGCGTTGGGGTGGATGGGGACGACGGGATGGCCGGCGGCCAGCAGGGTATCGACGAGGAGGCCCGAGGGGCGTTCGAGGGCGACGGGGAGGGCGGCGGGCGGGCCGAAGCGCGCCAGCCGTCGGAGGAGCTCCGCCAAGCCCGCGGCCGAGTGCTCGACGGTGCCCTGCCAGCCCACCTGGCCCGTGGCCTCCAAGACGCAAACGGCATGGGCTTGGCTCGCCCAGTCGAGACCGATGGAGAAATTCATTGCGTTCCTCCCGGAGGCGGCGAGACACTGCGCAGTGAGAGGTCCTGCCGGTCGCTCACTAACAGGCGCTCTGGGCTTCAGGTGCCCGTGGCGCTCCACCCTGTGGCCGGTCTGGGCCTCTCGTGGTTTGAGTCGGGGGAGCAGGTCTCACTCTGGCCGTCGAGCGGCGAGCACGATAGGCTCTCCCCGACCCCTCGAAGTTCCCATCCGGCCCACAATCACCGACTCCGTGCGCCCGGCCCAAGAAATACGATCGCGCATCGCCATCAGGATCGGCGATCGCCCCTCGCGCAATACCTAGGGATCCCCCTGCCGGCGACTCTCCTCGAACCTCCTCGGAGGAGGGTAGCCTAGTGAGCGCGGCCGGGTCCGTGCCACGATGACCGACCTCGACTTCATGCGCCGGGCGCTCGACCTCGCCGACCGGGCGGCGGGCCTGACCTCACCGAATCCGCTGGTCGGCGCGGTCGTGGTCCGCGACTCGGTGGTGGTGGGAGAGGGCTTTCACGCGGGGCCCGGCCGGCCGCACGCTGAGATCGAGGCGCTCCGAGCCGCCGGCGACCGGGCGGGCGGGGCGACCCTCTACGTCACCCTGGAGCCGTGCGCGCATCAGGGGCGGACGTCGCCGTGCGCGCCCGCCCTCGTCGCGGCGGGCCTCGCGCGCGTGGTCGTCGCCACTGGGGATCCCAACCCCCTCGTGGACGGCCGCGGGCTGGAGATCCTCCGGCGCGCCGGGATCGCCGTCGACACCGGGCTGCTCGCGGACGAGGCGCGTGCGCAGAACCGGGCCTTCTTCACGTGGGTCACGCACCGGCGGCCGCACGTGACCCTGAAGACCGCGATGACGCTCGACGGCAAGATCGCGGACGTGCACGGCGGCTCCCGCTGGATCACCGGCGAGGCGGCGCGGGCCGAGACCCACCGGCTGCGGAGCCGAGCCGACGCGATCGTCGTCGGCATCGGCACCGCCCTCACCGACGATCCCGAGCTCACCGTGCGGCTGGGCGCGCCGTGGCCGCGCGAGCCGTATCGCGTCGTCGTCGACGGTGAGGCGCGCTTGCCGACGGGGGCCCGCTTGATCCATGCTGGCACGCCGGGCCGGGCGGTGATCGCGGTGGGGCCGGGCGCTCCCGCCGGACGGCTCCGGCAGCTCGCGGCGGCGGGCGCCACCGTGGTGGAGTGCTCCGGGAGCCCGGGCCGGGTGGACCTCCGGCATCTCCTCGGCTGGCTCGCGGAGCGCGAGGTCCTGGGGGCGCTCGTCGAGGGCGGTGGCGGGCTGAACGCGGCGTTCCTCGAGGCCGGGCTCGTCGACCGGGTCGTGGTCTTCATCGCGCCGCGGCTCCTGGGCGGGCGCGCGGCGCCCACCCCCGTCGAGGGCGGGGGGCGCTCGCTCAAGGAGGCGCTCCGCGTCGTCGGCGCGACGGTGCGGCCGATCGGCGAAGACTTCGTGATCGAGGGGGACGTGGAGCCCGTGCGCTGATGTTCACGGGTATCATCGAGCAGATGGGAACCGTCACCGCGCTTGAGGAGCACGCGGACGGCGCGCGGCTCGAGGTCGCCACCGGCCTGGCGTCGGAGTGCGACGTCGGCGCCAGCGTGGCGGTCAACGGCGTGTGCCTGACCGTCGTCGCGCGGACCGGCCAGCGGCTCGCCTTCGATCTGGGCCCGGAGACCCTCCGCGCGACGACCCTCGGCGAGCTCGGCCCCGGCCGTCCCGTCAACCTCGAGCGGCCGCTCCGGCTCGGCGGTCCGCTCGGCGGTCACCTCGTGCTGGGGCACGTGGACGGCGTGGGGACGATCATCGACGTCGAGCGCGCCGCCTCGGCGCGGATACGGGTCGCGCTGCCCTCCGCGGAGCTGGAGCCGCTGGTCGTTCTCAAGGGCTCGGTCGCGGTGGACGGCGTGAGCCTGACCGTGGCCGCGCTCGGCGACCTGGCGTTCGAGGTGATGGTGATTCCGCACACGCTCGCGGCGACGACGCTTGGGCGGACCGGCCCCGGCGGTCGCGTCAACCTCGAAATGGACGTGCTCGGGAAGTACCTGCTCCGGGCCCTGTCTCTGCGAGGCGCCTCGTGAGCTCGTTCGCCACCGTCGACGAGGCGATCGAGGAGATTCGCGCGGGCCGGATGCTGGTCGTCGTCGACGACGAGGACCGGGAGAACGAAGGCGACCTGGTGATGGCCGCCGATCGGGTCACGGCGGAGCATGTCAACTTCATGGCCAAGCACGGCCGCGGGCTCATCTGCGTGCCGATGACCGGCGAGCGCCTGGACATGCTCAACATCTCGATGATGGTGAACGAGAACACGGCGCCGATGGGGACCGCCTTCACGGTGACGGTCGACGCGCGCCGGGGGGTCACCACCGGCACCTCCGCGCCCGATCGGGCCGTGACGATCCGCACCCTCGTCGATCCGCGCACGACCGCCGACGACCTGACGCGTCCCGGCCACATCCTGCCGCTGCGCGCGATGCCGGGCGGCGTGCTGCGGCGCGCGGGGCATACCGAGGCCGCCGTCGATCTGGCCCGGCTGGCCGGCTGCAGCCCCGCCGGCGTCATTTGCGAGGTCATGAACGAGGACGGCGGCATGGCGCGCGTGCCCGAGCTCATCCAGCTGGCCGGGGCCCACGGTCTCAAGATCATCACGATCAAGGACCTGATCGAGTACCGGGTCCGCAAGGAGAAGCTGGTCCGCCGGGTCGCCACGACGCGGCTGCCGACCGAGTTCGGCGACTTCACCGCGATCGCCTACGACACCACGGTCGACAGCCGGGTGCCGCTGGCCCTCGTCATGGGGGAGGTGGCGGGCGATGCGCCCGTGCTCGTCCGCGTGCACTCGGAGTGCCTGACCGGGGACGTCTTCCACTCGCGCCGGTGCGACTGCGGGTCGCAGCTCGAGAAGGCGCTCTCGATCATCCGGGCCGAGCAGCGTGGGGTCTTCGTGTACATGCGTCAGGAGGGGCGCGGGATCGGGCTCATCAACAAGATGCGCGCCTACGAGCTGCAGGACCAGGGCCTCGACACCGTCGAGGCGAACCTGGCGCTCGGCTTCAAACCCGATCTCAGGGACTACGGCATCGGCGCCCAGATCCTGGTCGACCTCGGCGTGAGGAACCTACGACTCCTCACCAACAACCCGCGGAAGATCGTCGGGCTCGAGGGCTACGGGCTCTTGGTCGTCGAGCAGGTTCCCATCGAGATTCCCCCGACCGATGCGAATCGCCGCTACCTCGATACCAAGCGCGTGAAGCTGGGGCACCGCTTCACGTCGCTCCCGTCGGACTGATATGGCGGGTCGGGCCCCCCG
>WNFJ01192260.1_pt1 | contig 16134 bp, 14 predicted proteins | sample 5400461 | NCBI WGS metagenome assembly WNFJ01 (sample SAMN13153349, study PRJNA577476) | soil metagenome | isolation source: 115 cm saprolite on Douglas fir-dominated hillslope | place: USA:California | collected 2013-09-17 | reverse complement strand
GTAATCGAGTAATGAACGTCTTCCGGCTTGTAGGTATAGTGCCGGAAGTACTCTCGCAGCCGCCGCGCCAGGTGCCAGACGCCGGTCATAAAGAGCGCTACCAAAACTGCGCGTCCAGCTATACCAAACGATTGCCAGAGTGGCGGCTTAATCATCGCCACAAAAAATGTGGAGAGAAAGAGCGAGACGGTGGTGAAGACTGCCCGCTGGCGCTCCATGTTCTCGTGCCGATCATTCTCGAGGATTTGATTGACGACCCGATCCCAGCGCGCCTGGGCGGCAAAATTGGCGGCTCGCTGCGCGTGCGGATTGTTGTCCAGGCCCAGAAAGGGAGATTCCCGCGTGCCCTGGTCGAGTTGCTGATCATGAAAGGCGCGCTCCTGGGGATCAATCAGCGTGTGGTACGCGAGCGAAAGAATGGCAAAGTCGCGCGCAGCCTTTTCCGATCCCCGATTCACATCCGGGTGGCGTTTACGCGCCAGCTTGCGATAAGCGGACTTGATCTCAGTCGCGGTCGCTGTCCGCTTAACTCCGAGAACGTGATAGTAGTCAGTCATTGCAAGGGGGCAATGCTTTATGAGGGCCAAGCAGCTAATCCGTAGCTTGTCCCAGCGCCAATTCAGCGAGATTTTAACATTTCCTGATTGGCAGGCGCGAGCGGTTTAGCCTTCGATTTGACTGGTTTGTCTTGAAGGCGGCGTTAGATGCCGCTTCCGGTAGCCCACAAAGATTGGAGCACGGCCACGTAATCAGCCCGCTTTTCAATTGCCATCCTGGCGAGCAGAGCGTTCGATGAATTCTATTAAGGTCCGCACCGCCACGCCGGTTGGCCCCTTGGATCGATAGGGTGTCGCGGGATCGCCCCACGCCGTGCCGGCGATATCAAGGTGCGCCCATGATGTGTCTTCCGCGAATTCTTTGAGGAACGCCGCGGCCGTAATGGTGCCGGCCTTCTTTCCGCCAACGTTCTTGATATCGGCAATATCACTCTTGATCTGCTTGGTGTATTCGTTGTCGAGAGGTAACTGCCAGAACTTTTCCCCGACTTCCTTTCCCGCGTCGATCACCGCTTCGATTAATGTCTGATCGGTGCCGAGAATCGCCGTGTTGACATCACCCAGAGCGATTGAGACTGCGCCAGTGAGGGTCGCCATGTCGACTATTTGGGTTGCGCCGAGTTTCTTTGCGTAGGCGATCGCGTCAGCCAGAACCAGCCGACCTTCGGCATCGGTATTGATGACTTCGATTGTTTTTCCGGTCATCGCTCTTAAGACGTCTCCGGGCTTGGTCGCCTTTCCGGACGGTAGATTCTCTGAACACGGCGCGACTCCGAGCACTGGAATCGAAGGCTTCAATTGCGCGATCGCGCGCATGGTGCCGATGACCGTGGCGGCTCCGGTCATGTCGTATTTCATCAGCTCCATGTTCTCTCCCGGCTTCAGAGAAATGCCACCGGAGTCAAAAGTAATTCCCTTGCCGACGAGCGCCAACAATTTGTCTTTGGATCCCTTGCCGGCCTTTCGTGGTTCATATTTCAAGACGATGAGCTTTGGTGGTTCATCCGAGCCACGAGAGACACCGAGCAGCGATCCCATTCCCAATTTTTCCATGCGCCTCTGATCAAGGACGTCGATACTGAGGCCGAATTCTTTCGCGACTGACTGTGCTCGCTCTGCCAGGATTGTCGGCGTCAGGAATCCGCCCGGCTCGTTTGCCAAGTCGCGCGTGAAGTTTATCGACTCTCCGATGATGCGACCCCGTTCCGCTCCGATCTGCAACGCTTTCTTGTCCGCGCCCTCGATTACTACTACGATTTGTTCGATCTCGCGCTCCTCTTTGTCTTTGGTGCGATACTTGTCAGGTTCGAACAGGCCCATGATCGCGCCCACTACGACTGTCCGCGCGACCTTCTCGACCTCGCCCTCACTCCGGGGCGCAATGGCTATCGTCTTCACGTTCTTACTTCGCAGAAAGCGCGTTGCGGTCCCGGCCACTTGCGTGACCTGCGCGGTTTTGTAGGCAGCACGGTCGCCGCAGCCAATCAACAGCAGCCGCCGGGCCTTCAATCTATTGCTCGCAACCTGGAAATAAGCCGTCTCTCCATCCTTAGCCGTAAACTCGTCCGCTTCGATCACGTTGCGAATCAGCCCGCCGACCGCGGAATCCAGCGTTTTCAAGAGGCCTTTGTCCGCCTTTTCGTCGGTGAAGACCGGCACTGCCAGCGCTTGCACGTCAACTTTGTCAAATGACTGAGAACTGCCCTTTACTTCCATTTCTGATCCTCTTTTCTAAATTGTCCGACAAGCTTCAGCTTGTCGAGTCGGACTGGCGAGTCGGTTCTAACAAGGCCAACGACAAACTGAAGTGTGTCGGACTGGATACTAGCGATTACGTTCCTTTAATTGCGCTCGCGTTTCTCGCTCGACTATGCGACGCATTTCCGTTTCGCGCTTGTCGTACAACTTCTTGCCCTTGGCCACTCCGACTTCGAACTTGATCTTACTCTTCCGCACATACACGCGAGTGATCACAAGCGTCATTCCATCAATCGCTGCCGACTGCTCGAGTCGATCGATCTCGCGCCGGTGCAGCAAGAGCTTGCGCGTCCTCAGCGGATCATGATTTGCAAGATTTCCGTGGGAGTACGGCGAGATGTGGGCATTAAAGAGCCATGCTTCGCCTTCGCGAACTCCCACGTACGAGTCCTTTAGCTGAATGCGGCCTTCCAGGACGCTCTTCACTTCAGTCCCGGTCAGCGCCGCCCCGGCTTCGTACTTCGTCGAAATGTGATAGTTGTGAAACGCAGCGCGGTTACTAGCCAGAACTTTTTCTTCCGTCACTGCTGCCATCACCAGATTGTGCCAAGCAAAAACTGACTATAACAAGCAAGCCAGTAAGCCACAAGCGAAGGTGAAACCTGCCTTTAAACCAGTTGAGCCATCTTAGATTCGCTTGTCTTCCAAATCATCCGCGTCTAGACTTATCGCATGAGCGCGAATCTAGTAGACACTGCAAAAAAGCTTCCGCTTGCGGAGCGAATACAACTCATAGAAGCTCTATGGGAAAGCATCGCGCAAGACGGATATCAACCCCCACTCACGCCGGAACAAGCATCTGAACTTGATCGACGACTGGACGCCCATCGACGGGACCCAGGTAACGTCGTGTCGTGGGAATCGATCAAGGAAGATCTCCGAAATGAACATTCGAAGAGCTGATGTCACTCCCAATCGTTTTTCGCCCCGTCGCCAGGCAAGAGATGGACGAGTCAATCGCATTGTATGAGAACGAGCGCACTGGCCTGGGGATGAAATTCGCCGATGAGATTGACATCTTGCTGTCCAGAATTGCCGCGACACCCGAACAGTTTCGCCAGGTTCGCGGCGAGGTGAGACAAGCAGTTCTGCGTCGGTTTCCTTACACGATTCATTTCCTGACTGAATCAGACCGTATCGTTGTCCTGGCCGTGTTCCATGTAAAGCGCAATCCCAGGCGATTGGAAGGTCGCTGAAACGGTGCGCCGTCAACCCAATCAAACAGTCCTTTGGCTGGCTCTTGTTCTCGTCTCAGCAATTCCCCGAGTTCTCGGGGCCTTCGTTCTGCCTAACGCCTTCGGCGATGCCTATGTCTATATCCGCACGATCGGCGAATTGAGCATCAAACTCTCCGCGAAGACGTTCGCGATTACTGACCTTTACGGATTCTGGTTGCCGCTCTATCAATTCATCTCAGCCGTCATCAACGTCTCTGTCGGCAATGGGTTTTATACCGGTAAAGTAGTATCGGCAATTTTCGGAATCGGCTCCTGCGTGCTTGTCTACCACGTAACCTTGCGGCTGACGGCCAATCGCGCGGCGGCGCTGCTGGCCTTCGCGCTGATCGCGCTCAATCCGCTTCATATTTTCTATTCGGCTTCGGCGATGACGGACGTGCCGCATGCTTTCTTTATTTTAGCGAGTCTCTATTTTGCTTTGCGTCGCGGCTGGATTTTCGCCGCGATCTTTGCCGCGCTCGCGGGACTAACACGCGTCGAGAGCTGGATGTTTCTCGCCTTGATTCCGTTGATCCAGTTTCTGAGAGAGCGGCGCATTTCATTTGTCGCGGTTCTCATCCTTCTGCTTCCGCCGTTGTTTTGGTTCTACATTTCTTGGAAAGCGACGGGCGATTGGCCTCGCCATGAATCCCGCCCTGGCTCACTTTTCGTTAGTGGCGGTTTTGAAGGACGGCGCTACCCTGCTTATCTCTGCAGACGTTGCAGTACTGCTCGCGTCTTTCGTCGCCGGTTGGTTTGTGTTGCGTAGGCTTCCTGATCTTGTGGCCCGGCGAGAGAGCTCAGAAGACGTACAACTGATTCTGGCGCCGGTGATCTGTTTCTTCGCCTTCCTGGCTCTTCTTTTAGTTGCTTACATAACACACCAGCAACCAATCATCTTCCCGCGGTATGGCCTGATCCTTTTCAGCCTCGGAATTCCGATTCTGGCGTGGTGTTTTCTCACTTTGAAGCGGCACAAGCCGCGGTGGGCACGCACGCTTTTGATTTCGATAATCGTGATTTGCGTTTTCGACTGGAGCGTTCAGTTCGTGGCCGCAGTTGGTTCGCTCAATCAATATCGCGCCCACCGCGTGGTCGCGGATTATCTTCGCGATCACTATCAACCCACCGCGGGAACACGCATCTTTAGCGATGAAGGCACGGTCACAGTCCTTTCCGGAATTGCGGAGGAGAAGTTTTTGACTTCCTCTGATGCGCCAGAGGATCGCGAAAGCTTTCTCGCTTTTCTGAAAGAGAAGAACGTCGAGTATCTGGTGTTCATCAAGAAGGTTGACTCCACTCCGGCAAAGCTGTTTCCAGAGCTGGAGCACGGAGATGGGATAGGCACCTTCGTACCGGTGATGAACAGTCGCTCAGAACTCATGCGCGCAAACATCTGGCTTTATCGAGTGCGCGATTCGGGGCATTAGCCCGACCGTAAGCGAGGGCCCGTTACAGAACCGGGAGCGGTAGCGACCGGATCATAGACTCAACTTGAGTGGCAGCATCCCCTCGCTACCGCTCGGGGTTCTGTATCTGTCGCCCGCTAAAGCGGGCTCGAATTGTTTTGAGACTGAACCACGGGCTCAGGCGCATGGCTACAATAGAGCCGCTAATTCGCAGGCTGATTGAATTTTTCAAACCGCGCTTATAGACTCAGCAAGGAAAGCGGGGCAAACATGTGAAGGTTGAGGTCACCCAATATTTCTCAACATGGGATCTGGCTGGTGTTGGGCGAGAAGGAATCGTTTCTGTCTTTCGGAAACTTTCCTTAGTTCAAGACGCGCCTGTTTCGGCAGTTCTAAATGTCCAGTTACCTCAGCCTCATCATCTTTACTGGCCTGATCTAGATATCGATCTCGCGGTCGAATCAATCGAGCATTCGGAACGGTTTCCGTTGGTCGCTAAGTAGTTACTCAAATCAATCTTCTCCGCAACATATCCAACGCCGCCTGCGAAGCACGCCAGCGAACCAATTCGCGGTCGCCGGGAAGCATCAACCTCTTGTGTTCGGTGTGTGCATCGTCGGCGAGCGCGATGTAAACCAGACCCACAGGCTTTTCTTCGGTGCCACCGTCGGGGCCCGCGATTCCCGTCACCGCTAATCCGAAATCAGTCTTCGCACGATGACGAACGCCGCGCGCCATGTCTCTGGCAACCTGCTGACTGACCGCGCCGAACTCGCGAATCAGTTTCTTGTCCACGCCGAGCAGCCGCGTCTTTGATTCGTTCGAATAAGTAACCAGGCCCTCGATGAAGTACTTCGAGGATCCGGGCACATTGGTTAGCCGCTGAGCAATCAAGCCGCCGGTGCAGCTTTCGGCTACCGAAAGGGTGAAGCCGGTAATTGCCAGACGCCGTCCGACAACTTCTTCCATGGTCTCGCCGCGAAAAGAAAAGACGGCATTGCCCAGTTCTTTTTCAATCTTTAACGACAAATCATCCAAAAGCGTTTCGGCGTCCACCTCGGTACGCGCGTGCGCGCGCAGGTGAATTTCGATTTCGCTGCTGTTGAAAAGAATTGTCGTCTGCGGATTCTCGTATTTCGAATAGATCGGCGCGATCTTTTCATCGACTGCTGATTCGCCCATACCGGCAACCCGCAGCACCCGGCGCGCAAAGCGAGTTTCGCCGGCTAACTTCTCCAGACGCGCCTGCACGTGATTCTCGAACATCGGCTTCATTTCGCGTGGCGGTCCCGGGAACAAAGCCACAGCACATTTCTCATGTTCCAGATAGAGGCCCGGCGCGCTCCCGTTCGGATTTGGCAGCACTTCCGCGCCGGCGATTACCATCGCCTGGCGCGAGTTTCGTTCCGGCATGTTCATGCCAAAGCTTTTGAATCGTTCGCGAATCTCGGCCAGCACCGCTTCATCGAGGGCGAGCCGGCGCCCCAACGCTCGGGCCACGACTTTGCGCGTGATGTCATCTTCAGTTGGACCAAGGCCGCCGGTGGTGACGACCACGCGCGAGCGCTTCACGGCATCTTTCACGACTTCTTCGAGCCGCGCATCATCATCGCCCACAACTGTCTTAAGTTTGACGTCGATGCCTATCCGATTGAGTCTGTCGGTAAGCCAGAGACTGTTGGTGTCGGTGCGATCGGCGGCGAGGAGTTCGGAACCAATGGCGATGATTTCGGCGGTTAGCATGAATGACGAGTTTTACCACAGAGGACACAGAGGAAGAAATAGTGTCAGAACCCCGAGCGATAGCGAGGGGATCGCGGAGTCAACATCGAATCCGTGATCCGGTCGCATCCACCACCCCACGCAAGCTGCTCGTGTGGGGACCCCGGTACGCTCCCGGTTCTGTAACAGTTCTTGTCGATTCTTCGGCTGGTCGCTTATAGTCAACCTTCAACCCGTGAGACATTTCTGAATCAAAATCTCCAGATACTTCTGGCGTCTATCTCACGGGTTGAATCCAACAATAACAATGCCACCGAAACAATCCTATTACATCGTAGCGCTGCCCGGTGATGGAATCGGGCCAGAGGTCTTGTCGGCTGCCCTCCACGTTTTGAACACTGCGGGCCAGCTGTTTCAAATCGATTTCCGAGTGGAAGAGATTCCGTGCGGCGGCCATTACTACGTCGAGCATGAGACCGAATGGCCCGACGGTTCATTTGAAAAGTGCGAGGCCGCCGACGCGATCTTGCTCGGGGCAGTTGGGCATGAGGTTGACGGAAAGACGGTTTTCACCAAGCCGGGCAAGCCATATCCCGAGCCACAGTTGGCCGGCTTCGCTCAGGTGATTCTCAATAGACAGAAGCTCGATCTGTACGCAAATGTACGCCCGGTGAAACTATACCCGGGAGTCAAACACAAAATTCATGGCGAGCTGATCCAGGTTTGGAAGCCGGAAAAGACCGACTATGTCGTGATTCGCGAAAATACCGAGGATGCTTATACCGGCGAGACCAATTTGATCGAGGACGGTCAGGTCACGCCGATACGAATCACGCGACGCGCGACCGAGCGCGTCGTTCGTTACGCCTTCAATCTCGCGCGCCGCCGCCGCAAGCAGCACAAGGTGACGTGCGTAGATAAGTCAAACATCATTGGCGCGCACCGCTTTTTCCGCGAAGTGTTCCGCGAGGTCGGTGAGAGGGAGTTCCCCGATATTAAACTCGACTACGCTTATGTAGATGCCTTCTGTCAGTGGCAGATTCGCAACCCCGAATGGTACGACGTGGTCGTTGGGCCGAATCTTGTCGGGGACATCATTAGCGACAACGGAGCGACCACCGCGGGTGGATTGGGGCTTGCCGTCGGCGGCAATATCGGTGATGAACATGCGATGTTTGAGCCGATCCATGGCAGCGCGCCCAAGCACGCCGGCAAGGACAAAGCGAATCCGCTGGCAGCGATTCTGGCGATGCAGATGATGTTGGACTGGCTCGGCACGCGACACGAAGACGAGCGTCTACACCGAGCCGCGCAGCAAGTCGAAGCTGCGGTGACCGCTCTCCTCATTGAAGGTAAGACACTGACCTACGACTTGATCGGAGAGGCGAAGGCGGCCCGCTGCAGCGAAGTAGGCGCTGCAGTCGAAGCTAAATTGCGGATGATGGCGTGAGAATATCTCAAGCCGGCACGCCTTCATGATCAAGTCGGGCCGGACGCCGTCACCAGGAATGACTGCGATGCGCTTTGGATCTGCTACTTGGCAAGAACATCGGAACACAAAGTTCCGTAGGAACGAGATGCTTATAGCTCGAGAATAAAATTAGGGTCCTGAGCTCCGTCAGGAGCGGAATGTGTCGCCCATGAATGGGCTTAAGAATCAAAGGACGCTTGCCATCTATAAACATTACGCGCCTACGGCGCTAAGAACTCTTGCTGCGCTTGGTTGCCTTCACTCGTGTTCACCGCTTACCAGCCAGCCGCTCTTCAATCTTCGGCAAGCTTACAAGCACCGTATCCCCGACGATCTTTAGGCTCTTCGCGGAAATCTTATCCAGCGTATCTTCTTTTGTATGCCAATATCGCGCATACGTGCTGAGTTGAATGATGTCGAGCGCTTCGACCCCGGCCCGCAGGAACGGCTCATGATCATCGTCGCCGATACCTTCGGCTGAACTAACAAACTGATCGCCGTGACCAAGTTCCCTCGCTGTCTGCCAGACCAGGTCTATCATCCAAGCCGAACTCAGTTCCTCTGGACGACCCAATTGCAGGTTCTTGTAACCGACCATGTCCAGAAGAATCATCGCCCGCACTGGCTTTAACTGGTTCTTCTCAATTAGTTGCGCCACCATGTGACGGCTGCCGTAGGTATGATCGGGAAGTGGGTTCTTCGGATCCGCGGGATTCGGGTTGGTGCATTCATCCCATTCGCGACAAAATGCTTCTTCACCGTCAAAGAAAACAAACCAGTAAGTCAGCCGCGGTTTTTGTTTCGCGGCCATTACCCGGGCGATCTCAAGCAGGGCGCCGGTCGACGACCCACTATCATTGGCGCCCACAAACTTGATGTCTTTGAAGTACTTGCTGTCGTAATGGCTGGCAATGATGATCACATCAGTCGATTCGCCCGGCAGCTCGGCGATGACGTTGGCCATTTTCCGTTCACCTATAGGCGTCGCCGCGCGAAACTCGTCGGTGGTGACTTTTAGACCGTACGACTTCAATTGGTCGATGAGATAATTTCGCGTTTTCTCTAATTCAGCCGAGCCGGCAGGCCGCGGACCGAACTCAACCTGCTTGCGCACATGCTCAAACGCGCGATCGCCGTCAAAGTCGGAAGCGGACCTGGCCGGCGAAGACGGTTGAGACGGACTCTCGTTGGTAGGTCTATTGCCGCCGCTCGGACAGCCGAGCATTATCAGCGGAGCCAGCAATATAAAGGCGAGAGCCAGGAAACGAGATGTATTGTTCGGCGATTCGCTGGATGGCGTATGGTCGGTGGTCATAGGATGGCGCGGTTCGGTCGCGATTCGATGCTTGCCTCAAACTCGCTTGTCTTCTGCCGACGGCTGATCCTGGTCGCGTTTCGGTCCCTCGCTATTTGGCAGAACGGTATCGAAGATCATCTTGCCAAACGCCAACGAGCGGTCCGCGATCGTATCCAGGGCCTGCGACATTGCGATGGTCTCCAACTGTATCAGGGTTGCCATTTTGCGCTCGAATGGCAACTCGCTGAATTCTTTGCGCAGGTCGGCCGTTTTCTCGTCCGCGGTGCGCGCGCGTTCGGATCGGGCAACCAGCCTAATAATCAGTTCGCCTCCACGCTCTGCTTTACACTGACAGGCCAGCCGTTCGCCTGCTGCCAATCGCGCCGGGCTCAACTGCTGACGTTCAGTGTCCGTTAAATCAGAAAGCAGAGTACGGCCGGTGATTATGCTGATGGCACAGGTAGCATCGCACACGCCACACTCCGGAATCTGAAAGCCGAGGCGCCGGGCCGCGTCCGCCACAGAGGTACCCTCGGCCACCAAGCCGCTGGGCCCATCAGGTTCAAACTTTATTTCGACGCTCATTGCCAACTGCCTCGTTTTAGCGATGCGCTCCGCGCACGGCGGCGTGCACCGTCGGTTGCTTCGTGGTGTCACGTTTCCGCTCGCGCTCCTGCCGCCGGCAGTCTGCGCAAATTCCAATCATGCGTAGTAGATGCGAAGTCAGCTCGAACCGATGCTTCGCAGCCATCGCGTCCTGAATTGCTTCCAGCTCAGGTGAATAGAACTCGATGATCTTCCCGCACTCCTTGCAAATCATGTGATCGTGGTGCTGATGTTTGTAATTATGTTCGTAATGGGCGCGCCCGTCGCCGAAGCGGACTTCGCGGGCCAGGCCGGCGTCAGTCAACAGTCGTAACGTGCGATAGACCGTCGTTTGGCCGACGCTGGGATCGTTCTCGTGCACCAGGCGATAGAGGTCCTCACCTGAGACGTGACCCTCAGTGCGCAGAAAAACGTCGAGAATAAGATCGCGCTGCGCCGTGCGCTTCAGACCTTGTTTCTGAATGTGCTTGAGGAAAACTTCCTGCTCTTCAGTCATTGACATACGTCGGGCGACAGACGGTTTGAGAAGACAACCGCATTCTACACCTTGCGAGCGAGTCAATGAAATGAGTCCTGATGAGGTCACCTTTTGGTTTGGGCTGGATTGAGGGCAAATGAATGGCCCGGAATTGTTCGGCTCTTTCCTGTTTGTTTCTGCCTGCTGTCTACTGCCTACTGCCTTCCGCTTTGTGTTATCTTCTGCCTCAAGAAGCCGGGGTGGCGAAATGGCAGACGCTACGGACTTAAAATCCGTTGACCGCAAGGTCGTGTGGGTTCGACTCCCACCCTCGGCACCATTACTAATCTCACTGTTACCACGACTTCCATCAACTTAGCCCTAAACAAGATCTCAGCTCCCAGAATCCCGATGGGGCTAAGATGGTGACACCTTCAACCAGCCTTCCTTTTGAACTTGATCACATTACCTCTCGGCTCTGCGAGTCTGTTCACCGCATCCTCCAAGGCTTCTGGTGTGCTTCGCGCGTATGTACCAGTGACGCTTTGGATGCTGTGGCCCAACAAATCGGAGATGTCGTACTCATGTACTTGTCTCCCGCGCAACTCCGTCGCGAAAGTACGGCGCAAGTCGTGCCAGATCAGACCACCCTCAACGGTGAGACCAAAAGGAATACCTGCTCGTTCACAGGCTTTCTCAAAACCGCTTCGGAGAATGCGCTCACTTAACCCAATGTGATCGCGGTCAAATACGCGCCCCTTTGTCCTGCTCTGGATGACCTCACGTAATGCTGCCCGTACCGGAGCATTCATCGGAATCAAACGGTGACGAGGACCTTTGCCCTTGGTATCCACTAGAAGAAACCAATTAGCCCGTACTTCCACGTCGCGTCCATTTGCTCGACGAAAGATCGACAAGCCGCTGAAGTTCACGTTCTCTATCCGCAGTTCCAGCAACTCAGTGATCTTTCTGACTCCGGTTCCAAGCGACACCTCGACGGGTGAACGTAAGTGTTCAAGGTCGTCTACAAGTACATCCATCAGCTTCGATCGTTCGGCAGGCATTAGATAGCGCTCTCTCTTTGCCTCGGGTTCCTGCTCAAACCTGCTGCATGGATTAAAGTCAACCACCTCCTCGAGGGTTGCCCTCGAAAAGATCGCTGACAGAAGGTAGATATAGCGATTAACCGTCGCGCCCTTGCGCGGGGTTTGTCGTTTGGTTTTCTTGTCTCGAAGGAACGATTGAAAACGCTCGACATCGCGCCTTGTGATTTCGCGGAGTGGCCCGTTCCCAAAGAACTCCTTTAACCTCTTAACACGGCTCTCCGCATCAACAACCCGAGACCGCTTTTTCTCTTTGAGCCACGGCAAATAGAAATCGTCATAGTAACTTGTGAATCCCATGTCCGTGCCCTTGTTGTAGCGGCGGTTGTAGATTGCTTCCCTTTCACTAATCTCCGCACGTTCGGCCTGAGCTTTAGTGCGAGCCTCCGGGATCGAATGATGAACACGCCGACCGTTCAGCCGATACTCAATCCACCATCGTGCTCGGTCGTAGTTTTCATTTCCCGGTTTAACTTTCTTTCCTTTCCAGCGCTTATATACCATCAGTTCTCTCCTTTCGTATTGATAAGCGCTAGCAGTCGTCAAAGTGGTGCGATCTTAATCCCCTATGACTTCAGTGTCACGCAATTCTTAGTTGCTGCTTTTCTTTTTGAGTTCGTCGCCTTTCAGCTTCTTCCTTTGCCCACAAGTCAACCTCTTCCCGATTGAATCGCAGGAGGTCTCCCATATAGGCATGTGGAAGCGGGAATTGATCTGACGGCCGCTTTGACCACTTCAGTATTCCGGCGGTAGTTGGCTCGTTCTTGTCGTTGTAAAGTTGCCAGTATTCGGCGAGTTGCGTCGCGGTCATCCATTCGCGCGTTGGGGTCACCGGCTCGTCTACATGACGCGACCTTAGAAGTTCCAGAACTTCAGCCTGTACGCGCTCGCCGATCCGCCTTACGCTCTCGGCCAATTCTTCTGGAATGTGATCGCTCTTACGCATTCTGACCCGCTCCTTAAGAAGTTGCGGAAAGGTTACTTTCCGTTGGAAAGTAACCTTTCCGCGTCCGTCCTTGGTCACCCGATACGATGTGGACTGGTGAATGAACGGTGGTTACATCGCGCCGGTTCGGCGCTCGAACCCTCCGATGCCCGATGTAAGAGCGGAGCGTCGGCGAAATTGACTTGAATTTGTGGTTGCGGCCCAGATCGCCATCGGCTGGGAAAATAGCACAAACCATCAACACCGATGACCACAGCCGTTTCTGATACATAATTATCAATCGCGCCTCGGGTCGAGTGCAGTTGCCGCAGTTACAGATTTTTGCGCAATCGGGAAACATCGCTGTCGTGTCGTCTTTTGGGCTCACAATTGTACTTCTTACAAAATGTCGCCAACTGGCATCATTTTCAAACCTACACGGAGAATATAAACATGTCTCAAAACGACCGGTAAAATCGTACTTTGCGAAGCACGGTCTTACCCCGGTGTGCTAGTAGGTGTGCTTTGGATCGCCGTTCAAAAGCTCCTCCATGCGGTTCGCCGCGTCGCGTTGCATACCTGGGAGTACGTGTGCATAAATTTCCAAAGTAATACTGATGTTCGCGTGTCCCAGCCGTTCGCTCACGACTTTTATGTTCTCACCCGCTTTGAGCAGAAGCGTGGCGCTGGTGTGGCGCAGGTCGTGGAGTCGGATATTCTTCGGTAGGCCCGCTGTGGCTAACGCTGGCTTGAATACACGCCTGAGGACGTCTCGTTTAAGTGGCGATCCGGTTTCGTCGACAAAAATGAAGCCCTCATCTTTGTAGTTAGCGCCTGCCCGATCGCGCAGCGCGTCCTGTCGCTTTTTCAACTCCATGAGCGCAACGACGAGAGACTTGGAAATCGTAATCTCCCGCCGGCCTTTAGTGGTTTTGGGCGGTGACAGAGTCCAACCTTTCCCTGACTCTTTCCACGATAGCGACCGCTGCACGGTGATAATGCAGCCTGCAGGATCCACGTCATCCCAACGCAACCCAGCCTGTTCACCTGGCCGCATGCCGGTGATCACGGCTGTGCGAAAGTATTCAGAAAGCGGCCCTTTGTCCGTCACCGCGAAAAAACTCGTGACTTCCTCTTTCGACATCGCCCGCATCTCTGATTTCTCGCGCCGCGGAATCTCCAGATGCGCCATCGGATTAACCTCGAGAATGCCCCACGCAACTGCACAGTCGAGCGCGATCGAGAGAACCGAATAAACCTTCCTGCGTGTATTTGAAGAAACGCCGCGCGCAGTCATTGCGTTGAAAATACGCTGAATATCTGTGGCTTGGAGATCGGAAAGTCTTATGTGCCCGACGACCGGTCTAATGTCATGCTCACTCAAGTATTGATAAGTTACTTGAGTACTCTCGGCGTATCGGTTTTCAACAACCATCTCGAACCACTGGTCCAAGAATTGGTTAACAGTCATCTGTGGCGGAACCGCCGCCGCTCTTTCCTGCTCTGCCACGAACTTGTTGAGTTCTATTCGGGCATGTTCCTCGTCGCCGATAAACTTTGTAGCTTTATAAACTCGCTTCTTCGTTACAGGGTCTACACCCTTGTAAACTCTGAGTAGCCAGGAATTGGTGCCTTTCGTAATAAGTTGTCCTGCCATTGACGTACCTCCAAGGGTTTTGTATTAACGGCGAAAAGAGGCAAGAAAGAGTTCGTATTGGGCTCTTATCGGATGTTCATGTCGCCATCCAGTAGGCCCTGTAGGCGTTCGCCCGTCGCGCGAGGCATCTCAGGAAGGACATGAATATACGCTTCCAACGTAACAGTCACGCTAGCGTGCCCCAGCCGCTCGCTTACTTCCTTGATATTGACGCCTGCTTGCAACAACAGAGTCGCGGACGTGTGACGTAAATCGTAAAAGCGAACGGTTTTCGAAAGGCCCGCCCGTTTAAGCGACTCCTTGAACGTGCGGATGTACGAGCGTCGAAAATAGGGACGTCCTAAGCGATTCGCGAAGATGAACCCGTCATTCGTGTACCGATTGCCGAGTTTCCTAATCCGACTTTCCTGCCGCTCCTTAAGTTGCAAGAGCGAGTTGCACAGGGATCTCGGGATTTCGATCTGGCGTCGGCCACGTTCTGTCTTGGGCGAGACGAGAAACCACCCTTCCCAAGGGTTACCTCTCCAAACCAGTGAGCGCTGGACAGTGATCATGCGATACTGAAAATCAACATCCGGCCAACGCAACCCGTTCAATTCGCCTGGACGCATAGCGGTGATGGCTGCAGTGCGAAAGAATTCAGGATGCCGGGTCTGATCTGTCACAGCAATGAACTTCCTCAGTTCTTCGGCTGTCATCGGATCGATCTTATTCTGTTCGCGACGGGGCACCGGTACTCGTGACATAGGGTTCCCTTCTAAGAAGCCCCACGCGATCGCCCGATCGAAAACTTTGGCCATAAGCGCATAAAGGCGGTACATGGTGTTTGGGCCGACGCCGCGAGCGGTCATTCCTTTAAACATGTCCTGCAAGTGCGTTGGTGTGACATCGATAAGTTTCAGGTCGCCAAGGCATGGTCGAACGTCGAATGCGACATTGCCTTTGAAACCTCGCACGGTGTTTTCGCGGTATCGGTTTTCGCCCACGAGTTCAAACCAGAGCTCGAATAGCTCATTAACCGTAAGGTTGGTGGGCTCGTCGGTAAGCGCTCGGGATTCTCGCTGGAGTAAGTTATCGAGCTCTTCTCGCGCTCCTCTGCGATCACCCACAAACCGAATAGTCTTGAAGCGTTTGTTGCCCGTTATTGGATCTCGATCCTTATAGATTCTGATTAACCAAAAGTTCTTGCCTTTATGTATTAGCTGTGCAGACATAGTTCCATCCGTTCGGGCGAAAAATAGCTCCGACATTTTCATCATCACTTTGCCGGCGCGATGGAGAATTGATGGGGAGGGCGCCAGCAGAAACGAGTTAGCATCAGACCGCCAACTCTTGTTCCGCATCAAGCTCTTCGCTTGATACAGCGTGGTCCATCTCAAATCCCGTGCCATGGACCACGAGTGTTATATCGACGGCGTAGCATCTTTCGCAGCGCGCGCAGAAATCAAACACAATCGTTGAATTTCCAAGCAAAAATCGAGTAGAAGAGCCTTTTGTAAAGTAGCGGAGCGTCGTTGGGCGACCTGTGGGTCTTGCGTTCACGACTTTTCCCAGATTATCGAGTGTGGTTAGGTGGCAACACTCCCGCCAGCCTCCAGCGGGGGCATTAGCGCAGAGAGCCGTGCGAGTGCGCGAGCCGGCGACCGAAGCGGGCGCAAGGGGGAGAACCTGTAAACGCGGGCGTCCGATCAATCGCCATTACGTAAGAAGGGAAAAGGCCAACGGCCGCAGGCGCGCATGACATCGCTTTTTGATGGCAGGCGTGCCGCCCGATTACGTAATGCCCGATTATCGGATGACCGTCCGATGGATCGTTTTCGCCATGCTTACGCATGGCGAAAACCGCCTGCGAATTGGATTAATAAGCGCACGCCTTAGATGAGAGATTAAAGCAAGTCAGGTGTAATGCTGTAGGAGGAATAAGACTTATTAGGAGTTTCGTTCGACAAGACTTC
>WNFJ01476337.1_pt1 | contig 16138 bp, 13 predicted proteins | sample 5400461 | NCBI WGS metagenome assembly WNFJ01 (sample SAMN13153349, study PRJNA577476) | soil metagenome | isolation source: 115 cm saprolite on Douglas fir-dominated hillslope | place: USA:California | collected 2013-09-17 | reverse complement strand
TACATCGCCGAAAAGATCGCGCGGCTGTATGGCCGTCAGGCAAGCGTGGTTCACCCGCCGGTAGATCTGGCCACGTTCGCCTCGCTCCCCCTCGACGGGTTGGGACGGGGAGGCTACTTCCTCTGGGTCGGTGCGCCAGCCGCGTACAAGCGCCTGGATGTCGCGATGAAAGCGTTTGCCTCTCTCAACCTGCCCTTGTGGATCGCGGGTTTCGAAGTCGGTTCCGGCGGTGATTCCCGGTCGCTGGCGCCGAACATTCGCCTCCTCGGCGAGGTCAGCGACGGGGATCTGGCGACGCTCTATCGAGATGCCAGGGCCGTCGTTTTCACCGCGGAGGAGGACTTCGGAATCGTCCCCCTGGAAGCCCAATCCATGGGGCGACCGGTGATCGCTTTTGGCGCCGGAGGAGCGCTGGAGACCGTGGATGCCCGGACCGGCATCTTCTACTCTCCTCAGACGCCGGATGCGTTGGCGGCGGCGGTGAAGCGCTTCGAAGCCTGGGAGCGCGCCTTCCTTCCGGCGGACGCTCGCGCGAATGCGCTGCGTTTCTCAAAGGAGGCCTTCCAACAAAGGTTCGCCGCTGAAGTCCGCGCCCTTCTCGAGCTATGGTAGAAAACGACTCTCCTCCGGTGCGCACAAGCGGTGACCTGCCGGAAGGGGCTCGACATTTGCAGTGAGCAGGTGGGCTTTGTTCAATCGATTTCAGCGCTTCTATACCTCGATCAAGGTCGCCACGGATGTGGTGGTCCTGGCGATCGCGTTCGGGCTCGCCTATGCGACCCGATTCCAGGCGCTGGTGCATGAAAAGAGCATCCCCCCTTGGAGCGACTCCCTGGTGTCCCTGGCCCTGGTGCTCATCATCTTCCCGGTGACGTTCAATCAAGCGCGGCTCTACGCCACCAATCGCGTTCGATCGCACATCGAGGAGGTATTCGAAATCTTCAAGGCGATGATCACCGGGACCCTGATCATCGTCGCGCTGACCTACTTCGTGCGCGAACGCTATTCGCGCCTCACCCTCGCCATCTTCGTCATGTACGCCTTCGTCCTCGTTTCAGGAACGCGATTGCTGTTCCGCCAGGCCCTGAACGAGCTTCGACGCCGTGGGTACAACCTCAGGTCGATCATTCTCATCGGCGCCGGTGATCTCGGCCAGCGCGTCATCGATACGATCGACAAGCACCGCGAGCTCGGTTTCAGGATCACCGGAATCATCACCCGCCATACGGAGAAGGTCGGCACCATCGTTCGGGGCATCCCGGTGGTTGGCCATGTCAGTGACGTGGATGCGGTGCTCGACGGGCGGCAGGTGGATCAGGTTCTGATCGCGCTGCCGATCGAAGATGCGCCACTCGTCAAGGGCCTGATGGATCAGCTCGCCCAGCGGACCGTGGACGTGAAAATCGTCCCCGATCTGTACCAGTCTCGAGGAATTCGGGGGTCTGCCGATCATCAGTCTGCAGGGCGGGCCGCTCCACGGCTGGAACCTCGTTGCCAAGCGCCTGTTCGACATCCTCGTCTCGCTGTGCGCCCTTGTCCTCACTGGGCCGCTGCTCCTCGCAATCGCGCTCTTGGTCAAAGCCACCAGCCGCGGGCCGGTGCTCTTCCACCAGGAGCGAATGGGCATGGACGGCAGGACTTTCAAGATGCTCAAGTTCCGCACCATGTACACCGGGGCGGAGGCGAGCGGCGTCCAGATGGCGAGCCGCGACGACCCTCGGCGGACGTTCATCGGGATGCTTCTGCGCCGGACCTCGCTCGATGAGCTGCCCCAGTTCTTCAACGTTCTACGCGGTGAGATGAGCCTGGTGGGCCCGCGCCCGGAGCGACCGGTGTTCATCGAGGAGTTCAAGCGGCAGGTCCCCAAGTACCACCTGCGGCACAAAGTGAAGGCCGGGATGACCGGTTGGGCGCAGATCAACGGGCTGCGCGGCCAGACCTCGATTCAAAAGCGCATCGAGTACGATCTCTACTACATCGAGAACTGGTCCCTGGTGCTCGACCTCAAGATTCTCGTTCGCACCGCGTTGGGCGGGTTCATCTCCAAGAACGCCTACTAACGTCGCGAGCAAGCCCATACCCCCTGGCGCGCGCAACGAAGCAGGTGGGCGGCGCAGCAGTTTTTCAGCCCTGGCTAGCCGCGAGCGGTGCTGTGGCGAGCAGGTGGGGTGGCTTCGAGGTCCCTGGCGGCGATGTAGATCACGTTTCGAGTGCTCTTCTTGCCGCGGTACATCGCGCGATCCGCCAGGTCGAGCAGCGTTGCCTTGTCCTGCGCGTGCTCGGGAAAGCTCGCCACCCCGATGCAGGTGGTTACGGTAAGCGCGTAGCCCTCGCGAGAGAGGAAATGGTGGGTCTCGATCGTGCGGCGAATCCGCTCCGCCACCTTGAGCGCCCCCCCGGAATCGGTGCTGTGCAAGAGGATGACGTACTCGTCCCCTCCGAAGCGGACCACCACGTCATTGTCCCGCACGCACCCCTTGATGATCCGCGCCACCTCGACGAGCAGCTTGGATCCGACGAGGTGCCCGTGGGTATCGTTCACGCTCTTGAAGTAATCCAGGTCCAGGAACAGAAGGCTGAAGGTGTCCTTGCCATCCTTGGAGTCGTTGATCTCCCGGGAGAGCACCAGATCGAGGTATCGGAGGTTGAAAAGGTGGGTGAGGTCGTCGAGGTAGGCAAGGTCCTCCACCTCGGTAAACCGATCGAGGTTTCGCAGCGCCAGACCAAGGTGACGCGACAGGTAGTTTGCCGAAGGGCGAGAGTTCTCCGGCATCGAGGCGCGGAAGAGGAGAACGGTAAATCCATACGTCGTGTTCGCATCGCGCGCCGGATAAACCAGGGCTGTCCGGTAGGGCGACGGAATGCTGTCGACGGAAAAGGGGGCGGTGGCTGTTTCGTCGAAGAACGGCTGCACCGCGGCGGCGTAGGGGGTCTCGGAACCCTTGTCGATGCCGTGGAGTCCTTCCAGCCGGAATCCCCCCGAGCTCTGCCGGATGTGCAGCAGCACCGCGTCGGCCCGGGTGACCTGCGCGAAGGAGCTGCACGCCGTTGCCATCAGCCGCTCCTTGTCCAGGGTGGTCGCGATCCGCTGCCCTGTTTCCAGAAGCTCGACGTCCCTTCGGAGTTGCTCGTTCTCTCTCAAGAGCTGCCGCGTGGTGAGCGCGCGCATCACCGCGTGCTGCAATGCCTCGGGCGCCACCGGCTTCACCAGATACTCCGCCGCGCCGCTCTTGATCGCCCGGACCGCGGGGTCGACCTTGTTCAACGCGGTGATCACGATCACCTCGATGCCGGGGTAGTTCTCTTTCGCGTGCTGTAGGATCTCCATCCCGTCCCCCTTGGGGAGGATGAGATCGGTGACCACCGCGTCATAGACGTCGGTGGAGAGTGCACCCTTGGCTTCCTCCAGGCTGCCCACCGCGCTGACGCTGTGCCCCGCTTCGCTCAGATAATCGCTGTACAGCGCGCGAGAGACTTTCTCGTCGTCCACCAGCAGGATTCGCGCCATGGAACTGCGATTAAACAGTGCCGCGCGTCCGCTGCCAACTTTGGGCGTGCGCACATCCCGCAAAGTCATCGGCCACGAGCTTGACACTCCCAACCACCAACCACATAAGGGTAGAATCTCCGGTGGAATCCAGCTTTCCCCCCAAGAGGGCCCCCCGTCCATGCCCAAGAGCCTGCTGGTCGCTGATGACTCGCTCACGATCCGAAAAGTGATCGGGATGATCCTCGCTACCGAGGATTTCCAGATCACTTCGGTGGACAACGGGCTCGAAGCCATCAGCAAAGCGCGAGAGCTGCGCCCCGACCTCGTTCTGGCGGACGTGACGATGCCGGGCAAAAGCGGCTACGAGGTGTGCGAGGCGATCAAGGGGGATCCCGGCCTGCAGTCGGTGCCCGTGCTGCTGCTCGCCGGCACCTTCGAGCCGTTTGACGAGAAGCGGGCCCGAGCGGTCAAGGCGGACGACTACATCGTCAAACCTTTCGAGAGCAATGCGTTCCTCGAAAAGGTCCGCGCTCTGACCGGCGCTCCACGCCAGGCCGAGGTTCCAAGGCAGGTCTTCGTCCCCGAATTCGCCGCCTCCGGTTCCAGGCCCGCAGTGCCCGCGGGCTCGCCGGGAGCGCAGCCGGCAAGGCCCTCTGGCCCGATCCCGGCCAGCTCCACCTCTTTTCCGGGCAGCGGCGGCCCCCCGCGGCCGAGCGCCCCGGCGTATTCTTTGGGGCAATCCCCTGCGGGTCCTAATGCCTCCGCTCCTCCCCCAGCCATTCGCCCCAGCGCCCCCATGCCGGTTCCGCAACCGCTTTTCACCCGGTCACCCACCTCGCCTCCATCGGCGAGAGGCCCGGTTCCGGGGTATGGCAATGCAGGCGTATCGGCCAACCCGGCAGCGCCCCAACCTCGACCTCCTTCCGCCGTTCCCCGCCCGGCTCCGGCGATGGCCCCTTCTCCGGGCGGCAACGCCAACGTCCTGGCCGCCGGCGCGTTCCGGTCACCAGCCGGAGCGCCTCAAACCGCGCGAGTCCCCGCGGGGCCGCCCCCCAGCACGGCGGGCCGGCCGCCCCAAGCCCCCATCCCCCGGTCGCCTTACGCCGCGGCTCAGGCTGCGCCGGCTGCCTCATTCCCGGGTCCGCGGATGGTCGGGCAACCGCCATACAGCCCGCCCTCGGCGAGCCAGGAGCCTCAGCGCCGCGAGTCGCTTCCAGTCGCGCGGCTCCCCCAGGCCGCGAGGCCCGACGGCGGAGAGGCCCTCCTTCGTGAAGCTCTGTCCAAAGCTTCGCGCGAGGTGATCGAGAGAATTGTCTGGGAGGTCGTCCCGCAGCTTGCGGAGAACATCATCCGGGAGCACCTGGATCAACTGCTGAAAAATCGCGAGGCCCGCTCCTAAAAGGCTTTTTTTCAGCACCCTGCAAGCGCTCGCAAGCGGTTATTCTCAGGAGACATGCCGAACACCGAGCTTCCGAAGGCCTACGACCCGGCTGAGGTCGAGGGCCGCTGGTATTCCATCTGGATGGAGCGGGGATACTTCCGGGCCGATGCCGCTTCCGACAAGCCACCCTTTTGCATCGTCCTGCCCCCGCCCAACGTGACGGGCTCGCTCCACCTGGGCCATGCCGTCCCGGCCACGCTGCAAGACATCCTCATCCGATGGAAGCGGATGGGCGGCTTCAACTGCCTCTGGGTTCCGGGCATCGACCACGCGGGCATTGCCACCCAGATGATGGTCGAGCGCGAGATCAAGAAGACGGAGAAGAAAACCCGCCACGACCTCATTTCTCAAGCGCGTCTGGCAGTGGAAGGAAAAGTACGGCCAGCGGATCGGCCAGCAGCATCAGATCCTGGGCGCCTCGCTCGACTGGAGCCGGGAGCGCTTCACCATGGATCAGGCTTCCTCGGCCGCGGTTCGAGAGGCTTTCGTCCGGCTCCACGAAGAAGGGCTGATCTACCGCGCCAAACGGCTGATCAATTGGTGCCCCGCTTGCCACACCGCGCTTTCGGATCTGGAGGTCGAGCACGAGGAGCGCGAGGGGTCCCTCTGGGAGATTCGCTACCCGCTGAAGGGTTCGGACCGCTTTCTCGTGGTGGCGACCACCCGGCCGGAGACCATGCTCGGGGACACCGCGGTCGCCGTCCATCCGGACGACCCGCGCTACGCCGGATTGGTGGGCAAGACCGTGGTGTTGCCGCTGGTGGGGCGCGAGATTCCGGTGATCGCGGATGCCGAGCTGGTCAACCCCGAATTCGGCACCGGGGTGGTCAAGGTGACGCCCGCCCACGACTTCAACGACTACCAGACTGGCTTGCGGCACAAGCTGCCGATGATCGACATCTTCGACGAGTCGGCGCGGACGAACGAAAGCGCAGGTCCCTACGCCGGGCTCGATCGTTTCGAAGCGCGCAAGCGGGTGCTCGCCGACCTGGGCGAGCAGGGGCTTCTGGAGAAGGAGACCAAGCATCGGCTTGCGGTCGGGATCTGCCAGAGGTCGGGGACGGTGGTCGAGCCCAGGCTCTCGCTTCAATGGTTCGTGAAGATCGACCCGCTCGCCAAGCCCGCGATCGAAGCGGTCGAGCAGGGCCGGACAAAGATCCTGCCCGAGACCTGGGTGGCCACCTATTTCCAGTGGATGCGAAACATCCACGACTGGTGCATCAGCCGCCAGCTCTGGTGGGGTCACCAGATCCCCGCCTACTACTGCAAATCTTGTGGATCGAGCGCGGAGCCGATCGTCGCTCGCGAGCGGCCCGCTCGATGCCCAAGGTGCGGCGGGACGGAATTCGAGCAGGATCCGGACGTGCTCGACGCCTGGTTTTCCTCCGGGCTGTGGCCGTTCTCCACCCTCGGGTGGCCGAATGACACCGCGGAATTGAAGACGTTCTATCCGAACGCGGTGATGGAAACCGGCCACGACATCCTCTTCTTCTGGGTGGCGAGGATGATGATGCTCGGGATGCACTTCATGGGGGACGTCCCCTTTCCCGTCGTCTACCTGCACGCCATGGTTCGCGACGAGAAGGGGGAGAAGATGTCCAAGACGAAGGGGAACGTGATCGATCCCATTCACGTGATCCGCGGCGCCAGCGCGGCGGATCTCTCCCCCAGCCTGCGGAACAAGTTCCCGCAAGGCATGCCCGCGTTCGGGGCGGACGCGCTTCGATTCACCCTCGCTTCGATGATGCAGCAGGGTCGCGACATCAAGCTGTCGCTCGAGCGCGTCGAGGGCTACAAGGGATTCGCCAACAAGCTTTGGAACGCGGCGCGGTTCGCCTTGATGAACCTCGGCGATTTCGAGCCGGCCGGCGAGCTCGCCACCGATGCCGGCTTTGCGCTCGCCGACCGATGGATTCTTTCCCGTTTGAATCGAGCGATCCGGGTGACCACGGATGCGTTGACGAGGTTCGAATTCGCCGAAGCAGCCTCGACGCTCTACCAATTCCTCTGGCACGAGTTCTGTGACTGGTACCTCGAGCTCTCCAAGAGCACCCTCTACGGCGAGGACAAGCCCGCCCGCCTTCGGACCCAGGCCGTTCTCGTCCACTCGCTCGATCAGATTTTGCGACTGCTTCACCCCTTCATGCCTTTCATCACCGAAGAGGTCTGGCAGAAGCTGCCCCTCGTCCGCGGCGTCGATTCGATCATGATCGCCCCATACCCGTCGCCCCATCCCCGCCTCGACGACCCGGAAGCGGAATCGGAAATGGCTCCCTTGATCGAAGCGATCGACGGGATCCGGACCGTCCGCGGCGAGAGCAACGTCGCCCCTTCGATGAAGATCCAGGCGCTCGTTCAATCGGCGGATCCCGCGGTTCGGCAGACGATCGACCGTTGGCGCCACTACGTGATGCCGCTGGCGGGACTTTCCTCCCTGGAGATCTCCGCGCCGGGAGCGAAACCGACCCAGGCAGCTACCTTCGTCGGCGAAAAAACCGGGATGGAGATTTTCGTTCCGCTGGCCGGGCTTATCGATCTGGACGAAGAGCGCCTGCGGCTCGCCAAGGAAATCGAACGGGTGGACGCGGACATCGAAGCGGTCCGCCGGAAGTTTGAGAACCCGAATTTTGCTTCCAAAGCCCCGCGGGAAGTCGTCGACCGGGAACGCGCCAGGGCCGACGAGCTGGGCACGCGGCGAACCAAGCTGCAGGAAAACCTGAATCGGATAAGGTGACGTCCCCCGCCCGTTTCGAGCAAGTCCGACCGGGCCGGCACACCACATCCCATGGATTCCCTCGATCGGCTCATCGATCTCGCGCTTGAAGAAGACCTCGCCGCTCCGGGCGACATCACCACCCAGGCGTTGCTGCTCGGAGGCAAATCGGGTCGCGGAGAGCTGTGGGCCAAAGAACCGATGGTGGTCGCCGGCCTGGAGGCCTTTGCCCGCGTCTTTCACAGAGTGGATCCAAAGGTCGAGGTCGCCTTTCATCTGTCGGATGGAAAGGCGCTCAAACGCCCCTTTCGGGTCGCCACGCTGTCCGGTCGCTTTGCCTCCATGCTCCGGGCGGAGCGGGTGGCGCTCAATCTGGTGCAGCGCGCTTGCGGTATCGCGACCGCCACCCGGAAAGCCGTGGAGGCGATCGGGTCGTCCAGCCTCAAGCTTTTGGACACGCGCAAGACTCCGCCCGGAATGAGGCAGGTCGCCAAGGCTGCCGTCCGCGCCGGTGGCGGCCACAATCACCGCTTCGGTCTCTTCGATGGGATTCTGATCAAGGACAACCACATCGCCGCCGTCGGGTCGGTCAGGGAGGCCATCCGCCGTGCTCGTGGCAACGCGCCGCGCCTGGTCAAGATCGAGGTGGAGGTCACAAACTTGAAAGAGCTCGAGGAGGCAATCGCCTCGGGCGCCGAGATCTGCATGTTGGACAACATGTCCGACGCCGAAATCCGCAAAGCCGTCAAAGTGGCGGGCGGTCGGGTCGAGCTCGAGGTGTCCGGCGGAATTACCCTCGAGCGCCTCCCGAAGATCGCTCTCCTCGGCGTCGATTACGTCTCGATGGGGGCGATTACCCACTCCGCCCCCGCGATGGACCTCTCGCTTGAGCTCATCCCGGGCCAGCGGCGGCGCGGTTCGCCTGGGCGCAGTCCAGGCGTTTGACACTGAACAAAGGTGTTGATCGTCGAGCCCCGGTGCGCAGATTGCATAGCCGGGCGATTCGATGCCGATTGGACTCGTTCTCAGCAGTGTTCTTTCCGCGGCCGCTTCGGTGAGCGGCGAAACCCCTCAAGAGGCCGTGCGTGAAGAATGGAGCTACGCGCCGCCGGAAGGGTGGAAGGCTTCTTTTCGAGGTGTCGGGGATGGCGACGGCAATTTGTACTGGGCCGAGTGCACCGCCCTTTGGGTCTGCGACCTTGTCTCCGCCTCGCCCGATGGTCGGATTCGATTTCGCGCGCCTCTTCCCGGGCAGCAGCCATCGGCGCGTTTCGATAGGGGCCACCTGGTGGTCGCCAGTGACCTCGTCGTCGAGGGCATCGAGCCGGGGACCGTCCGCGCCTTCCGAGCATCCGACGGCAGCGAGGCCTGGAGCCGCGATCTGCGGGACTTGTGCACAGGTGCTCGATCTCCCGACACGCGTTCGATCAAGGTCCAGTCGATCACCTCCGGAGGCCATGGAGACTTGTTCCTCGAGGTCAACGGCGATCCTTGCGCATCCGGATCGCGCGGCCATTGGATTGCTTCGCTGTCGGCAATCACGGGAGTCTTGCGGTGGAGCAGGCAGTTCGACCGGGCACCCTCGGAGTTGATTGCCGACGAACGAGGCAATCTGTTTTTCCGGACGGAGCTGTCGACCAACGACCGGGGGCACCGACCCTATCTGATGTCGCTGAGCACCGTCGGACGCGAGAATTGGCGTCGCGAGGCGTCCTGGTCATCTTTGCCGGTTGCGACCTACAGAGGCTTGCTGTTCGATGCGAACCGCGAGGTATGGCAAAGCGCGACGGGGGCGCAAGCGTTTCGGATACCCGCCAGATACGCCTGGGGCGGTCAGCGAAATGCCTATACCCTGATCGACCACGACTCGGCCTTCGTCGTTGCCAGACCCAGACATTCGTGCCCGCCTCCGGGGTGCTCGCTGGTCCTCTATGGGATCGATCTTCCAACCGGACAATTGTCTTTCAGCGTGGTCCTCACCGGGGAGGACCAGGTCTCGATCACCCAGCCGATCCTCACTTCGAAGCGGACCATTCTGTTTGCCCAGAACACCGGATCGAACGCGGTGCTTCGCGAGTTTTCGCGGGACGGGACGGAAATCCGGTCGGCCCCCCTTCCTACCGGCTACTATGCGGAAGCCGCGGCGCTCTTGGAAAATCGATGGGTCGTCGCGGTCGATTCACCGGACCTGCAGATCCGCGCCTTCGATGTCGGGTCCACGCAACCAAGCCGCACCGGCTGGATGTGCTCTGGCGGAAACTCGGCCTCCGCCGGCCTGCCTCAGTCTGAACACCGGGCTGTTGCCGCCCGCCAGACTCCCCGGCGATGAGCCGCTAATCACCCGTCGAGAAGGCCTCCGCGCGCGCCGTTCCTTCGACCATCGCCGGATTGCCGATTTCCAGCATCGAGGCGATCGAGGGGGCGACGTCGACCGCGCTCATCCGCTGGCGGAAGATGCCGCGGCGGACTCCCCTGCCGAAGAAGATCACCGGTACTTCGCTGTCGTAGGCGTAGGGAGACCCGTGGTCGGCGCCGTCCTTCGCGTCCGACAAAGTGACGAAGGGCCGCAAGAGGAAAAGGACATCACCGCTGCGCTCCTTGAAGTGGCTGCGCCGCAGCGCATCCAACCCGAAGGAAGGCTCTGAGTCGCGAAACAAGTCGTCCCGGGCGACCGCGGTGAGTACCTCGGGCTGATTCGCCAGCCAGGTTGCCGCCGCGCGCCGCACCACCGCGCCATCAAGCCCTTTGTCGATGATCGTCTTGTCCTTCAGGTAGACCTCGACCAGCTGCACTCCCGCGACGAGATCGGCTCCGAAGCGGGCCTGCAGCTGTTTCGAAAGACCGTCTTGAAAGTGCGCCGCGCTGAGGCGAACGCTGGGCATGCCGGCCGCGGCCCACTCCTCCGGAATCGCGGCGCCGCCATGATCCGCGGTGAGGACGACGAGGAGATTGTTCTTCCCTCCGGCGGCCCTTTCCGCCGCGGCGATGAGCTCTCCCACGCTCTTGTCGAGCTTGATCATCGCGTCCTGCATCTCCCACGAGTACGGACCGAATTGGTGGAAGATGAAGTCGATCGAGCTGATGCTCACCGAGAGGAGATCGGGGATGTCATCCCTTCCGAGCTCCTCGCCCACGATCGCCGCTTTCCCAAGCTCGACCAGGATATCGGACATGTACGGCGAGCACTTGAGAATGCTGAAGGACTGCTCCCCTGGACTGGAGAGGCCGGCATTGAGCGGATGCGGGAACGTTCGTCCCAGCGCATTCCAGTCTGATTCATACTGCCGGTCGTCATCGCCCAGGTATTGGCTCGGGGGCAAGGAGAGGGTCCACTGCTTGTTGAAATGGCTCTGGGGCAACTGCCGGCTGTTGAAGGCCCTCACCCAGGCTGGAAACTCCTTGGCGTAGAACGTGCCGGTGACGAACTTGCCGACGGTGTCGTTGAACCACCACGCTTGCCCCAGTTGCCCCGCCAGAGGGATTGCCGCGCGCGCCTTGGCCGAGATCGCCACCGACTTGCCCCGTCCCTGGGTGGCGAGCCTGAGCCGATCGGAGATCGTTTCCGCGATCAGATTTCGCGGTGAGACATCCCCGCTGAAAGGGGGTGCTTCCAAGAGCGGATGATCCGGATGGGCGAAGATGGAAATCAATTTTCCGGTGGAGCGATCGACCACCTGGTTCCCGACGATCCCGTGCCGCCACGGGTTGGCCCCGGTGGCCACGGTCGAGTGGCCGGAAGCGGTGTCCGTCTTCGCATACTCGTAGCGGGCCGTCGGATAGAAGGCGCCCTCGGCCATTAGCCGCGCCAGGCCGCCTTTGAGTCTCGGTTTGGACCGCAGAAGGAGATCGCTGCCGAGGGCATCCACCACGATCAAAAGCGTGAGCCGCGGGGGCTTCGCCGACGCCTGGGCCGAGCCCAGGAGGATGAGCGCAGTGCAAAGGATTCCCAGGCCGCGAAGACCTCGCCGCGCCCGGCGTTTGGCATCCGCCTGCGTCCAGGAAAGACGTGCTTTACGCTCGATGCGCGCGTTGTTAGCGTCCCTGCGGTCCATGGTCGTCGAGGCGCGTGTGAGGGTCATCTATGGCGATACCGATCAGATGGGGGTCGTGTACTACGCCAATTACTTCCGCTACTTCGAATTCGGCCGAAGCGAATACTTGCGTGCCCGCGGAGCCAGCTATCGCGACTTCGAGCGCGAAGGCTGGTTTCTTCCCGTCGTCGAAGCCAGCTGCCACTATCGAAGCTCGGCCTGCTACGACGACCTCCTCGTGATCGGCACTCAAGTCAGTGAATTGCGGCGAGTCTCGATGACTTTTGCATACGAGCTTCGACGCCAAGGTGATGAAAGGATACTTTGTACCGGCAAGACCGTCCACGCTTGCGTCGACCAGGACGGCAAACCGGTACGAATTCCACAGGAGTTCGCGAGCTTGCTCCAACCTCATCCTCGGGGAGACTGAAAATGTCAGAGAAAACCGAATTGACTTTTGGCGACGGCGCGATGGACCGCAACCTCGCGCTGGAGGTCGTCCGCGTCACGGAGGTAGCGGCCATTGCCGCCGCGCGGCTGATGGGTCGAGGAACCAAGAACGAGTCGGATCAGGCCGCGGTCGATGCGATGAGGCGCGCTTTCGACTCGCTGAACATCGACGGGACGGTGGTGATAGGTGAGGGTGAGCGGGACGAGGCCCCGATGCTCTTCATCGGAGAGCGCGTCGGAAAGCGAGGGGACGGGGCGCCGAGAGTGGACATCGCGCTCGACCCTCTGGAAGGGACGAATCTGTGCGCCTACGGCCGGCCGGGCGCGATTTCGGTGGTGGCGATCGCCAGCCACGGCAATCTTCTCAACGCGCCGGATACCTACATGGACAAGCTCGCCGTCGGTCCTGCCGCCCGGGGCTCGATCGATCTGCGCAAAAGCCCGACCGAAAACCTTCATCGGATCGCCGACGCAACTCGCCGGACCGTGGGCGACTTGACGGTGATCATCCTCGATCGCCCGCGACACGAGGGCCTGATCAAAGAAGTCCGGGCAGCGGGGGCTCGCATTCGCCTGATCGAAGATGGCGATGTTGCGGGGGGAATCGCCACCTGCTTCGAGGAGACCGGGGTCGATGTCCTGATGGGAATTGGCGGGGCGCCGGAAGGGGTCATTGCCGCCGCGGCAATCAAGTCGCGCGGCGGCGACATGCAGGGAAGGTTGCGCCCGCGCAGCGCCGAAGAGGCCGAGCGGGCGAAGAAGATGGGCATCCAGGATCTGGACAAGATCTACACCGCGGAGGAGCTGGCCAAAGGCGAGGTGATGTTCGCCGCCACCGGGGTGACCTCAGGTGATTTTCTCAAGGGCGTACGCTTCTTTGCCGGGGGCGCTGAAACCTACTCCGTGGTGATGCGATCGAAGACCGGCACCGTTCGCTACATCCAGGCGACGCATCGGTTCGACAAGAAGCCAAGCTATGCGGGCTAGGACCTCTCGGAGCCAGACTTGTCCAAGCCCTGGGCGCGGTCGCGGGTAGACGGCGATGCCAGGCGCCACCCGATCGGTCGTGATCAACGCCCCGATGGAGAGGGTGTTTTCCGTCATTGCCGACTACGCGAAGTACCCCGAGTTTCTTCCCGAGGTGAAGAGCATCCGCACCTCGAAGCGCCAGGGGCCCGATTTGGACGTGCATTACGAAGTCGAAGTCCTAAAGAAAATCCGCTACACGCTCCGCCTCCGCGAAGAACCGCCCAATCGGATTTCCTGGACTTTCGTTGAAGGGGAATTGATGCGCGACAACCACGGTCAGTGGACCCTGGAGTCGGTAGGCGAGGGCAAGACGCGCGCGACCTACAGCATCGAGATGAAACTGGGTCCGCTGGTACCCAAGTCAATCGTGAATGTGCTCGTCGACAGTTCACTCCCCAAGATGCTGGAAGCTTTCAAGAAACGGTCGGAATCGGCGGCCTGAGAATCAGTCTGGCAGCCTCGGCGTGGGGGTCGCGCCGTGTCGGGTGTCAAGTCATCTAAGGGGGCGTCTACGCAATGGCCTGCTGCCGGTTTTCCGCCTAGAATTGGACGGTGGACTTGAGCCTCGGACCAGAAGCGACAGTTCCGAGCGGCGCCTAGGGAGCAGCCAGCCTTCTTTTCAGGAAGGCCGCCGATGCCTACTTTGTTTGTGGTGAAGCGATTTATGAATGACATATCTTTTGCAAGAACAGGGCGGCGAGTGAGGATATAGAGAAGTAGGAATGGAGATCGCGGCAATGCTCGACGCCTTCATCATCGAAGAGATCAAGCGCAGGGAAGAAAAGCGCGAGGATCGCAATCGGCATCAGCCGCAGGCTCCAAGCCCGACGGATGAGGAGCAGGAAAGTCCCCGCCGGCGCAGCGAAACCGATGATGACGGACCGCAGCGCGGCGTGATCGTCATCGATCTCACGGTTGTCCCGGACGCTCCCGTCGCCTAGCAGACCCCCAGCGGGAGCACGCAGCAGTTTTTCAACCGGAGATTTTTCCCCATGCCTCCCGAATCTCTTGCGGCGTCCACAGCCCTTTCTTCGGATCTTTTTCCACTCCCGGCGACTGCTCCATTCGATAGACGAACAGCTTCGGACCGTGGACTCCGATCACCTGACCGGTGATGTCCGCGGCGAGATCGGACGCGAGGAACAACACCGCGGGACTGACGAACTGCGGTCCGATCTGCTCCGAGGAGACGTTCTTGAACATCGCGAGGTCCTCGGTCATCCGCGTCAGCGCCATCGGCGCGATGGCGTTGACCGTGATGTTCGCCTTGGCAAACTCGATCGAGAGCGTTCGGGTCAGCCCATAGATCCCGGCCTTGGCCGCTGAATAGTTGGCCTGGCCGAAGTTGCCTAAAAGGCCGGAGAGGGAAGTGGTGTTGATGATCCGCCCTCCTTTTCCCGAAACTTTAAGGTGACGACCCACCACTTGAGAGCAGTAGAAGGTCCCTTTGAGGTGGACGTTCATGACCAGCTCCCAGTCGGCATCGGTCATGTTCAGGAACGACCGGTCCCGGAGCACGCCGGCGTTGTTCACCAGGATGTCGGCGCGGCCGTACTTGGAAAGGGCCGTCCAGAGGAGATTCTCCGCGCCTTCGCGCGTGGCAACTGTCTCGTAATTGGCGACCGCTTCCCCGCCGGCGGTCTTGATCTCGAGCACCACCCGATCCGCTGCTTCCGAGCCCCGCCCTCCGCCGCTGCGATCGCTGCCCAGGTCATTGACCACGACCTTGGCGCCCTCCTTCGCGAATGCGAGTGCGTGCGAGCGGCCGATGCCGGCGCCGGCTCCGGTGATGATTGCTACCTTGCCATCGAACATGCCCATGTATTTCTCCTCGACTGCGTAGGACCGATTTGAAGGACCATAGCAAGAGGACGCGGCGCCTCGCGGGAAAATCGGGCCCGCCGGACCTCGCCCTTAGAAGATGACCTCTTCGCCTTCGGAGTGTCGGCCGCGCCAGCGCATCAGTGAAACCCGCGGTTCTCCCGACGGTCCGTAGCGCACCAGGCCATAGTGTAGCGCGATGTTCTGGCCCAGATTGGCGAGCCGCAAATTGATCATCGGCATCCAGGTGCCGGTGTTCACGTAGATCTTGTTCCGCGGGTAGGTCCTCACCATCTCGCAATGCGTGTGCCCCATGAAGACCGCCCGCACGCTGGGGGCCTTGAGGATGCGCTGGGCAAACTGGTCGAGGTGCTCGAACAGCTTGAACTCGGTGCGGAGGAATTTGGAGATCTTATGGAACGGCCTCTTGTGCCACCACACCGGATTCAACCGCGCCCGCAGGTAGTAGTAGGAGCTGGCGCCGATCATCTTCAAGGTGAAGCGGGTGTCGAAGATCAAGCCCCCGGCGAAGAGCGGCCAGAAGGGCATCACCTTGTCGAGGTAGGGCCGCTCGACCATCAGGCTGTTGACCACCTGAAGGATGAACAGGCTTCCCCAGGGGAGGTTCAAGATCGGCTCCGAGACTCCCTGGGTGATGAACAGCTTTTTGAAATCCATCGCGTGGATCGCTTCAAACTGATGCCCGTGGTGGATCTGGACGCCTCCTTCGAGCTCGAAGAAGGGTTGCTCCGAGATGAACTGGACGCGGGGATGGGTGTCCTCCCCGGTCAATGCCCGGCAGAACAGTCGCTGGACGCCGGGGAAGACGAACTCCATGTCGTGATTGCCCGGCTGGTAGGTAATCCGGTTCTTCGGATTCGCCAGCAGTCCGCTCAGGGCCTTGACCACGCGGGGATGGCCCTTGAGGCATTGCTCCACCTTGAGCAGCGCCAGGCGTTCGGTGATCGCCTCGGGAAATTTTCCATTCACCGAGACTTTCAGCAGGTCGAAGATGTCCCCGTTGAGAACGAGATGGACTTCCGCCTCGGCGTACTTGCCCGAGCTGTATTTCGCCAGAAGCTGTTCGAATCGGGAGTCTTCGCGAAAGTCGTCGTACGGATTGACGACCCCTTTTCGATGACCGCTGCCGATGTGGAGATCGG
>WNFJ01074648.1_pt2 | contig 16139 bp, 21 predicted proteins | sample 5400461 | NCBI WGS metagenome assembly WNFJ01 (sample SAMN13153349, study PRJNA577476) | soil metagenome | isolation source: 115 cm saprolite on Douglas fir-dominated hillslope | place: USA:California | collected 2013-09-17 | reverse complement strand
GTAGGGGTAGGCGTGGGGGTCCCGGCGGGGACGCGGAAAGCGTAAACTTTGTTGTCGGCGCCAAAATAAATGCGACCGCGAGCGACCATCCCGGTGTTCCACTGACGGGTGCCACTCATCAATTCATTAGCGCCGCCACCAGCGTAAATGACGGTGCCCGTATCACCATTGTAACCGTGCAAGCGCTGGTCCCCCTGAACGCCTGCCACCCAGACAATAACGTTGTTAGTCCCGTCAGTCGTTGTTCCCCAGGGCGAGCCGCGGCCGTTCTGACTTACGCTCCACGCGCTAACGATCGTCGGTGGATTCGTCGCCGAAACTTTGTAGGCGGAGATCGCGCCCGCATCGTTATGAAAACCAAAATATGCTCCCTGGCTTGTGTGATAAGTGACAGCCGATGTCCCTCTGTTAATTCCTCCCACGTTCGCTTGGGCCACAGGGGCGGTGATACCGCCGAGATTGTTGCGGTTGACCAGATAAGCATTGCCATCTTTACCCAAGGCAAGCACAAGCTGGGAAGGTGTAGCTCCAGGCACATCGATAACGGTCGCACTGACACCGCCCAGATCGGTGTCGCCATTATCGAGATTTAACCAGTTCGTAGGCGCCCAGTAATCGGTGGGCTGACCAGTCCAGATCGGCCCGGCTTGCAAGCGGATGATGGCTTCACCGCCGCTCCAAACGCCGCCCGTGTTAAACGTGTTGCCCGTGACGACGAACATGTTGGTACCATCACTGGCAACACCGCCATGTCCCCAAATTCCGCCGCCAATGGCCGTTGTCGCCCAGGCGCCCACACTGGCAGGATTGTTTATCGTCACACCGACCACCCAGCCATGAAAACTGCCACAATCGCCCAAGTGTCCGGACCAGGCGACATAGACAATGCCGTTGACGAGAGCCAGCCCGCCGCGCTCATTCTCCACTAATGAAGTAAAAGTCATCCCGTTGTAAGTGGCGGTGGCGTTCACATCCACCGGCCAGCCTGCATTCGTGGCGCCAGTGTCCACGTTCAACGAGTAAATGAAGTGCTTCTTAGTCGCGCCATCGATCATTGCATCGAAGAACAATGATCTGGAAGCAAGATCGACAACCGGCGTGCCGGTAATGCCGAGCGGGCTGATGTTGCCGCAAGGAAGACCTGAGGTAACGGGCGGGCCGACGTTGCGCTGCCAGATTACCAGGCCTGTCGTGGCGTTGAGCGCATACACGTTGTTCGACTCGGTCACGGCAATAATCATCGGGCCATTGGGGCCGCCCTCGATGTAAAGGGGTTGGGCGTAAACGTTCCCGGAAATCGTGCCATCGAAGTTCAGGTCGCGCGTCAGCCCAGCCGCAGCGGCAGGCGTAAACGCCGCATCGATGTAAAGGCCATCGCGGGAAAGATTGTTGTGTTCCTGGGTGACGTTGACCTGCGCGTCGATTCCCGGAACCGCACTCCACACGATGCCGAGGAGAATTGAGAAAGTGCGAATTGAAAATTTCATACTCTCGCGATCGACAAGCCCGCGTTATCTTTACCACACTGCGTGGCCGCTTTGTCAAGAATTACGGCAAACATGACCCGCCGGATTCTTTCGCTGGCTTTTTCTCGGGTGTCTTGGTCTGAGCAGGCGAAGAAGCTTTCTCAGCCTCTTTGGAGGCGGCGGATTTCTCCGCAGTGTCAGCTTTCTTCGATGGAGATTCCTTTTTGGCGCCTTCTTTATACGAATCGCTTCGATAATCGGTGGTGTAGAAACCCGATCCCTTGAAGATCAGACCCGCGCCCGTGCCCAGCAGGCGTTTCACTTTTCCGTGACCCCACTTCGGCAACCGGCACAGTTCCTTCGGGCATTCGCGGAACGGCTCGTCGCGCATTGACTGGAACGCTTCGAAAGTCTGACCGCACTTTTGGCAAGAATATTCGTACGTTGGCATCAGGAATCTGAATTTGGGGGGGACGCTACGAAGTCTGCATTAAACAAATAACAATTCAACCCACCTACGCGACCTTTAACCGCGAATGGACACGAATTGGGTCAGCCGATGTGACAACACGTTCCTTTATTCGTGTTCAATTCGTGTCTATTAGTGGTTACTAATGAGATACGGCATCAACGAAATCGCGGAGCTTTTTCCGACCTTGATGGAGATCAAAGATGAGTCGCTGCGCGAAAAGGTGGCCGCGGTATGGAACGAAGCAATTACCACTGGATGCGGTGGCAAGGGTTGGACTTTTGATGAGTTGCGCGCGGTGAAGTTCACACTCCTGGCCGGTGACATCGACATGACGTTTGTTGAGCATCTCAACTCGTGCGCGCGACAATGCATCGCCATCGCAGATGTCTTGGAGAGTTCGTTTCGCTGCGGCATTCCCGTTCAGCGCGATTATCTCATCGCCGGCGCGCTACTGGCCGACGTGGGCAAGCCGCTCGAATACGATAAGGACGCGTCGGGTAAAGTGACCCAGGGAAAATTCGGACAGCAGGTGAGGCATCCCTTCAGCGGCGTTGCGCTCGCCTACAAGCACGGGATTCCGGGCGAAGTTTTGCACATCATCGCCACGCATAGTCACGAAGGCGACAAAGTAGAGCGCTCAATCGAATCGATCATTTTTCATCACGCCGACTTTGTGGACTTCGATATTGCCAAGCTTCTTGGCAAACGCGCTACAAAGAAGTGATTCGAGAACAGTTGATGGTTGAGAGCTGATGGTCGAAAGCCTAACCGTGCCGGTCAGCGATGAACGAAATCGATATCATCCGCGACATTTCGCACAGATTCGAACAAGCCGGCATCCCGTACATGCTCACCGGATCCATGGCGATGAATTACTACGCGCAACCGCGCATGACCCGCGATATCGACGTGGTGATCGCGATTGCGCCAGAGGATGTTGACAGAGTCGTGGCCTTATTTCGACCGCACTATTACGTGAGCGAGGAGAGCATTCGCGAGGCGCTTGTCAATGAATCGATTTTCAACCTCATTCATCAAGACAGTGTGATGAAGGTGGACTGCATCGTCCGCAAGCGAAGCGAATATCGGCGCGTGGAATTTGAGCGGCGTCAGAGGATTTCAATTCTCGATTTCACTACGTTCATTGTGAGTAAAGAAGATCTCATCATCTCAAAACTGTTTTGGGCGAAAGATTCGCACTCCGAAATTCAACTAGGCGATGTGAAGAACCTGCTCGCGACTGGCTATGACGCCGCCTATTTGCAGCGCTGGACGCGTGAGCTGGGGGTGGATAATTTATTCAAAGAATGTCTGAAATGACTGATACGCCGCGAGAGATCGAGAGAATGGTGCGCGAGAAAATCATGGCCCGATCGGGCGAGGAACGTTTCATCATGGGCGCTCAAATGTTCGACAGCGCGATGGAAATGGCTAAAGCGTCGTTGCCGCCCGGATTGCCCGTCGCAGAACGACGACGCCGGCTGTTCAAACGCATCTACGGGAAAGAGCTCAATATATGGGATTGACGCTGGTTGAGAAGATTGCGACACGCCACGCTGATGGGCTGGCTCCCGGAACGGTGGTGCGAAGTGGCGATTTCATTTCTATTCGGCCGCGTCATGTGATGACGCACGACAACACTGGCGCGGTGATCCCGAAGTTTAAGCAGATCGGCGCGATTGCCATCGCAGATCCGGCGCAACCAGTGTTCGCCATCGATCACGACATCCAAAATACGTCGCCGGAAAATCTGGCGAAATACGCGAAGATCGAAGCGTTCGCCCGGGAGCACGACATTGATTTTTATCCCGCGGGCACCGGCATTTCGCATCAGGTGATGGTGGAACAGGGCTACGTCGTTCCCGGCGCCATGGTCGTGGCGAGCGATTCGCACTCGAATTTGTACGGCGGCGCGGCCGCGCTGGGCACGCCAGTCGTACGGACCGATGCCGCGAGTATTTGGGCGACCGGAGTGACGTGGTGGCAGGTTCCGCCCATCGCGAAGGTTGTGCTTAAAGGAAAGCTTTCCCCCGGCGTCGTTGGTAAGGACGTCATCATCGCTTTGTGCGGACTCTTCAACAAAGATGAAGTGCTCAATCACGCTGTTGAATTTGTGGGTGACGCCATCGCCAACCTGCCGATGTCGGCGCGTATGACCATCGCGAACATGACCACTGAGTGGGGCGCGCTTGCGGGCGTGTTTCCATTCGACGAAGTGGCAGTGAATTACCTGCGGTCGCGCGTCCCTGAGTTCACCAATCCGAACCGACCGGGAAGACGTGGCTCGAAGAGTCGGTCCGGTTACACCAACGCAGACATCGACGCGTGGTGGATGAATCGCAGCCAACTCAGCGCGGACGCTGATGGAGGGTACGCCATCGAGCTTGAGCTTGATCTTTCGACTGTGGTTCCGCACGTATCTGGGCCAAACGAAGTCAAAACGATGGTGTCGCTGCCGGAAATGGAAAGAAAGCGCGTGCCCATTCAAAAAGCATATCTGTTATCGTGCGTGAACGCGCGCTTCGAGGATTTGCATGACGCCGCGGAAGTTGTGCGCACCCGAGGCGGACGCGTCGCCGATGGTGTCGAATTTTATCTCGCGCCGGCCAGCGCCGAAGTGCAAGCCAGGTCCGAGTCGAACGGTGACTGGCAAACTTTGTTAGGCGCAGGCGCAATTCCACTTCCGCCCGGTTGCGGCGCTTGCATAGGCTTGGGGCGCGGTCTGGTACAAAAAGGCGAGATTGCGATCAGCGCGACGAATCGCAATTTCAAAGGCCGCATGGGCGATCGCGATGCGTACGTCTATCTCGCTTCGCCCGCCGTCGTAGCTGCGAGTGCTTTGGCTGGATTTATTTGCGCGCCAACGAATTTCAGCGAGAAGGCCGCCGGCATTGCGGTCCGACGCCCGGAAAAACAATCGAGGCCAGCGGCATCGGTGCAGATCATGGAAGGATTTCCATCAAGCGTGTGCGGCCGCGTTCTCTTCATTGATAAAGATAATTTAAACACCGACGGCATTTACGCCGGCAAACACACCTATCGCGACGATATGACGCCGGAGCAGATGGCTGCCGTCACATTTGAAAATTACGATCCGAACTTCAACACGCTGTATCAGAAAGGGGACGTGGTCGTCGCCGGATTCAACTTTGGGACCGGCTCCAGTCGCGAACAGGCCGCAACTGCGCTGAAGTTCAAAGGCATACCGTGCGTGATCGCAGGCAGTTTCTCGGAAACTTACAAACGCAACGCGTTTAACAACGGCTTCGTCGTCTTCGAGTGCCCCGAGTTGGTGATGCACCTGCGCGCGAGTCTGACCGATCGCGCCGCCACGGCAGTCGGACCGGAAATCACAATCGATTACGCAAAATCCATTCTCACAATGGACGGCAAATCATTCGCATTTCCACCACTGAGTCCCGCCGCTCAAGAATTGATCGTCGCCGGCGGCGCCGAAGAACTGGTCGCGTCCCGACTCCGCGCCAACGCACAATAGTTGCATTGTGGGGAGCGGTCGCCGCGGCGACCTGGTCTCGGCGCCTCGCCGAGACGAACTTTAGTCTCGTTGGATCAGAATCATTCGGCGCGGCCAAGGCCAATCGTTATTTCGCGATGCCGACGATTTTGCGGAAGTGTTTCTTTTGCTCGATTGCGTCGAGCATGAATGCCGCGACCGCTTTGCGAGAAACAGTGAAACCCATCTTGGGAGCAGCGCCCTCCCGGCTTCGATATGTCGAGTAATCTTCCTGAGTGAGACGCGGCGGCCGAGCGATTGTCCAGTCGAGACCGTTGCTTTGCACAATTTTTTCCATGGCAAGCGAATCGCGCATGTGATTTCGCATGATGAAACTCGCGATCCGATTCGGAATACCGGGAAAATGCGCTGCGGCCGAGAGAACGACAAGGCGTTTCACTCCGGCACGGTTCATTGCACGCGCAGTTGCGAGTGCGCTGTCATGGAGCATTGAACTCGGCTTGAAAACCTTTCGTGGTCCCAGTGTCGAAACGACTGCGTCGTGATTTTGCATCGCGTCACGAAGTTCGTTTTCGTCCATCGCATTTCCTTCGAGGACGGTTAGTCGTTCATTTTTCAAGTGGATGCTTTCAGGCGAACGAACAAACGCGATGACATGATGACCTCGTGCCAGCGCTTGCTGCACAACCTCTTGTCCAGTCCGCCCGGTCGCGCCGATGACGAATAATTTCAGATGCGTGTCCCCGGTTTGCCGCGGTCTCTATGATGTGGCGTCGCCCTTCGAGTAGGCCCGGGCGGCGCGGAGTTGCACTAAGCCGGGTCGATCTTCATCCGTCGTGTCTGGTTCGTCGTGCCAGATCCACCACTCGTACGTCGCAGTCTGCGGGTAGTCCTCGGGTGAGTCCTCCCACTGCTCCTGGCGCCCAAGCGCAGTGATGTCGAGGTAGTTCCAAGTGTTTCCCATTTGCTCGTCGCCGCGGTTATTGATGAAGTAGGTTCGGAACACGCTACCGCCGTCGCAGATCAACGCGTTCGTGCCGTGCCACTCGTCCACTCCGAAGTCCTTGTCGAAGTCGTCCGTTATGGTGTACCACGGCATCTCCCAGCCCATCCGCCCTTTCACACGCTCGATGTCCTTCTGCGGCGCGCGCGAGGCGAACGCGAGAGTGGTGTCGCGGGTGTTCAGATGGGCAACGTGGGCCACCTGGTCGGCCACCATGGAGCAGCCCACGCAGGCATGCTCGGGCCATCCCTTCACGCCGGGCTCGAAGAAGGCGCGGTAGAGGATCAGCTGGCGGCGGGCCTCGAACAGGTCGAGCAGGCTCGCTTTGCCCTTGGGTCCGTCGAACTCGTAATTCTTCTTCACGGCCAGCCACGGCATCCGTCGACGCTCGGCCGCCAACGCGTCCCGGGCGCGGGTCAAATCCTTCTCCTTCACGAGCAGTTGCTGACGCGCAGCCTCCCACTCCTTCGATGACACGATCGGGCGTGTCTTCATTGTTTTTCTCCTTTTTGCTTTGGCCATATGAACTCTCCTTTAGGTTTGGGTTGTTAGTTTCAATCTTTTGCTTCTTCGATCACGGACAGAATGTTTCCAGCCGGATCCTTGAACCAGGCAATGGTCGGACCATTTCCGCGCATGATCCCCTTCTTGTCCGTCTTGAGGTTGGGTAGATCGTAAATCTCGAAGCGAACACCTCGCTTCGTCAACTCGTCGACGGCAAGATCGACATCTTTCACGGGGAAATTTAAAACCGTAAACGTTGCCGGAACATGGTTGGGCTTTGGATAAATGAGAACGTTGTTGCCACCGGCGATCCGCAACGTGAGCACGCCGTGAGATTCGGTAACGTCCAAGCCGAGTGTCTCGGAATAGAACTTTCTCACTTTTGGAATGTCTCCCGCCGAAAAACCGCTGAATGCTTCGCTATCTCTTAACATATTGCTCTCCTAATTTTACTCTTCAATAAAGCGACGAACGAGCACACGGTTTTCGGACATTTATTTCGCCGCCGCGGGAATAGCGCTCAAGACTTCAAAGCTCGAGCTTTGCTAGCTCTTCGATCGGCGTTTCCCCGGGAAGCGCCACGCCTGGCCCACGACATACACGATCATAATCAGTATCCACGCGATGATCAGAGCCACGTCGCCTAACGAGAGTCCTCGCAGCGAACCCAAGGCAAGCGACATCAAATTGAGAGCAATCGCATTTAGGTGGTTCATGCTCCGACCCTCAGGTTGCGAATGTATCGTCTCCCAAGAAGACCCAGCGAGCTAACGCACACGACAACGAGGAACGCTCGCAGACTCACGGCCGCCGCAATAGAAATACTGATTCCGGTTGCCATCATCACATAAGCGGCAAGACACACCGGACACTTCGGCAGTAACGCGAGCGCAATCGCCGAAGCGATTGGACTCAGGATGCGAAGGAAGTGTTGCGCGAAAGTTCTCATGTCGCGTTCCCCTGACTCCGCCGCTGAGTCATGCACTGCAGCCATTCGGCGCGCGACACAATTTCGTGCGCTGCCGGATTTTCAGTTCTTTTCGATGTCCTTACCTGTGTGCTCATACTTTGCCCCTCGTCGCTGATTTCGTTCTTTATTAGTACGACGAACAAGGGGACCGGTTCGGGACAATGTTTTCCCAGGGCGGGATTACCACAGTGGCGCTCCAATCGTAGCACAGGCATCCTGCCTGTGGGGCGGCGACCGGGCGTCTCGCCTGGTTTATCGCTTTTTCCGGCAGGCTCGCCGCAGCGAGTCCGTCGACTAGCGACAAGAAGGTTCTTCCAAAAGAATCCTGATCTTGGTTTCCATTTTTGCTTCTGTGTCTCTATCCGTTTTATCCGCGCCTGCCGCGCCGGAGCCTCGGCGAAGGCAGGTAATCCGCGGTCGCCTCCAAAAACTACGGGGCTCGCTTGCGGGCGCGTCGCGCGCCGATAAAATCGGTTTCCTATGGCTAAATACAAAATTGCGTGGATGCCGGGTGACGGCGTGGGCAACGATGTCATGGAGGCAGCGCGGATCGTGCTCGATCAGATGAAATTCGATGCCGAATACGTCCCTTGCGACATCGGCTGGGAATTTTGGTGCAAAGAAGGGAACGCACTTCCCGATCGCACAGTGAAGGCGCTTAAAGACACGACCTGCGCGCTTTTTGGTGCGATCACCAGCAAACCACAAGACAAAGCGAAAGAAGAACTGAGTCCCGAGTTGAAGGGCAAAGGGCTGAGTTATTTCTCGCCGATCGTGGGCTTGCGGCAGTTGTTCAACCTCCACACCAACATGCGGCCGTGCAAAAGTTATCCGGGCAATCCGTTGAATTATCGCGGCACACAGATCGCGAATCCCAGCGGCGCGGATGTTCCGATCGATCAGGTCGTGTTCCGTGAAAATACCGAGGGAATGTACGGCGGTGTGGAATTTTTCCCACTGCCGGAGCCGGTCTATACCGCGCTATGCGCCAATCCGAAGATGAAGAAGTGGAAAGACAAGGCAGGACTCGAGAATATCGCGCTCTCCACTCGGATCATGAGCAAGCAGGGTTGCACCAACATCTGCAAACAAGCATTTGATTACGCCAAGAAAACCGGACGCAAACGCGTCACGCTGATCGAGAAACCGAATGTGTTGCGCGAAACCGGCGGCTTGATGATGCGTTGCTTCCGCGACGTGGCCAAAAGCTATCCCGACATTAGGGCGGACGACGCGAACATCGACGCCATTTGCATGTGGATGTTCAAGAATCCGCAGGATTACTCTGTGCTCGTGGCGGAAAACATGTTCGGCGACATCGTCAGCGATTTGTGCGCCGGGTTAGTCGGCGGACTCGGGTTCGCGCCCAGCGCCAACATCGGCGACAACTATGCCGTATTCGAACCGACGCATGGATCGGCGCCGAAATACGCCGGCCAATACAAGGTGAATCCGATCGCAATGCTTTTGACCACGAAGCTGATGCTCGACTGGCTCAAGGAAGACGAAAAGGCAATGCGTCTCGAATCCGCCATCGCGCGCGTCATCGCGGAAAGCAAGGTGCGCACCTACGACATGGGCGGCGACGCATCCACGCTCGACGTAGCCAAAGCCGTCGCAGACTACGCCGGGTAGCGCACGCGTCTCGCGTGTTGGTTTCGGTGCCCCGCCGAAACAAGCTTTCCCGGATCGAGAATTCAAAACCGCCCGCGAAACACGCGAATTGACGCGAATGTTTTCTTAATCTGCCCGCTGATTCTTGGCTTCTTTTAGTGTAATTCGTGTGATTCGTGGGCAACAATCCTTTAGTGCCAAACGAAAAATCGTTCAAATATGATCACTGTGATCGTCAGATACTTTTAGCTCGATGAAACTGACCTACGATCCGCGTCGGAATATCGGTTACCTGCGTTTTCACGAGAAAACGGCGGAGGTCGAAACCATCCAGGTGAGCGATTCACTCAACGTGGACATTGCGCCAGATGGTACGGTCTATGGCATCGAGCTTTTGGACGCCAACAAACAGCTCCGTGGCGACAATGGCGGTCACTTTGTCATCGTCAACGAAGCAGCCGGCAAAACCGAGGATATCGCGCTGGAGATTTAGACGCAGATTGCCCGCGTCATCGCGGAAGGCAAAGTCCGCACCTACGAAAAACATGTCCGGTCGCCGCGGCGAGACGGACTCGCCGTGGCGAGGGTGGCAACGCGTCCACGATCGACGTCGCCAAAGCCATCGCCGACTTTGCCACCGCATAACATGAGGTTTCTGAGGCCCGCTTGCTAGTTCGAAAGAAAACATTGACGGGACCTGAAGATCCGTGCTCGATGGAGAGATGAGAACAAAAACTATTGGATTGATCCTGGCGCTTAGCTTTTTGGCTGGGGCAGCGTGCTTCGCCGCCGACGACCCGCAGATGGGCACGTGGAAGCTGAATGAGGCGAAATCGAAGCTTACCCCCGAGACGGGAAAAAACACTGCCGTTGTTTATGAGGCCGCTGGCGACCAGGTGAAGGTTATCATCGATGGTACCGACAAGGACGGTAAGCCAACGCATAATGAGTGGACCGGTAAGTTTGACGGAAAAGACTATGCCGTAACCGGTGATCCAAAGTCCGATATGCGGTCTTACAAGAAGGTTGACGACCACAGTTTGGCGTTCACCGTTAAGAAGGATGGCAAGACAACTGTCACAGGCCGCATCGTTGTAGCAGCCGATGGCAAGTCCCGCATGGTAACCGCGCACGGAGCTGGCGAGCAGGGCAAGAAGTCCAAAGAGAAAGCGGCATACGACAAGCAGTAACTCGATCGCTGTTTGGCACGACGATCCGTTAAATCGTTGAATCGTTAAATCGGCTCGACTCCTCACCCATTCGACTCCGCTCAGGGCAGGCTCTCAGTCCTCTCCTCGATCGAGGAGGAGAGGCGAAGAAAGTCGGGCCGATTACTCTCGAGACAGCGATGATCCGCGAAAACATCATGCGCGGATTTTACGGGCGAGCGTTGTAGTGGCGGCTGTGTCAGCGGCGGAAATAAGCAGCCCACGAATCACGCGAATGGACGCGAATGTTCTAACTGTCCGCGCTCTTGGATGTCATTCCGTGTGATTCGTGGGTAAAGTTTCCTTCGCCGATGCTGAAGGCACCCATCGGTTTTGCATCGGGATGCGGCTCTCTTTTCATGAGGTCACTCTCGACGTATCGACGGAATCGGAATTCATCGCCGAACATATAAGCCCGGTCTTTCCAAAAGGCTTTGCCACCCGGTGCGCAGACGAGATTCATAATGACAAACTCCCAACCCAGCCACAGCGGCGACGTGAGCAGTCCTTCGCGCCATTTCAGAAATGCATTCTGCGAGTAAGAAAGAAACGCCATAAAGGTCGCGATAAACCGAACTCTCTCTTTTTCGGAAAGCGATCCGTAGTCACGCAACCCATTTGCAACAATTTGGGAAAGCTCATCATCGGCGGCAACCAGGTGGTACCAGCTTGCGAAATGCTCATGCACCGCTTGAGCGGTGGCCGATCGGACGGCGTTCGTGTTCTGCCGAATCTGATGCGCGACGTAGAACAATGAGATCACGACGGCAAGCGCGCCGATAATCTGTCCGAGATTAGCGAGGTCGTTGAGATTCATGGATTCCAATTACAACCACACGGGCGATTGAGGTCAATCGCCCCTACCTGCGCCAACTCGGGCGCCGAACAGGCGAAATCGTTCGCCACAAGCAAAAATCTGTTACTTCACATTTGCGATCTTTACGATGCTCCCCTTTGCCTGCGCGTCCTTTGGATCCTTCACCACTGTCACGTATAATTCCTTCTCGCCTTCGCTGAAGGCAACGTTTGTTGTGCCATCACCCGCCGCAATTTTAAATACGTGTAGAAGCTCGCCCTCAGGAGATATCTTCAAAATCTTACCGCCAAACCATTGGGCAACATAAATGTTCCCCTTGCTGTCGACCTTCATGCTATCAGGTCCAAGCCACCAGGATTCGACCTTGTTTGGTGTGAGAAGGTTTAGCAGAGCAAAATTCGATCTGTTACTCAATGAGCCGTCGTCATTGATCTTGAATTTTAAAATGCAGTTTCCGACGGTTTCGCTGACGTAGAGGGTCTTTTGATCCGGAGCGACGCCTATTCCGTTCGCATAATTGAGGTCGCCCGCTACCTCGACCCATTCCTGGCTCCCAGGTGCAAGATAGAGAACTTTTCCCGCCACTGAGGTTGGCAGGTCCTTGTACGGGCCGAAGACCGTGGCATAAGCACCGCCGTTGGCGGTCACCACAATGTCATTTATGCCGCCGTCGAATGGCTTGCCGTTTTTGTCGGCATCCCAACGGCGCAGCTGTTTGCCGGTCATGTCGAGTTCAAGAACCGCGCCACGCTCCTCGGTGCACGCGAGGAGGAACGTCTTTCGTTTCGTGAGCGCCAACCCATTATGACCGCAACCCGGAGTATGGTTCAACACGGTGGTCGTTTTGCCATCCCATTTCGACAGCGTGTTGGAGACCCAGCCAACGTAGTAAAGGTTACCGTCAATGTACAACGGACCCTCGGGTCCCAGGATATTGCTGACGATGAGGGTTTCGTCGGCATGCACTGCCGTAGCAGCCAACATTGCGCCAACGGCCAAGCAGAAAACTTTACTTACACTCATTTTGATTCCTTTGGTCAATACTGAATGTCAGTTCCGTCGAAGAAACTGTCGATCCTCATCGTTTCCTCAACGACCCTTTTACACGCGTGTTCTGCCGAATCTGATGCGCGACGTAGAACAACGAGATCACCACCGCAAGAGCGCCGATGATCTGTCCGAGGTTGGCGAGGTCGCTGAGATTCATTGGTTCCAACTAGAACCAGGCGGGCGATTGAGGTCAATCGCCCCTACCTACGTCGACTCTGAGACTGAGCTCAGGTTCGACACAGTTCGGATTCCTTGAATTGCGGACGAGCGGAGACCTACTTCTTCGTCGCTACACGAGTGACAGTGAAAATCTCACTCGGAAGAACCTGGCCTTCAGGCCGACCCGGTCCTTCCTGTGAAATGATGCGGGACCTAAAAATCTTTTCGTTGAGTTCGACGATTTCCTCCACCGACGTCGAACCGGAAGACTCGCCGCTAAATCGCCAGGTCTCAATCAACCGGCCGTGTTCAATCCGCCATTTTCCGCGGGAGTTATCGCCTTCGTCCGGTGGATCCATAATCCAGGTTCCGTCAGCGCGATATTGAGTGTCGTGTCGGTGACCGTGCCATGTTCCAACCAAAAGCCGTGACAAAGTTGCATCGTCGGGAAGCACCAGTGGCGCGATGACGGGCACAATCAAAGCGACAATGATGAGAGCGGTGCGCACTAGTGCTTCTGACTAACGTAAGCAAACATCTTCTCGTTGTATCGGCGGGCGTATTCTTCCTGTCGTTCTCGAAGAGGTATATCGTTGGTGACGCAGCCGATTCCAGCATTGGCTTGCGGATACTTCTTGGCCACTTCGATCGGAACACCAACTGGCCTCGACGCAATGCTGCCCGCCCAATAGAACTTGATATGCCCTGCCCGAATATCTTGTTCGGCTTCCTTTACGGCATCAGCCGGATTCCAGGTCGGCTCCGCGGCAACACAACAACCAGCAACGAGCGCCAACGTGAGAATGCACAAGATTTTCATCTAACCTGACAAGAAGATCAGGTACCGTCACCAAAAGCGAGGTTTTTTAGCGCCTGAGATTTACTCTACAGTGATTATTACTTTTCCTCGAGCGTGTCCCTCTTCGAGATACCGGATCGCGTCAGGGACTTCGCTCAACGACTTGTAAGTTCGGTCGATAACCGGCTTGATCTTGCCCGACTGCATCATGTCGGCAAGGAGTGTCAGGTCCTTGGTACTCGGGTCCGCCATCATCATGCCCATCTTCTGACTTACGAACTTTGAGAAGAGCGCGGCCTTTAGTGCTTTACCAAGAGCTCCGACCAAACCTTGTTCGTTCACTCCTCCGCCGCCGATCAAAACATAGATGCCGTTGGGAGTTAAGACACGTCGGCACTCCGACAACGAGTGGTTCGCCACGTTGTCTAGAATCACGTCGTAGTGTTGGTCACCTTTGGTGAAGTCTTCTTTGGTATAATCGATGACGTGATCCGCACCAAGCGATTGCACCAGTTCGACATTACGCGCGCTACACACGCCGGTGACCTCTGCGCCAAAATTCTTGGCAAGCTGCACCGCGAATGTCCCAACTCCGCCTGAGGCACCGTTGATTAGCACTTTCTGTCCGGGTTGAACTTTTCCTTTGTCACGAACACCCTGCAGCGCCGTGATGCCCGCGATGTTGATGGAAGCCGCCTGCTCAAACGTAAGGCCAGCCGGCTTAAGCGCCACCGATCCCACTGCCCGACGGCACACGTATTGGGCAAATGCTCCTTCTCTTCCGCCAAACACATCATCGCCCGGTTTGAACTGGCTGACGTTCTTGCCGACCGCTTCAACTGTTCCGGCAAAATCAACGCCAAGACGTATATCTTTTGGTTTACGCAGCCCGACGCCCATCCCGCGCATGACATATGGCGTGCCTTCAACGAAATGCCAGTCATACGGATTCACCGACACCGCGTGAACTCTGACGAGGATTTGATCGTCCGCCGGTGTCGGCTTTTCAATGTCTGCAAGCTTGAGATTTGCCAGGCCATAATCGCAATGAACGATGGCTTTCATCGGATTGGCCGGTGCGGCCGCATTCTTTCGATCGCATTCGTTGGTCGAAGTCCAGTAAGCAATAAATCCCCAAAGGACTAGAGCAAGCACGATGATGCTCGCAGTCCATTTCAATAGGCGTTTCCATCGCTTGCGCGGCCGCTTTGCTTTTGGTTCATCGTTCATAATTCTTCCTTCCTTCTTTCTTTCTTTTGCTAACTACAGGTTTGTTGCTACTCAACCGTTATTACGACTTTTCCTCGAGCGTGGCCTTGTTCGAGATAACGGATCGCATCAGCCAGGTCGCTTAACTTGTAAGTTCGATCAATGATGAGCTTTACCTTTCCGCTTTGCATCAGATCGCCCAGAAAAGCCAGATCATTGTGATTTAGCTCAGCGTCCAGCATTCCGAATTTCTGGCTAACGAATGGCGACAACATAAGCGCTTTGATTGGGCGAGCCAATGGACCGATCAATCGGCCGTCATTCGGCCCACCGCCCCCGATCATCACGCAGATACCCTTGGGAGTCAGCGCCGATCTGAATTGTGACAGTGGCTGAGTGCCGACATTATCTAAAATTAAGTCATAACGTTGCCCAGTTTGGGCGAAGTCTTGCTTAGTGTAATCAATCACATGATCTGCGCCAATGGATCGAACAAGATCGAGATTGCGCGTGCTGCAAACGCCGGTCACGTCTGCGCCATATGATTTCGCGATCTGTACTGCGAACGTACCCACGCCTCCAGACGCACCATTGATCAACACACTTTGCCCCGGTTGCACGTGCCCTTTGTCGCGAAGAGCCTGTAGCGCGGTGATTGCCGCGATTGGAACAGACGCTGCCTGCTCAAATGTTATGTTAGCCGGCTTCAACGCCACTGCTCGAGCCTCGCGGACGCAGACGTAATCAGCGAAAGCCCCCGTTCGACCGCCGAATACCTCGTCACCTGGTTTGAATTTCGTCACGTTCTTGCCAACCGCTTCTACGGTGCCGGCAAAATCAACGCCGAGCCGTGTATCCTTTGGTTTGCGTGCTCCAAACCCGAAAAGGAATCGACCGATGTATGGCGTCCCTTCAATGAAATGCCAGTCGAGCGGGTTAACCGCAGCCGCGCGAACTTTTACCAGGAGTTGATCGTCTGCGGGAGTAGGCTTTTCGATTTCTTGAACCCTAAGATTGGGTACACCGTAGTCGCAGTACACAACAGCCTTCATAGGATTTGCAGAAGTAGCGGCGTAGCGTTCACAGTCATTGGTCGACGTCCAGTAGGTGATAAACGCCCAGGCGATCAATCCGAGCAGAATCACGCCCGCTGTCCACTTTAGTACGCGCTTCCATCGCTTAGGAGAGAGTTTTACTTTTGTTTCGTCGTTCATAATTCTTCCCTCATACTTTTTGTTAGCTGCATTCCCTCATTGGCTAGCACGCTTACTTATTGGTTCGGGAGCAGTCCGAGCTGTTGCATCATTGAAAGTTGGTCAAATGCGGACCACTCCTCTTTTATTTTGCCATCGACGATCCGCCAGATGGTTATCCCAGCCAGTTCCGCCTTTTT
>WNFJ01172461.1_pt1 | contig 16141 bp, 17 predicted proteins | sample 5400461 | NCBI WGS metagenome assembly WNFJ01 (sample SAMN13153349, study PRJNA577476) | soil metagenome | isolation source: 115 cm saprolite on Douglas fir-dominated hillslope | place: USA:California | collected 2013-09-17 | reverse complement strand
GTCGTCAAGCTCGATTTCCTTGGCGACGGTGACGCCGTCCTTGGTCATGCGCGGCGCGCCAAAACTCTTTTCGATCACGACGTTGCGGCCCTTGGGGCCCAGCGTCACCTTGACCGCGTTGGCGAGAATATCGACCCCGCGCAGCATGCGCTCGCGCGCCTCTCCGGAAAACTTTACGTCCTTGGCAGCCATTTGAGATGCTCCTGAATGTGACCCTCATCCGTAAGGAGCGGACGCTCGGCCCGCGTTTCGAAGAATGAGGCTTGAAAAGAGGTGAGTATCGTAGTGGACCTCGGCCGTCGAGGCGGCAGCTTCGCTGCCTCTCAGGTGAGGACGGCGTGCCGTTAAGCCAGCACGCCCATGATGTCGCTCTCCTTCATGATCAGGAGATCCTCGCCGTCCAGCTTGACCTCGGTGCCCGACCATTTGCCGAACAGCACGCGGTCGCCGACCTTGAGGTCGATCGGGATCAGCTTGCCGGCTTCGTCGCGGCCGCCCGGACCGACCGCGGTGATTTCGCCTTGCGAGGGCTTTTCCTTGGCGGTGTCAGGAATGATGATGCCGCCCTTGGTCTTTTCCTCGGCGTCGATTCGTTTGACCACGACGCGGTCATGCAGCGGACGAAATTTGGTTTTAGCCATGACGGTTCCTTTTTGGAGGCTCGGTTTGTAGGTCGGGTTTGACAGTGGATCGGAACACAGGGCGTATTCGACACCGCAAGGGGGCAGAACAGCTCGCGTCCTTTGGCAATCCCACTCTCGGAGTGCTAATTGTGCGTCCGGGAATATGGCTTGACGCCGATCCTGTCAAGCAAACGGGGTTAAGCGGTTGGTGAGGCCGATATAGGATGCTTCGGGAAACAGAATCGGAGCGCCAGCGTAATTTGCTGGACATCATTGCTCCGACAGCAGTTTTACGCTTGGCTGCGGAATGGGTGCGGCCGCGAATTGTTCGGGGGAATGCCATGGTGATGTCACGTAACGCGCGCGCGGTCGCCAATCTGGGGATCGCCTCCGCGCTGACGATATTCCTCGGCGCGTGCGGGAGCATGAGCCTGCCGTCATTCTCATCCTCTCCATCGGTAGCTCCCGAGCCCGTGCCCGAAGTGCCGGCTACCATCCGCCCGGACGAGATTGTCGGCCGCTGGGGCCTTGCGTCGTTCCAGAATCCCAGCGATCGCGCGCGCACCGAAGTCGCGGCGCGGTCGCAGTGCAAGCAGCCTTACGTGATCGGAGCCGGCTCTTCAGGCGGCGTGGTCATGCATCTGGCCGACCAGGCGACGCCGCAGGAATTGCGTCTCAAGGGCAGCCCGAGCGGCAAGAATTATATCGGTCCGCCCGGTCCGGCCGGCGCAGAACAGGATCGGGAGATCGTCTCGTTCGACGGACGCGTGCTGATTACCCGTTTCATCGAGAAGGATGCTGCCACCCGTTACGGCAACATGGTCTACGTCCGCTGCGCGCCCCGCGCCTGATTTCGCGAACCAGACGCCTCGCTGTCATTGCGAAGCGACGAAGCAGTCTGGGCTACATCATTCCGGGATAGTGCGTTAGCACCAGACCTCAGATGGGCAATTGCACATCTGGGAATCTCGAGATTCCGGGTTCCATGCCTCGCATCGCCCCGGAATGACGACCCCGAAAAACCCAGAACAAAACTCACTCAAACAATGCGTCGATGTCGTTCTGCGAGGCGTGACCGACGTCACCGTCCAACTTCGGACCGTTCAGCAGCCGGGCGTTGCCATCCCGATCATTGACGATCGGAGGCGCGTGTGACCTGATAGCATCGACGCCACCCCAGATGTCCATCATGATCATGATATGGTTTTCGATGAATTTCATCGCCGCCATCACCTTGCTGATGCGCTGACCGGTCAGATCCTGGAAGTTGCAGGCCTCGAAGATCGAAACCACACGCTCCTGGATTTCCTCGCTGAGAATCTTTTGCTGATCCGGCGAGGTCACCTTGGCCAGCGCGCTGGCCGCCTGGTCGATCGATTCGGCGGCTTCCAGGATCTGCTGCGTGGCTTGTTCGGTGCCACCGACCACGGCGCCAAGCTCGCCGGTCACCTTGGCCATCTCGTTGCCGTCAAAACTCTTGCCGTGCAGTACCGCGATTTCCCGCTTGGTGCGGTTGATGGCGTCGTGAATGAGATCGAGCTCGACCTTGAGTTTCTCGCATTGCTCGATCTGGGCGCGATAGGTTTCCAGCAACCGATGCGCATCGGCGACCTCGCGCGAGACCGACGCGCCGATGCCAGCCGTTGCGGCAAGGTGACCAGGGCTGCCCATCTGGGCACGGATGGCGCGCAGTTCGGTCATGATCTCCTGATGCATGGGACCGATGCCGCCGTCGACTGCGGGCATCGCCATGTCGCCGGTGAATGCTTCTTCGATGCGAAAACGCTTGCGATGGATCGGCATGAGACTTTCCCCTGACCTTCACTCGTCAAAGTTCTAGACAGGGCGATTTAACAGGGGGTTCACACCGGGAACTGTTATGAAGCGTGCAAACACCAACGGTTAACCATGCGCGGCCGCCGTTCACCAAAAATAAACGCTACCGGATGAAACCGCGCAAAATTGGCGACGTGGTGAATCGCAAGGCCGTTTCTGTTTACCAAACCGATGCGGTTTTGATCTTAATTGGCGGCGTGCAAGGGCGCTGCTCCGGCGCTCCCCATGACGAAACAGTACAGAGTACGTCGATGTTCAAAAGAATGTCTCTTGCGCTCCTCGCCGGCGCATCTTTCCTGGCCACCGGACTTCATCAAGCCGCCGCCATCGAAACCGCACCGCGCGCGGAACCCATCGCGACCTACGCCGCTCAACCCGTGCAGCGGCCTGCCGCGCCGATCGAATTCCTGTTCGGGGATGGACAGAATCAAGGCGGCCGCTACCAGCAGCAACCCTATCAACCGCAGCCATCATACGATCAGCGTCCGCTGTTCCCGCCGACGGAGCCGCAGCAGGTCATGCGCCAGCCGGAAGTAGCCGGTGCATATCCAGCCTTCGATCCGAGATTCGAGAAGCAACTCGTCGACTATCGTGGCAGCGAGCGCGCCGGCACGATTATCATCGATACGCCCAACAAATTCCTGTTTTTGGTACAGGGCAACGGCACGGCGGTCCGCTACGGCGTCGGCGTCGGTCGCCCCGGATTCACCTGGTCGGGCATCAAGCAGATTTCCGCGAAGAAGGAATGGCCGGCGTGGACGCCGCCACCGGAAATGCTGGCGCGGCGCCCCGATCTGCCGCGCCACATGGAAGGCGGTCCGCAGAATCCGCTCGGCGCACGCGCGATGTATCTGGGATCGTCGCTCTATCGCATCCACGGCTCCAACGAACCGTGGACGATCGGCACCAACGTCTCATCCGGCTGCATCCGGATGCGCAATGAGGACGTGATCGATCTGTACGGCCGCGTCAATGTTGGCGCAAAGGTCGTCGTGATCTGAGCCTTTGCGATCTGGAACAAAAACGGCCGCCCGATTTCGAGCGGCCGTCTTTGTTTTGCAGCTCGGAAACCGATCAGGCGTAGTCGCTGTCGCCGTCGCCGCCGAAGTCGTCGGAATCAAGGTCGGTGTCGTCGCGGTCGTCGCCGTTATCGTTCGATGAGGAATTATCATCGTTCGATGCGGAATCGTACAATCCTGTGCGTGAACTGTCGTCGGCGTGACTTCCGGATGAACCGATGTCGTTGACGCCGGCGTCGCGTGCCAGATCGCTGCCGGATTGATCGCTCCACGGCCTGCGGTCTTCAACTCCGCCGCCAAGGCCCGCGGCATCGCCGAAGCCCTGGTGGCTGCCGCCCATCATCGAGCGGATGCTGCCGAGCAGCAGCGATCCACCGACCATCCCGGCGGCCGCGGCGGCTGCGGTTCCCAAAAATGAGCCGCCTCCGCCCATGGGGGGCTGGGGCGCTCCATAGGGCTGACCGTAGGGTGCCTGACCGTAGGGTGCCTGATTGTATTGCCCCGGCGGCTGCGATTGTTGCATCACCTGGCCGCTGTTCCATACCGGGTGGCTGGGAGCTTCCGGCGGCCGCACGGGCGGCACCGAGCTGCGCGGCTGGTTTTGACCGAATACCGCATCGCGCATCGAATCGAGAAACCCGCCGGACTGCTGTTGTGCGGGCGCGCCGCCCGCCTCCAGTTCCTGGATGCGGCTATTGGCCCGCTTCAGCGCTTCATCCTGAAGCAGGACGGTCTGCACCAGCGCGTAAACCGCATTGGGCGCTTTACGCAGACCTTCCGCGATCGCGGCGGCGGCGTCCGGATCACGCGGTGCGCTCTCCAGCTTGGAGAGCCGGTCGAAAAGATCGTCAACCAATTGGCGTTCTTGCGGTGTCATGGATTGTCTCCCTCGCTTCGAAGCGCAAGGGCAGATGTAGGGGCGCTTTGTGCCGCAAGTAGTGGTCGGCGGCATTAAATTTATGAATGCAACAAGAAGCCCGGCGCGTATTGAGCAAAAGTGGGCACCGGTTTTGCGAGTAGAATACGCGCAAATTATTGGTTTGGAGCATTTTCTCGCGGCTAACCGGATTCCACTTAGCCGAAAAATGCTCTGGCTTTTGATGGATATCAACCCAATGTAATGTTGTTCGCAGCCAAGAGCGGCGGGAAATGCTCACCCCCAAGAAAAGCATATTCGCGCTCGCGTTGGTCGGTGAGCGGATCGAGGCTGACAAGGGTTTCGTCGGCGAAACCGGGATGACACATGACGAGACCGCCCTCCGGCAGCCCATCGAGAAATTGTCGCATCAGCGAGCCATAATCGGGTCGTTGAGAAAAATCGTAGGCGCCGGCGAATCCGGGATTGAAGGCGATATCGGCGCGCGCGGCGCGGGCGCGAAATTGCGCGCTTAAGATGTCGAGAAACAGCGCTTTGGGCGCGCCTAGCCGCCGGACCAGGGGCTGGTTTCGTCCGCCCTGGCGTACCCAGGCGTTGGCGGCAGCCTCTTTCACCGCGGTCAGAAACGCGTCGCGCACTTGCGGAAATAGCTGCACATGCTGGTGACCATCGACAAAATCGGGCGCCCGGCCGAACATTTCGTCGAAAGCCGCGAGCTGCACCATCAATTCTGCGTGGATGATTTCAGGATCGAGCCGCCGCAACAGGCCCGCGCGCAGCAGTTTCGGAAACGCTGGGAACATGCCGCCGTCGATCGGTCGAAAGTGCATCGTCAACGGGCGAAACGGCGCTGTTAACGTGACGTGCAGACCGATTCCGCAACGGGGACTGCTCGCTGCAACGGTTCGAAGCGCATCGACTTCATTGCGGCCGATCGAAGGTCCAACCACCATCACGGAAGTGGCATTGAGGCGGCCGCGTTCGATCAGGTCGCGAATGGCGCGGTTGACGCCGGGACTGAGACCATAATCGTCGGCGCACAGCCAGATGCGGCGCGGCGGCGCGGCGTCGTTCATTCCGCGGCGGTCCGCTCGCTGGCGCTGGTTTCCGCCGCGGCGCGCTTCTCGCTGTGTTCGGCCACGAAATAGATCGGACGGGCTTTCAATTCCGAAAGGATCTTCCCGATATATTCCCCGACAATGCCGATCATGATGAGCTGCACGCCGCCGATGGTCATCAGGCCGACCACCAGCGAGGGATAGCCGGGAACCGATTTTCCGGTAGTCCAGGTTTCCCACAGGATCGAAAGCCCGAACAGGAAAGCTGCCGTTGCGAGCAACACGCCGAGCAGGCTGGCAAAACGCAGCGGCGCCACCGAAAATGACGTCAGGCCTTCGATCGAAAGCCCGACCAGCCGCCCAGGGCTGAACGTCGTGACGCCGTGCGCGCGGGCCGCGGGCTCATAGTCGACGCGGATCTGGCGGAAACCGATCCAGCTCGCCAGCCCCTTGAAGAACCGATTGCGCTCGGGAAGCTGCCGCAGCGCCGCTGCGGCGCGCGGCGACAGCAGTCGGAAATCGCCGGCATCTTCGGGGATTTTCTGCCGCGCGCCCCAATTGATCAGCGCGTAGAAGCCATGCACGGCAAGCCGCCGCACCAAGGATTCGTTGTCGCGGTGAGCCTTGGCGGTATAGACCACGTCGTAGCCGCCCTCGATCCAGTGGTCGACCAGCTGCTCGACCAGATCCGGCGGATGCTGGCCATCGCCGTCCATGAACAGCACCGCGCCGCGCCGGGCATGGTCCAATCCTGCCATCAGCGCGGCTTCCTTGCCGAAATTGCGTGACAGCGACACCACCTGGACGTCGAGCGCATCGGCGGCGAGCCCGTGCGCGATGGCCAGCGTTGCGTCGGCGCTGCCGTCGTCGACATAGACCACCTCGCAAGCCAGCCCATAGCGCTGCCTGAGCGTCCTTGCCAGGTCGTCAAGCCGGGCGTGCAGATGCGCCAGCCCGGCCGCCTCGTTATACAACGGCACGACGATCGACAGCCCCCGCGCCGCAGCGGTGGCCGCAGTGGTTGACAAGGCAGAAACATCCGTACCCAGCATCATCGATCAGGTTCCAAGCCACCCCAGGTGACAGCATATGCTACTCATTGCTTGCTGTCGCAACGATGAACGAAAGCCCCCCGACTCACTGCCGCAGGAATGCCTCAAGCTTGGCGAACAGCGGGTTGTCGCGGTCGAGTACATAGTCGAGCGACGCCACCGAGACGGTTTCGGCGCCGTGGGCGCGCAGAAAGCTGCTGAGCGCGTAAAGCTGTGCCGGTGGGCAGTGCAGCGTGACCATTCCCGAAGATGTCGGCCCGCCGAACGGCGACACCACGCCGAAGCGATTATGGGCCTCGGCAAGTAGCGCGGCGTCGCATCCCTTAAAGCGGGTGCGGACTTCCCGGTATTTGCTGGCGCGGGCGCGGGCCGCGATGTGATCCAGGATGACGCGCGCCGTCTCGCGGGCCTCGCTCGACCATTCGGCGTCTCTTGATGCCACGAGGTTGGCCTGGCTGCGCAGGATCACGCCATCGTCGAGCACCTTGAGGCCGTTGGCGGCAAGGGTCGCGCCCGTCGTGGTGATATCGACGATCATTTCGGCCGTTCCCACCGCCGGCGCCCCCTCGGTCGCGCCGGCGCTCTCGACGATGCGGTAATCGACGACGCCGTGGGAGGCGAAGAAAGCCCGGGTGAGGTTGATGTATTTGGTCGCCACCCGCATCCGCCGGTTATGCTGGGCCCGGAAGCCGGTGGTGACATCGTCGAGATCGGCCATGGTGCGGACATCGATCCAGGCCTGCGGCACGGCCACCACGACATTGGCGTTGCCGAAGCCGAGACTTTCGATCAGCAAGACGCGCTTGCCGGCATCGGCAATGGTTTCACGCACCAGGTCTTCGCCGGTGACGCCGAGATGGACCATGCCGCGCGCCAGTTGCCAGGCGATCTCGCTCGCCGAGAGATAGGCGATCTCGACATTGTCGAGCCCGGAAATGGCGCCGCGATAGTCGCGGGCGCCGCGCGGTTTTGCCAATGCAAGCCCGGCGCGGGTGAAGAACGCCTCGGCGTTTTCCTGCAGGCGGCCCTTCGATGGTACGGCGAGAACGAAGGGCGTCGTCATGACGCGCTCCCGCTTGAATTCCTTTTCGCAGGCTTGCGCCCCAGTTGCGTCAAGGTCTCGACCCAGATCGAGAATCCGACCGCGGGGATAGGAGTAGGGGCGCCAAGCTGGGTCATCAGACCGTCGTAGCGCCCGCCCGCCACCAGCGGCTCGACGCCGTTGCCCTTGCTGTGCAGTTCGAATTCGAAACCGGTGTAATAGTCGAGGCCGCGCCCGAATGAGGTGGAAAAGCGGGTCTTGCCGGTATTGATGCCGCGCGCGGCCATGAAGCCGACGCGGCTTTCGAACTGGTCGATCGCCGCTGAAATGTTGAGTTTCGTGTCACCCGCCAGCCCGCGCAATCGCGCGATCGCTTCGTCAGGGTCGCCCGCGATCGCGAGAAACCGCTTGATCACATTGAGCGCATCGCGCGGCAGCGCGCCGCCCTTCAGCGTCGACTGTTCGAGGAAGCGATCGGCGATCTCCGAAACCGAGCGCCCGCCGACATTGGTGGTACCGGCGATCGACATCAGATCAGTCACCAGCGCCAGCGCCGCCTTACGGTCGGAGCCTGCGAGCGCGGCGAGCACACCTTCATATTCGTTGCGGCTCGAGCCGGTTGCGAGCGTGAGCCGCTCGAGGTCCTGCTCCAGGCTGATCTTGCGGTTGAAGTCCTTGATCAGCCGCCGTCGCCATACCGGATAGAGATCGAGGGCATCGATCAGCGCAATGAACAGCGCCACATCGCCGGTACGAATTTCAACCTCGGTCAACCCGAACGCGCTCGTGGCCTCGAGCGCCAGCGCCAGCATTTCCGCATCGGCCGCGGCGCGATCCTGCCGTCCAAAGGATTCGATACCGGCCTGCAAAAATTCGCTCGGCCGCCCGCCGCGATAGCGAAACACCGGGCCGAGATAACTGAACCCGGCAGGCTGCCCGGCGCGGGGCGAGGCGAGATAATCCCGTGCCACCGGAATGGTGAGGTCGGGGCGAAAGCACAATTCCTCGCCGCTCGCGTCGGTGGTCAGATAAAGGCTCTTCCGGATGTCCTCGCCCGACAGATCGAGGAACGGCTCGGCGGGTTGCAGGATCGCCGGCTCGGCCCGGATGTAGCCGGCCTGCGCGAATGACAATAGCAGCGCATCCGCCCGTGCGGCGGATCCGGTCGCACGAGGGGCGGCGGCGGTCACGGTCATCTCGAGGTCCAAATATCCCGAAAAGCGGGTTCCAAAGCTCCGGCTGGGCAGCCCTTAGCATGGCCGGGGCGGGGTTTCGACAGACATCAGCCAAGTGGATTAATGACCAGCCAAGATCAAGGGCCAAGGCCAGCCCGCAACCTATCCGCGCGGGCCGGTGCCGGTCCAGTCGCCGAGCGCCGCCTGCACCAGGGCAAGCGCCGCCACCGCCGCGGTGTCGGCGCGCAGTATCCGCGGCCCCAGCGAAAGCCTCAGGGTTCGCGGCTGTTGCAGCAGGACCGCGCGCTCATCCTCGGCAAATCCGCCTTCGGGGCCGATCAGGATGTCGATGCCGTTTGAAACCTTCAGGCCGCCCTGCAGCGCGTGCAGCGGATTTGAGGTATCCGCGGCCTCATCGCAGAAAACCAGCAGGCGCTCTCCGTGGCGCTGGCTCAAATAGCGATCGAGCGGCATGGGCGCGGCGACATTCGCCAGGCTCAAGATGCCGCACTGCTCGGCAGCCTCGATGACGTTGGCGCGCATCCGCTCGCCGTTGACCCGGGCGACCTGGGTGAAGCGGGTGAAAACCGGCTGCAGCGATGACGCTCCCATCTCGACCGCCTTCTGCACCATGTAGTCGAGCCGGGCATGTTTCAGCGGCGCAAAGATGCAAGCGAGGTCGGGCAGGCGATCCTGCGGCCGGGTCTGGGTAACGATCTTAAGACTGTCCGGCCGTTTGCGTCCGGTGATCGAGGCCTGCCATTCGCCATCGCGTCCATTGAACACCAGAATTGTATCGCCTTCGGAAAGGCGGAGCACATTGCCGAGATAATTGCTTTGGCTGCGCTCAAGCGCGATGGTTTCGCCCGTTGCCAGCGCGGCATCGACAAACAGCCTGGGCTTACGAAAGTCGAATTGAGGCATGGCCGATGTTCCAATTCCCGCAGCGTCTTAGCCGCGCGCATGATCGATCCGCCAAAGTCTAAGCGGTTTGGCGATAAGATCATGCGCGCATTTGATAATTTAGAGCGCGATCGGACGCAAAACCTGCCCCGGTTTTGCTGATCGCGCTTCTCAGCGTCCGAATTAATGCAATTATGGCATCCGGCGCGGCTCTACGCCGCGCTGTTGCCCAATTCCATGGGTTGTTAAGGAATGGCAGGAATCGTAAAAAGCCCTATCGGGAATCGCGCTTCTATCCGGAAGACGCGTTAGGGGACCATTGGACCTTGCCGGAGCAACCGTCTTGATTATCCGCTGCCTGATTATGCCGCTGACCGTCGCCGTGGTTAGCGCTTATGCCGGCCAGGGCTTTGCGCAAGGCGCGTTTCCGGCGCCGCTGCCTGGTCAAACTGTCCAGCCCAACGATCCGGCTTTTCCACCGGTGAACGGCGCAGCCCCAACCGCTTCCATCGGTGCCGCTCCCGGTTCGTTTCCGGCAAACGGTGCTGCGCCTGTCACCGGCTCTCAATTCGAGCGCGGCCCAGCTGCTCCCTCGCAGGCAGGTCCTTCGGACGAATGCATGCGGGGATTCGTACCCTTGCGCGAAGACGCGGAGAAGCGAGGCAAGCTGATCAAGGCCGCCAGCGAACGGCATGCCCCCCCGGATGAAGCCTGCAAGCTGATCGGCAATTTCGGCCAGGCCGAAATCAAGATGATCAAATATGTCGAATCCCACGCCGCGAAGTGCGGAATTCCGCCGCAGGTATCTGACCAGCTGAAGAATGGCCACAAGAATACCGAGAATATGCAGAAAAAGGTCTGCGCGGTGGCGCAGCAACAGCAAAAAGGACCGGCTGGCCCGAGCCTGAGCGAAGTACTTGGCTCGTCGGCGGCGCTTCCGGAGGCGACCGCTACGAAGAAGGGCGGCAGCACCTTCGATACGCTGAACGGCAACGTTCTCGCGCGATGACGGGCGGCGCGGCGGCGCGCGTTGCTGATGCCACCGGCAACTGGGTCGACACCCGCGCACCGCCATGGTCGCGGCCTTACTTACGGCTCTCCCGTCTCGATCGGCCGATCGGATCGTGGCTATTGCTGATGCCGTGCTGGTGGTCGGCAGCGCTGGCCGCCGGCATCATCGGCAGCATCGGCCAATTGCCCCTCATCATTGCGCTGTTCTTCATTGGCGCATTCGTCATGCGCGGCGCCGGCTGCACCTGGAACGACATCACCGATCGCGATCTTGACGCCTTGGTCGAACGGACGCGGTCGCGGCCGATCCCTGCGGGCCAGGTGAGCGTGCCGCAGGCGGTGGCCTTTCTCGTCGTTCAGGCGCTGATTGGCCTTGCGGTGCTGCTCCAATTCAACCGCTTCGCGGTGGCGACGGGCATCGCGTCGCTCGTCGTCGTCGCGGTCTATCCGTTCATGAAGCGGATCACCTGGTGGCCGCAGATCGTGCTGGGCCTGGCCTTCTCGTGGGGCGCGCTGATGGGATTTGCGGTGACGCTCGGCCGCATCGATGCGGCGGCCTTGGCGCTTTACGCCGGTTCGATCGCCTGGGTGGTCGGCTACGATACCGTCTACGCCCATCAGGACGCCGAGGACGACGCGCTGATCGGAATCAAATCGACCGCGCTGCTGTTCGGCGCGCGCACGCACCAGGCGCTGACGGTGTCCTACGGACTGGCGGTCGTTTTGACCGGCCTGGCACTCGCGCTTGCCGGTGCGCGCTGGTTCGCGTGGATCGGCCTTGCGGCGTTTGCGGCACATCTCGTCTGGCAGATCAGGCGTCTTGACATCAGCGACCCCGCTTTATGCCTGCGGATTTTTAAATCCAACCGAGATGCAGGGCTATTATTGTTTGCGGGGCTGTTGGCGGATGCGGTGATGCGGGCCAACGCATAGGGTGGGCAACGGCGCTCTTGCGCCGCGCCCGCCAAATGTTTCGTCAGTTACGTGTGATCGTTCGCTGGTGGGCACGCGGAATTTATCATCGGGCGCGCGCGACCCGTTGGCTTTGCCCACGCTACGCTTGTGGCTTAGTCCCGCGCGATGATCTCGCGCTCGCCTTGATGAATGTTCGCCGGATCGAGCAAATCGCCGCCGCGCCGCCGCACCAAAAATTTCGGCCGCCGCGCCCGGATCGCGTTGTGACGCCGGCGCCGCGCCGCGGGCTGGCGCGCCTTGTGTTCCAGCAGTTGCGGAAGCGCGAAGATATCGCTCCACATCCGCCAGGCGGCTGCGATCTCCTCGCGGTCGGAACTCACGCACAAGGGAATGGTCAATGACGGATCGCGATGAACCAGCACGAGCATCTGCGCATCGTCGATGCTGCGCAGCGCAACGCCGAGAAAATCGCGCACCCGAATCTTGACCGCCATCTGCATGCCGTGGACGGCACGGCGCAGGACGACGCGTTCGCGGTGAAGCTCGATTTGCCGCACGCCACCGTCTGCGCGGGTATCCTGCGCATCGAAGCTGACGGGCAAAGAGAGAGGGTCGAGCCGCAATGCACGGCTCGACCCCGCGGGATTGATCCCGCTTGTTGCTGTTTGACGCCTCACGGCCTCGTCTCCCCGCCGGGATTATGTTCCCGGTCGATGCGCGAGACTTTGCCAGAGCTGCGTCCGAAATGGCTTAAAAAGGCTGGTTAATCGGGCGTCACGCGCTCTCTAACCGCCGGCATGATTGACAACACCTTGGTTCACATGATTGACGAGAGCTTGCGGCATCATCGAAATTCTTTCGCTTCCGACGCCCGAAAATGCTTGAAGTGCGCATGAATCGGGCACATCTCATGGGCTCGCTGGTTGCTCCCTGATCTCCTTCAATCCTCGGGATTTTGTTCGTGATTGCTTCACCATCAGCCGCTTCGCCGCCTTCGACGAAGGCCGCCACGTCCGACCTGTTCGATCAATCCGCCCTGAGCACGCTGGCGCAGCGTCTTGTCGAGGCCGCCAGGCGCGCCGGCGCGGACGCCGCCGATGCGGTGGCGGTGCGCGGCGTTTCGCAAGGCGTCGAGGTGCGCGACGGACGCGTCGAGGAATCCGAGCGCTCGGAAGGCGATGATGTCGGACTGCGCGTGCTGGTGGGGCAGCGCCAGGCGGTGGTCTCGACCAACGATGTCAGCGGCGATGGCGTCGCAAAGCTTGCGGAGCGCGCCGTCGCCATGGCGCGCGTCGCGCCCGATGACAAATATGTCGGTCTCGCCGATCCGTCCTTGCTGGCGCGCGACTTCCCCGATCTCGATCTGCTCGACCCCAACACCCCATCGACAGTGGAGCTTGAACGCCGCGCCTGTGAAGCCGAAGCGGCCGCGCTCGCGGTCAAGGGCGTGACCAAATCGGGCGGCGCGTCGGCCTCGACCGGAATTGGCGGCATGGTGCTGGTGACCTCCACCGGCTTCCACGGCTCCTATTTGCGCTCGAGCCAGGGCATCTCGATGACCGCGATCTCAGGCGACGGCACCAGTATGGAGCGCGATTACGACTACACAACCGCGCCGCATGCGTCCGATCTTGATTCGCCCGAAAGCGTCGGCCGCAAGGCAGGCGAGCGCACGGTCGCGCGCGCCAATCCGCGCAAGGTCGAGACCTGCAAGGTGCCGGTCGTGTTCGACCCCAGGGTTTCCGGATCGCTGGTCGGCCATCTCGTAGGCGCAGTGAACGGCGCCTCGATCGCGCGCAAGACCAGCTTCCTGAAAGACCGTCTCGGTGCGCAGCTATTTGCAAAGAACATCCGCATCATCGACGATCCGTTGCGGGTGCGCGGATTGCGCTCGCAAACCTTCGACGCCGAGGGCGTCAAGGTCAAAAAGCTCGCGATCATCGATGACGGCGTGCTGACAACCTGGCTTTTGGATTGCGCGACCGCGCGTGAGCTCGGACTGGTCACGACCGGCCACGCCCACCGTGGCGTGTCGTCGTCGCCGTCGCCGGGACCGTATAACCTCCATCTCGAAGCAGGCGAGCCGACGCCGGCTGAGCTGATGTCCGACATCAGAGCGGGATTTTACGTCACCGACCTGATTGGCTCCGGCGTCAATGGCGTGACCGGCGACTACAGCCGCGGTGCATCCGGCTTCTGGATCGAGAACGGCAAGATCGGCTATCCGGTGAGCGAAGTGACGATCGCAGGCCATCTGCTCGAGATATTCAAATCGCTGGCCCCGGCCAACGACCTGGAATTCCGTTACGGCGTTAACGTTCCGACGGTGCGCATCGAGGGATTGACGGTTGGCGGACGTTAGCGCCGGCGGCGTTCACAACAAGATTTTCGGCGACAAGGTTCTAACGCGCGACGCCGCGTTGCTTATGGGTACCGTGCGGGACGCGGGCGCGCTGGCGCTGTCGTTGTTTCGTACCGAACTGAAAAACTGGACCAAGGGCGCATCTTCGCCGGTGTCCGAAGCCGATATCGCCGTCAACGACCTGCTCGAGAGCCGCTTGCGATCCGCTACGCCGGATTATGGCTGGCTGTCGGAAGAAAGCGCCGATGACGAGACGCGTCTCGGCAAACATCGGGTCTGGGTCGTCGATCCGATCGACGGCACCCGCGGCTATCTCGCCGGCCGCGAAGACTGGTGCGTGAGCGTAGCGCTGGTCGAGGACGCTTCGCCGCTGCTGGCGGCGGTGTTTGCACCGGCCAGCAATGAATTTTTATTTGCCGCGCGCGGACATGGCGCGGCGCTCAACGATGTGCCGGTTTATACGACGGCTGGCACTGAGCTGGATTTTTCCCGCGTGGCGGGCCCGAAGCCGCTGGTACAGCGGCTCAGTCGCGCATCAGGTGAAATTATCCTTCATCCGCGAATCGGATCGCTGGCGCTTCGGCTGTGCCGGGTCGCGCAAGGAAGCCTGGACGCCGCCTTTGCGGGCGGCCAAAGCCACGATTGGGACCTTGCCGCGGCCAATTTGATCGTGCAGGAAGCGAATGGTAACATGACCGCGCTCTCGGGGGATGCGATATCGTACAATCGCCGGGAGGTTACGCACGGGGTGCTGGTGGCAGCGGGGCGCGATCGTCATGCACGCATTATCGAGCACTTTCGAAATCGCACCTCGCCCTGAGCGCCCTCGATGCGCGTCGGGAATTTTGCTTGCCGGGCACCGCGCTAGGAAAAGGAATCATGCCAGATAATGCCCAGCAGCAATTGCTTCATCTTGTCATCGGAGGCGAACTGACCGCTCTCGGGAGCACGGCGTTCAAGGATCTCGATCAGGTGGATATCGTCGGCGTGTATCCCAATTACGCGACCGCTTACGCGGCCTGGAAAGCCAAAGCGCAACAAACCGTGGATAACGCCCACATGCGCTATTTCATCGTCCATCTCCACCGGCTGCTCGATCCAGGTCAAGACGCGAAGCCCGGCCGTTGAAAAAACTAGTTCGCAATGTGCTGCGCAGCAGCTGGCTTCAGCGCGCGGTGGGTTTCCTCGCGGCCGAGTACTTGCGGCTGGTCTGGTTGACCAACAAATTCAGTTTCGATCCTCCCGAGGTCTATGAAATCGTCGAGCCGCAGCACACGGCGATCTTCGCATTCTGGCACGGCCAGCATTTCATGACGCCGTTTATCAAGACCAAGGACAGCCACCGCGGCAAGGTGCTGATCTCGCGGCATCGCGATGGCGAATATAACGCGATCGCCGCCGAACGGCTCGGGATCGGCACCATCCGCGGCTCCGGCGATCACGGCTCGGCGTTTCACCGCAAAGGCGGCGTCGGAGCGTTCAAGGAGATGGTGCGCGCGCTTGAAGACAACTATAACATCGCCCTGACCGCCGACGTGCCGAAGCGCTCGCGCGTCGCGGGGCTCGGGATCATCATGCTGGCGCGCGAATCGGGACGGCCGATCATGCCATTTGCGATGGCGACCAGCCACTTCGTTCGCCTTAACAACTGGGACCGCACCACCATCAATTTGCCATTTGGGCGAGGTGCATTGGTGGGAGGCGAGATCATTATCGTTCCTCCCGACGCGGATGCCGAGACGATGGAAGAGCTGCGCGCGCGACTGGAGGCAACCCTGAATGACGCCACCCGTCGCGCCTATGCGCAAATCGGCCGTCCGGAAGGAGCGGGTCATGGCTAACTCCCTGCCGATGACGCTGCGCGTCTACCAGAAACTTTCCGCCGCGGTGGTGCCGCTGGCGCCGGCGCTGATCAAGCGGCGGCTGAAACAGGGCAAGGAGGATCCCGCGCGCGTCAGCGAGCGCCGCGGCATGAGCAGGGACATCCGGCCGCACGGGCCGTTGGTGTGGATTCACGGCGCCAGCGTCGGTGAAGTGCTGGCCGCGGCGGCCTTGATCGAGAAGTTGCGCGCGCTCAATATCCGCATTCTCTTGACCTCGGGCACCGTGACCTCGGCGGCGATCGTCGCCAAGCGGTTCCCCGCCGACATCATTCATCAATATGTGCCTTACGATTCCCCGCGTTATGTCGCGCGCTTTCTCGATCATTGGCGGCCGAGTCTGGCGCTGTTCATCGAATCCGATTTGTGGCCCAATCTCATCCTGTCG
>WNFJ01582353.1_pt1 | contig 16146 bp, 15 predicted proteins | sample 5400461 | NCBI WGS metagenome assembly WNFJ01 (sample SAMN13153349, study PRJNA577476) | soil metagenome | isolation source: 115 cm saprolite on Douglas fir-dominated hillslope | place: USA:California | collected 2013-09-17 | reverse complement strand
TCGCGGTGGCCGAAGACGCGAAGCATCCACCACGGGCGCCCGGCCGAGCTCAGGCCGGCGCTGTCATAGACGACGATCTTGTGGCCGTCGCCGAGCCCGAGCTTCCTCATGCGCGCGGCGAATTTCTCCGGGCTCGGCAGCATGTGCGGCAGCGGATTGTGCTCGTCGGCGATCTCGTCGATGTCGAAAAAGACGGCGCCGGGGATATGGCGCGCGTCGTAGAGCTCGCGCCCGGTGGGCTTGACGCCGGGCAGCGTGAAGGTGCCGTCGACGATGCGCAGATCGGGCGCATCGAGATGCGCGGCGAGCCACTCGGTCGACACCAGCGCGTCGGGGTTGGCGTATGGCATGGCGGTCTCCTCCGCAACCATCCCTGGCGATCAGCCGGCGAAACCGATGACCACGCGGCGGTTCTGCCTGCCCTTGTTCTCGATCTTGACCACCTCGACGCGCCCGATCTCGCCGGTGCGGCGCAGATGCGTGCCGCCGCAGGGCTGGAGATCGACGCCGGCGATGTCGAGCAGGCGCACGCGCCCCTGTCCCATCGGCGGCTTCACCGACATGGTGCGCACCAGCTCTGGCCGGGCGGCGAGCTCCGCGTCGCTGATCCAGCGCGGCGTTACGACGTGGTCCCCGGCGATGAGCTCATTGAGGCGGCGGGTGATCGCCTCCTTGTCGAGCGCATCGCCGGGCACGTCGAAATCGAGCCGGCCCTTGCCGTCCGAGATCTGGCCGCCCGTCACCGCGCCCGGCACGGCAGGCAGGTGTGCATGCGCATGAGGCGATGCCGGCGCTCCCAATCGATCGCCGCCGTGACCGCATCGCCCGGCGCAGGCAGCGTTGTTCCCGGCGCGGGGATGTGCAGCACCTCGTCGGCGCCGTCGCCCTTGCGCGTATCGATGATCGCAAAGGCGCGTCCATCGGCGAGGCGCAGCTGGCCGCTGTCGCCGGCCTGGCCGCCGCCCTGCGGGTAGAAGACGGTGCGATCGAGGCGGATGCCACGCTCGTCGATGGCGACGACGCTCGCCTCGCAGGAGCGCAGATAGGCGTCGTCGCGGAACAGCAGGTCGGTCATTGGTCGAGCCATTCCGGTATGGGCAGCTTGCGCTCGCGCAAGAAGGCCGGGTTGAAGAGCTTCGACTGGTAGCGCGTGCCGTAATCGGCGGGGTCCGAGCTCTTTCGCCGCCCTGAGGGCGCCGGCGATGTTGATCCCGGTCGAGCCGCCGAGGATCAGCCCTTCCTCCAGCACAAGGTCGAAGAGGATCGGCAGCATCTCCTCGTCGGTCACCTGGAACCAGCCGTCGACGGGCGCGCCTTCGAGGTTCTTGGTGATGCGGCCCTGGCCGATGCCTTCGGTGATCGAGTTGCCCTCGGCCTTGAGCTGGCCCGTGGCGTAGTAGCTGTAGATGGCCGAGCCGAGCGGGTCGGCAAGGTAGATCTTGGTGCGGGGGTTACGCTCCTTGAGCGCCATGGCGACGCCCGCGAGCGTGCCGCCGGTGCCGACCGAGGAGACGAACGCGTCGACCTTCCCCTCGGTCTGCTCCCAGATCTCCGGCCCGGTCGTCTCGTAATGGGCGCGGCGGTTGGCGAGGTTGTCGAACTGGTTGGCCCAGATCGCGCCTTTGGGTTCGTTTTGTAAAATCTCCTGCGCCAGGCGCTCTGAATAGCGCACGTAGTTCATCGGGTTGGCGTAGGGGACGGCGGGTACCAGGCGCAGATCGGCGCCGCACAGCCGCAGCATGTCCTTCTTTTCCTGGCTCTGCGTCTCCGGCATGACGATGACGCTGCGATAGCCGCGCGCGTTGCCGACCAGGGCCAGGCCGATCCCCGTATTGCCGGCGGTGCCCTCGACGATGACGCCGCCGGGGTGGAGGGCGCCGCGCTCCTCGGCGTCCTTGATGATGTAGAGCGCGGCGCGGTCCTTGACCGAGCCGCCGGGATTGAGGAACTCGGCCTTGCCCAGGATGGTGCAGCCGGTCATCTCCGAGGCACGGCGGAGCCGGATCAGCGGCGTATGGCCGATGGTTTCGGTGAAGCCGTCGCGAATCTGCATCTTCCAGGCCGTTTCTTATGGACCGCCGCTTCAGCCGCAGCGCGCGATTTCAGCGAGACTATAGGGAGCAAGCCCGCGCGATCAAGTCGCCGGAGACGCTGCCGATTGGGATGACGGTCGGCGGCCCGAGCAAGGTGGTCTGCATCTCCGGCGAGGGTGGCAGCCTCCCGCGGGTGATCCAGGGCACCCGTTCCTCGAACGCCCTGGTCGACCCGGCTGCCACGATATTGCAACCCCCTTGTCGCTCGACTGTAGCGCGCCGCCGCTACCGTCCCCTGGGTTCCCGGCGCGTCCCCCGGACGCGCGAGGGACTAGAAGCAGCATCTCAGGGGGAGTCCGAATCATGGCCAGATTTGCACGGGCGCTCTGCGCCACCGCGCCGTTGCTTTTGGCGGCATCGCTCTTTGCGGCGGGTCCCGCCGCGGCGAGGGAAGGCGACAATGCCGGCCACGGGCGCGGATGCCTGCCCTCCGGCATCAAGCACATCGTCGAAATCCAGTTCGACAACGTACATCTGCGCCGCGACAATCCGAATGTCCCTTCGGATCTCGAGCAGATGCCGAATCTGCTCAATTTCCTCGAAGACAACGGCACGCTTCTCACCAACCATCACACGCCGCTCATCTCGCATACGGCGGATGACATCATCACGACGCTGACGGGCGTCTACGGCGAAAAGCACGGTCAGCCGGTATCGAATTCCTATGGCTTTTTCCGCCCGGACGGCTCGATCGGCTTCTCCAGCTCCTTCGTCTACTGGACCGACATCGCTCCGGACGGGCAGCCCCAGATGGTCGATCAGCGCGGCAAGATCCATCCCGCGCCGTGGGTCCCCTTCACCCGCGCCGGCTGCGACGTCGGCGCCTTTTCGGTGGCGAACATCGAGTTCGAGAACACCACGACGGACATCGACAACGTGTTCGGGCCCAATTCGCCGGAGCACCAGGAGGCTCACGCCCTCGATACCCCGACGCGGCAAATCACCAACCCGAAAGCGGTCGCGGATTTCGAAGGCATCTCCGTCCACTGCGCGAAGAACAGCTCGATCTGCGGACAGAGCGGCAAGCCGGACCTCTTGCCCGACGAGCCCGGCGGCTATGTCGGGTTCAACGCGCTCTTCGGCAACAAGAACGTGGCGCCTCGGGTCAACCACGGTCAGCCCTCGGTCGACGATCTCGACGGCCATGTCATCGACGATGGCCAGGGCAATGTCGGGTTCCCCGGATTCGATCCCTCCGCCTCGCAGACGCTCGGCTATCTCGCGACGATGCTGGAAGCGGGCGTGCCGGTCGTCTACGGCTACATCGCCGACGCGCACGACAATCACTTCACCTTCTCGGGAAGCTATGGGCCGGGAGAGGCCGGCTATGTCCAGCAACTCGCCGCCTATAACGATGCCTTCGGCAAGTTCTTTGCCCGCCTCAGGAGCGACGGGATCACCAAAGAGAATACGATCTTCATCGTCACTTCGGACGAGAATGACCATTTCGCCGGCCAGCCCGGCGCGCCGGCCGGCTGCGATGGCATCCATACGCCCTGCACATACATCCGGCTGCCGGCCGGATGCGACGGCGACAGCGTGCTCTGTACGACCACGAATCTTGGCGAGGTAGATGTGGACGTCAGAAGTCTGTTGATGCTCGAATTCGGCGACAACACGGTGTTCTCGGTCCACAGCGACGATGCACCGACGGTCTATATCAAGGGCAAGCCCGGCCCCGCGGACGCCGTGACCCGGACCCTCGAGCGCCACATGGCCAACCTCGTCGCATTCGACCCGATCAAGGCCAGCAACGTCCCGCTGAAGCAGCGCATGGCTGATTCGGCGGAAATGGCGTTTCTCCACATGGTCACCAACGATCCTGCACGCACGCCGACCTTCACCTACTTCGCCGACGACGATTTCTTCCTCACGGCGGCAAGCAAGCCGGCGACATGCAGCTCGGTCGCTGCCTGCTCCAACGAACAGCCGGGCTTCAACTGGAGCCACGGCGACTTTCAGGAGGAGATCACCAGGACATGGTTGGGTTTGGTTGGCCCGGGGATCCGGAACGAGGGCAGGACCGGCAAAATCTTCTCGGACCACACAGATGTGCGCCCGACCCTCTTGACCCTCGCCGGGCTCAAGGACGACTACGCGCATGACGGCCGGGCGCTCTTCGAAATTCTCGACGAAGAGGCGCTTCCGCGCTCACTGCGTGGGCATGACGAGACCTTGTCCGACCTTGCCAGAGCCTACAAGGCGATCAATGCGCCTCGGGGGGAGCTCGCCGGCAAAACACTCGATATCTCGACCCAGGCGCTTGCCGGCGACGATGCCACCTACGCCGCGCTCGAGCAACGCATCAATGACGTCACCACTCGCCGTAATGCGATCGCCGAAGCCATGATCGCGATGCTCGAGGATGCGACCTTCAATGGGAAAGCGATCGATGAGGGGGACGCCAGCACGCTCATCGAGGACGCAGAGGCCCTGCTCGGCGCCCGGCAATAACCGAGCGCTGGTAGACGAAAGCCCGTCCGCGCACCCCGCGCGGACGGGCCTCTTGTTGGCCGGCTTCAGCGGGCGAAACCCACCCGTCCGGCTTGCGAGGTCTTGGAAACGCCTGTCTCGCTTTGCGGCCATCGGCGCAAAAAGAAGCGAGGCGAGCCTCTCGCGAGACGCGCCCTGCCATGTCAGGCGACTTAAGGAGCGAACTCGACGAGATATCGGTCGTAATCGCCATCCCGGTCCCGCCCGCCGACGGCGGAGTTGATCGCCTCGAACACGGTGTGCCGTGCGTCGAGCACGCCGATATGGCCTTGCCGGACGTTCTCGTGCGCGACCTTTGCCACTTGGCGCACATAGTCGTCGTGATTGCGGTAGAGGCTGTCGAGCTGGGATACCGAGAACGGCACGTAATAGCCCCAACGCACGCAGGCGCTGCCGGGCGGGCCGCTGTTGGTGCCGACATTGAGCGCGGTGGGAACCGCGACCTGCGACAGCTGGATCCCGCCGAGAGCGAGGCCCAGGCTGTTGCGCGCCAGCACCGTCGGCGGTCCAAGCGAGGTGGTTTGCATCTCCGGCGCTGAAGGCGGCTGCTTCCCGCTGGTGATCCAGGGCACCAGTTCCTCGAACGCCTGGCCGATCACGTCCTTCGTGGCGACCCGCGTCCCGATCGTCGGGATGCCGCAGGTCGGCGCCAACGCCGCCTCCGACGAGGTGCCGCGGTCGCGCAGTTCGAGCGGCTCGCGGCTATCCCGCAAATGCTGGTCGACATGCGATGATCCCGCGACCTCCCAGTGCCGGAACTTGCTCGTATCCGGCTGGCGGGCGAGGGCTTCGCTTTGCTGGACGTCGTACTCGGTCGATATCTTCCACACTGGCGCCGTGAGGTCGGTGCGAATCTTGTTGCCGAGGGATGAGAGGAGGAGATAGCCGTCGAAGGCGTGCGCCAGCGGCTCGATCGAGTTGACATAGGTGGAGAGACGGCTGGCCGACTGCGATTCGCCGATGCCGATGACCACCTTGGGCTTCAACCCGCCGAGCGGATCGACGCCGGCGGGGTGCCGGATCGCCTGGCCGGCTTGCGAGAAGATGTCGTAGGAAAGGGCGTCACCCGTGATGCTGCCGCCGGCGGTCACGTCGAAGCCGGCGTAGCGTGTCGGGCTGAACACCTTGAGCGCGGCGACGCCGACATTCTGCGCGGAGACACCGACCCAGACATAGCCGTTGCCAAGGATGTGCTCCCAGTCGAAGAACCACAGATTCTCGGCGTCGAAGCCATTGGTCACGTTGTACCATTCGACCAGAACGGTACCGTTGAACTGCTTGGGATCGACAGGCCGCCGCACGACCATGCGCGTCATATAGGGGTGGCCGCCGTCGATGACGGTCGCGGTCGTGAGCGCCGGCGTGGTGTAGCGGTTCGCGGTGCCCTGGATGAAGAATTCCTCCTCGATATACCCGGCCGTCGAAAGCGGATGGTTAGTGGCGAAGAACGGGTAATTGTGCGAGGGGTCGCCGGGGATTGCCGTCGCGGCGATCGGTCCGGTCACCAGCGGGTTCGGCACCGGATCGGCCTGAGCCGTGACGGAGAAGAGCGTCAGCGACACGATGGCGGGCAAGATCCGACGCGCCAGCGTTCTCAGCCGGTGGCGCGTGGCTCGATAACTTGTCATGGCGTTTTCCTCCAATGCGCTTAGCGGTTGCGAGATTCCTCGTTTTTGTCTCATTGGGACCGCACGCAGCAGCCGGTTCGCTTTTTTTGAGCGCCTGATCACCGCCAAACGCGCTTGTAGCGAACTACACATGAATATTAAACTATGGGTTTCGCGCATGCAACGGCGCTGATGGGCGCGCGGTGCCGCGCCGGTTGACTTGTGCGAACCGGCGATCTCACAATCCGGCGTGTTCTACCGGTGCGCCGCGTTCATTTTGCTCCTGCTGTCGGCACCGCTCGGCGGTCCGGCCGGCGCCGCGGCGCCGCCGGACACGGTCGTCATGGGCAAGGGGATCGACGACATCGTCTCGCTCGACCCCGCCGAGGTCTATGAGGTGTCGGGCGCCGAGGTCGTCGGCAACATCTATGACCGCCTCGTCGAGGGCGACCCGCGCGACTCCACGCAGATTCGCGCCGGCTTGGCCACCTCGTGGAGCGTCGATGCGAGCGGCCGCGTCTTCACTTTCAGGCTGCGGCGCGACGCGCGTTTCGCCACGGGCGCGCCGGTCACCGCCGGCGATGCTGCCTTCTCGCTGCAGCGTGCCGTAGCCCTCGACAAGGCGCCGGCGCTGGTGCTGCGGCAGCTCGGATTGACCAGGGACAACGTCGCGGGGCGGGTGCGCGCAGCGGATGAGGGCACGCTCGTCATCGAGACGTCCCGCGTATTGGCGCCGAGCCTGGTCTATTTCTGCCTGACCGCGCCGGTCGCCAGCATCGTCGAGCGGGGCGAGGCGCTGGCGCATGAGCAGGCGGGCGATCTCGGCAATGGCTGGCTCGCCGGCCATTCCGCCGGATCTGGACCCTATCGGCTCCGCCTGTGGCGCCCGGCCGAGCGCTATGTGCTCGACGCCAACCCGGATTATTGGGGCGGCGCGCCGGCCAACCGGCACGTCTTCGTCCGCCACATCAAGGAAGCGGCGACGCAGCGCTTGATGCTGCTGCGCGGCGACATCGATTATGCGCGCGACCTCGACAAGGATCAGCTCGACGCGATCGCCGGCAACCCCGCAATCCGCTTCGACCGCGGCGTCCAGAGCCTCGTCACCTATCTCGCCCTCAATCAGAGGAACCCTTATCTGCGCCGCCCGGAAGTGATCGCGGCGATCAAGCATCTCGCCATCCTCGGCGGCACGCGCATCGTCCACGAGGCCTTCGAGCCGCAAGGCTATCTCGGCGCCATCGACGATCTTCCCTTCCGCTACGATCCGGCGCGCGCCAAGGCGCTGCTGGCGAGCGCCGGCCTGGCCGAAGGCTTTGCCGTCACCATCGACGTGCGCAATGCCTCGCCCTGGACTGAAGTGGCGCAGGCGCTGCAGTCGGGGTTTGCCGAGGCGGGGATCATGCTCACCATCGTTCCCGGCGACGGCAAGCAGGTCCTCACCAAGTACCGCGCCCGCCATCACGACATCTTTCTCGGCGAATGGGGAACCGACTATCCAGACCCGCACAGCAATGCCGAGGCTTTCGCCCTCAACGAGGACAATTCCGACGCGGCGCAGAAAAAGACGCCCGCCTGGCGCAACGCCTGGTCCGATCCGGCGATGAACGCGCAGGTCGCCGCCGCCATGGCCGAGCGCGATGTCGAGCGCCGCGCTGCCCTTTACCGCGCGCTCCAGCGCGCGCATCAGCAGGCGGCGCCCTTCGCCTTCATGTTCCAGCTCGTCGAGACCGCCGCGCATCCCGCCACCGCCGACGGCTTTCTCATCGGCGCCGGCCCGGCCGAGAACCGTTATGCCGGCATCGCCAAGCGTTGAACGCGGCGCCGCGACGGCGCTGCGCCTCGCCGCCTCCGTCCTGCTCACCCTCTTCGGCCTGCTGCTCGCGACCTTCCTCATCGCGCGCGTCGTGCCGATCGATCCGGTGCTGGCGGTGGTGGGCGACCGCGCCTCGGCCGAGACGTATCAACGCGTGCGCATCGAGCTCGGCCTCGACCAGCCGCTTTATGTGCAATTCTGGCGCTATGTCGTGTTGGTGCTGCACGGCGATTTCGGCCGTTCGGTGCTGACGCGCAACCCGGTGGTGGAGGACATCGCCCGCTTCCTGCCGGCGACGGTGGAGCTCGCCACGGCGGCGACGCTGATCGGCGTGGCGCTCGGCATTCCCGCCGGCGTCGTCGCCGCGGCGCGGCAAGGGCGCTGGGCCGATCACGCCATCCGCCTCGTCGGGCTGGTGGGATATTCGGTGCCGGTGTTCTGGCTCGGGCTCATGGCGCTGCTGCTGTTCTACGCGGGGCTCGGCTGGGCCGCCGGGCCGGGGCGGCTTGACATATTCTATGAGGACACGGTGGCGCCGGTGACCGGGCTCATCCTCGTCGACAGCGCCATCGCCGGCGACTGGGCGGTGCTGCGCAGCGCGCTCGCGCATCTCGTCCTGCCGGCGGGCGTGCTCGGATATTTCTCGCTCGCCTATGTCAGCCGCATGACGCGCAGCTTCATGCTGGAGCAGCTCGGCCAGGAATACATCGTCACCGCACGCGCCAAGGGCTTGAGCGAGCGCCGCGTGCTGTGGCGCCACGCGCTCGGCAACATCCTGGTGCCGCTGGTGACGGTCGTCGCGCTCTCCTATGCGAGCCTGCTCGAGGGCTCGGTGCTGACCGAGACCGTGTTCGCCTGGCCGGGGATCGGCTCCTACATCACCGGATCGCTCCTCAACATCGACATGAACGCCGTGCTCGGCGGCACGCTGGTGGTGGGCGCGCTCTTCATCGCGCTCAACCTCCTCTCCGACCTGCTCTACCGCTGGCTCGATCCGAGAACGCGATGAGCCGCGCGGCGTGGGCAGGGCAGGGATGGCGCGCCTGGCTCGGCAGCGCCGCACCGAATTCCCGACGCCAGGCACGCCTCGGCGAGATCTATCGCTTCAGCCGCGCCTTGATGCGCCACTCGCTCGCGGCCGCCGGTCTCGCCATCGTTCTGCTGCTCGTGCTCATCGCCGCGCTCGCCCCGCTTCTCGCGCCCCATGCGCCCTCCGCGCAGCATCTGGCGGACCGGCTGCGAGGTCCCGGCGCGCAGCATTGGCTCGGCACCGACGAACTCGGCCGCGACATCCTCTCGCGGCTGCTCTTTGGCACGCGGATCACGCTCGGCATCGTCGCGCTGGTGACGGCGATTGCCGCGCCGATCGGCCTCGCCATCGGCTGCATGGCCGGATATGCCGGCGGCTGGGTCGACGCCGCGCTCATGCGGGTGACCGACGTGTTCCTGGCGCTGCCGCGGCTCATCCTCGCGCTCGCTTTCGTCGCGGCGCTCGGGCCCGGCATCGAGAACGCGGTGCTCGCCATCGCCCTCGTCGCCTGGCCGCCCTATGCGCGCATCGCCCGCGCCGAGACCCTGGCGCTGCGGCGCAGCGACTTCATCGCCGCGGCGCTTCTCGCCGGCGCCTCGCCCGGGCGCATCGTCCTGCGCCACATCATGCCGCTGTGCCTTTCGTCGGTGATCGTGCGGGTGAGCCTCGACATGGCCGGCGTCATCCTCATCGCGGCGGGGTTGGGCTTCCTCGGCCTCGGCGCGCAGCCGCCGGCGCCCGAATGGGGCGCGATGATCGCCGCGGGGCGCAAATACATGCTGGACCAATGGTGGGTCGCGGCGATGCCCGGCATCGCCATCGCCGTGGTCAGCTTGGGTTTCAATCTGCTCGGCGATGGCCTGCGCGACGTGCTGGACCCGAAGCAGCGATGACCGCGCCCTTGCTCGAGGTGAGCGACCTCGTCCTGCGCTTCGGCGACACGGAGGCGGTGCGCGGCGTCAGCTTCGCCATGGGCCGCGAGCGCCTCGGCATCGTCGGCGAGTCCGGGTCCGGCAAGTCTTTGACCGGCCGCGCCATCCTCCGACTGCTGCCGTCCGGCGCCACGCTTCAGGCGACGCGCCTCGCTTTCGCCGGCGCCGATCTCCTCGCCGCCACTGAGCGCGAGATGCGGGCGCTGCGCGGCCGGCGCATGGCGCTCGTGCTGCAAGACCCGAGATTCTCGCTCAACCCGCTGATGTCGGTGGGCCGGCAGATCGCCGAGGCCTATCGCGCGCATGGCCGCGCCTCGATGCGAGAGGCGAGAGCGCAGGCGCTCGCCATGCTCGAGGCGGTGCGCATCCGCGAGCCGCAGCGTGTCCACGACCTCTACCCGCATCAGATCTCCGGCGGGATGGGGCAGCGCGTGATGATCGCGATGATGCTCGCCGGCGATCCCGACCTGCTCATCGCCGACGAGCCCACGTCGGCGCTCGACGTCACCGTGCGGGTGCAAGTGCTGGCCGTGCTCGACGAGCAGGCGAGTCGGCGCGACATGGGGCTCATTCTCATCAGCCACGACCTCGACCTCGTCGCCTCGTTCTGCGATCGCGTGCTGGTGATGGAGCGCGGCCGCATCGTCGAAAGCTGCGCCGCCGCCGCGCTCGACCAGGCGCAACATCCCTATACGCGCCGCCTGCTCGCGTCGCGCCCGCTTCTCGCCGCGTCATGATCGAGGCGCGCACGCTCACCGCGCGCTTCGGCGCAACGACCGTCGTTGACGCTGTCTCCTTCTCGGTTGCCGCCGGCGAGGCCTTCGGCATCGTCGGCGAATCCGGCTCGGGCAAGTCGACGCTGCTGCGCGTCATCGCCGGCCTGCACGAGGCGTGGTCGGGCGCGCTTCTGCTGGAAGGAGCGCCGCAAGGACGCCGTCGCTCGCACCGGGGTCGAGTGCAGATGGTGTTCCAGGACCCGTACGGCTCGCTTCACCCGCGCCATACCGTCGACCGCGCGCTCGCCGAGCCGCTCGCCATACACCATGTCGGCGACGCCCCGGGGCGCATCGCCGCGGCGCTGCACGCGGTCGGGCTCGACGCCGCGCATCGCTTTCGCTACCCGCATCAGCTCTCCGGCGGGCAGCGCCAGCGCGTGGCGATTGCGCGCGCGCTCATCCTCGAGCCGGCGCTCTTGCTGCTCGACGAGCCGACCGCGGCGCTCGACGTCTCCGTCCAGGCGGAGATCATCGCGCTGCTGCAGCGGCTGCGCCGCGAGCGACAGCTCAGCTACGTGTTGGTGAGTCACAACCTTGCCGTTGTCGCGCAGCTCTGCGAGCGCGTCGCCGTGATGCGAGAAGGGCGCTTCATCGAGGAGCTTGCCGTCGGCGACCTGCGCGCCGGCAGCGCGCATGATCCTTATACGCTGGAGCTCTTGCGTGCGAGCGCCGGCTTTCGTCGCGCCGCTCGCAGGGTGTGATATCACCGGAAGCGGTAGATTCCGGGTTTGGCTGAAAGGGGCAGAATTATGGATTACGCGGTCCTAACCAGGCTGATGATTCGAACCGCCGGCGTTCTGACCATAGTGTTTGCAATCGGAAGCATTCCGGTCGGCGTGTTGCTGATGTGGAACAGCGGCGCCTATTCCGGTCCGGGACTCGGGGCGATCTTAGCCGTGGTGCTGAGTGCGCTCAGCCTGCCAGTACTCTTTGGAGCCGCAATGTTCTTTTTGGCGGGTCCGATTACGAACAGGTCATTCCGCACAAGATCGAGTCCTGCAGATCAGTCGCTCGAGGCGAGCAGGTTTGAAAGCGCGGCACTGTTCGTCTTGGCGTGGTATGTCCTGGTTTTCGCGATTCCGGACGCTGTGTCGGTTTTGTTTCGCGTCGTTGCCATTCATGGACTCGGCGCGGCTGTGCCTACGGTAATGGCGGGTGAGTACGCCAAGCTTGGCGGGGTCGCCGCCAAGTTCATCGTCGCTTTCGGACTGATCGTCTATTCCCGGCGCCTTCTTTCTGCGAAAGGCACTTATCGCGCCTAAGCACGTGTGGGAAATGCGCTAGCCCCACTTTCGGCGCAGCCTGGCGCGGTTGGCGGCGAGCCAATAGAGCGCGACGATGGTGAAGCCGTTGTTGATCTTGCCGGTCCGCAGCAGCTGCATCGTCTCGTCGTAGCTCTTCACGATCACCTTGATGTCTTCCTGTTCGTCGGCGCAACCGTGGATGCCGCCGGCGTCGCGCGAATCGATGCGGCCGCAATAGAGGGTGACGGTTTCCGTCGAGCCGCCGGGGCTGGTGAGATAGCGGTGGACGGGCAACACCTCGCCTTCGATGGTGAGGCCGGCTTCCTCCTTGGCCTCGCGGCGCGCAACCTCCGGCGCGCTCTCGCCGGGGCGGTCGATGATGCCGGCGACGATCTCGAGCTGCCAGGCAGGAAAGCCCGCGAGATGGGCGGCGAGGCGGAACTGCTTGATGAGCACGAGCGCGTCGCGCGCGGGATCGTAGAGCAGCACGCCGACGGCGTGGCCGCGCTCGAAGATCTCGCGCGTGAGCTCGCCGCTCCAGCCGCCCGAATAGAGGCGATGGCGCAAGCGGTAGCGGTCGATCCGGAAGAAGCCCTGATAGGCGGTCTCGCGGTCGAGGATCTCGATCGCCGCGTCGCTCACGACGACGCGGCAGGAGCGGTGGCCATGGGCATGGCCGGAGTGTATGGGAAAAGCAGCGGGCGGGACAACCCGCCCGTCTGTCGCGAGATGACGCTTACGTGCCGCTGCGCTGCACGCGGTTGTCGAGCGCGGGCGCGGCGTGCGGGCTGTCGCCGTCGCTCGTCTCGGCGAGACGGACGCGCATCGCGGCAACGCAGATCGCGAGCGGCGCCGACGCCGCCGGTGCGGATGACGGGTACGGGATCATCGCGTCGCTCGCGCGGTAGATCTCGCCGATCCAGCCGCTGAATCCGCCCTGGCAGTTGGTGAGCTGACCGAGGCGATGGATCGTCCAGCCTTCGGGCATCAGCTTGAGCGCCGCATCAAGCGAGCGCGTGTAGAGCGGTACCGGCTTCGCCGTGCCGAACAAGCGCTGTATAGCGTAGTCGAGGTACTCGCTCCCCTCTTTGGCGCCCTGCAGCATCGTCACGAGCTTTGCCAGTTCCATGTGAACGACCTCTTCGCGTTGCGGGGACCGCAAAAAACTAGCGGCGCTCACCCGAAAGACGGAGGGTCAAAATAATGTCAGTTCCGCGCTTTGGTTGGGTTGGCGGCGATCCGCGCAACTTCGCCGAGAGGGAAGCGCACGCGCATGAGCAAGCCGCTGGGACGGCGGTTCTCCGCATCGATCGTGCCGCCGAGCGCTTCGACGTTGCGGCGCGCGATCCACAAGCCGATTCCGAAATGCGTGTCCTGGCTCTCCGCGCCGTCGGGCGGCGTGCGCTGCGAGAAATAGCGATCGAAGATGCGCGCGAGATTTTCCGTCGACACGCCGGGACCGTTGTCGCCGATCAGCAGCTCGGCGACACCGTCGCCCGCCTCGAGCCGCACACCGACGCTCTCGCCTTCGGGTGAGAAGGAGACGGCGTTGTCGAGCAGGTTCTCGATCACCGTCTCGACCATCTCCTCGTTGGCGTGGATCATCACGCCCGGTGCGATGTGGCCCTTGAGGCGCAGATGGCGTTCGACGAACACGTCGGCATGCGCCTGCAGCAGACGGCCGAGCACGCGCGAGAGATCGATGTCCGTGCGCGGCATTTCCATGAGATCGGCCGTGGCTTCGTCGAGGCGGCGCGCCGAGGCGACGAGGCCGTCGAGCTTGTCGAGCGAGCTTTCGATGAGGCCGATGGCGCGCAGGCCGCGCCGGTTCTCGGCGGCGATGGCGCGCTTCACCGGCTCGAGCGATTGGCGGATTACGGCGATCGGCGTCTTGAAGGCATGCGCGTTGTCCTCGGCGGCGCGGCGGATGTCGCGCGCGGAGTCATCGAGCACCTCGACCATGTGGTCGAACTCCTCGGCGACGTCGGCGAGCTCGGGGACGTCGTTCTGCGCGCGGAAGGAGGAGCCGCCGCTCGAGCGCCGCTCGCGGATGAGACGCGCGCGCTCGGCGAAGCGTTGCAAGCCGCGACGAATGCTCCAGAAGGTGGTGAAGGTCAGCAGCACCATCGCCAGATAGATCGCCGCGGCGAAGCGCACCTCGGAGCTCGCCCAGTATGGCCGGTCGAGCGTCGAGCCCGGCGGCGACAGCGCCGAGGAGGAGGTGACCACGACCCAGCAGCCCGCCATCGTCTTCAGCGGCGTGACCGACGTCACCACCTCGTCGTCGCCGCCCGGCGTGCGGTAGCGCACCGCCATCGGAAGCTCGCCGTCGCAGGTCGTCGACAGCTGATCGAGGATGCCCTGCTGACGCAATGTCTCGCGCTCGGCGTCGAGCTGCGGCGCCGGAACCGGCGGCCAGGACGCGACATAGAAGAAGCCGGGCGCGCCTGCCGGTGCGAACAGCAGCTTCACATTCGTGAAGTCGTCGGCAAAGCGCGCGAGGTCCTCGCCGAGCTGCGGCAGCGGCGGCTTCAGCCCGGTCGACAGCATCGGCGCGAGCGCCGCGGCGATGACATGGCCATGCTCGTGCACGCTGCGCAGCAGGACGGCATTCTCCGCCTCGTCGGCGGCGCGGAACTGGTCGTAGATGATGAGCGGCACGGCCAGGAAGATGACCGTCATCACCACCGCCTTGGCTGTGAGCGAGCGGTAATAGCGCGGCCGCGGCGCGCGCGCGGGTGCAGCGGCGGCGGCAACGATCTCGTGCCGGCTATGGGCCGGCAATCCAGCGGTAGCCGAATCCGGCATAATTATGAATTTGATCGAAATCCGCATCCAAGTCGCGGAATTTCTTGCGTATGCGCTTGATGAACGTACGCACATTGGCGCGGTAGCCCTCGGCGCCATAGCCGGCGACGAAATCCTTGCCGTGCACCAGATCGTAGATCTCGCGGTAGCCCACATCCTCGCCGGCGCGCAGCGCCAGGAGCGCGACGATCTTGAACTCGGTCAGGGTGAGGTCGAGCGTGCTGCCGCTCCAGCCGGCGCGGTTGATGTCGAAGCGCAGCTCGAGCGGGCCCAAATGGATGACTTCGCCGGGCGCGCGCCGCGCCTCGCCGCTCTCGGGCAGCGGGCGCATGCCCTCGGTGATGAGCTGCGGCCGCTTTACCAGGATCGAGAGCCGCCGCGACTTGTCGACGAAATCGACCGCGCCGCCCTCGAGCGCCGCCTCCTCGTAGATGTCGTCGCTGAGCACGGTGAGGAAGATCACCGGCGTGGTGCTGCCGGCGCGGCGCAAACGGCGCAGCACCTCGAGCCCGTTCATGCCGGGCATGCGCCAGTCGAGCAGGATGACATCGGCAGCGCCGCCGCCGGCGAAATAGTCCAGCGCGGGCGCACCGCTATCGAAGCTGACGACCGCGAAGCCTTCGTCGATCAGGTTGAGGCCGAGCGACTCGCGGAACGAGTCGTCGTCGTCAACGAGCACTATCCGTACTGGTCGAAGGCTCGGCGCGGGCGCGGCGTTCGCTGACGAGCTCGTCATAGCATTGCTGTGCAGGTTGCTCGCGTGACTCATGGCTCCTGATTTCGTAGTGGAGGGCGCGCATCGCCTGACTCTGCAGGTCGAAATAGAAATACACGTCGAGTTCGCAAGCCTGGCCGAGATAGCGCCAGATCGTCGCCGGCGGCGCTTCGGCGCGTTGCCGCGGCTCGCCCAGCAACGCCGTCAAGCGCGGCTGATCGAGCCCGATCAGCCGGTCGAAGCCGCTGGCCGGCGCCACCGGGGCGGTCGGCTCCGGCAGCCGCACCGGCACCGCGGCGGCCGGAGCGGGCGGCGCGGGCTTGCGCGGCGGCGGTGGCGGCAATGTGCTGACGGCAGCCTCTTGCTCGGGGCCGCCCAGCGGGAAAGGAAAATGCTCGCAGCTCGCCAGCACGAGCAAGACGCTCGAAGCCGCCAGGGCGGCCAAACGCGGCCGGATCAGATTCACTGGTTTCGCCATCGCCCGCCGTCTCGTGCCTTCCCTGTTTGGGCCAGATCGCCACAAGCTCCGTCAACGTAGAGTTAACGTGGCGAGGGATACGCTATTGGCCGGTTTCTGACAACGGCCCCGACATGGTTTCACGCCTGGGCGATTTGTGGCAAGGTCTGAATAG
>WNFJ01661931.1_pt2 | contig 16150 bp, 11 predicted proteins | sample 5400461 | NCBI WGS metagenome assembly WNFJ01 (sample SAMN13153349, study PRJNA577476) | soil metagenome | isolation source: 115 cm saprolite on Douglas fir-dominated hillslope | place: USA:California | collected 2013-09-17 | reverse complement strand
GTGCCGAATCCCACTGTCGATTGCATGTCAAGAGTGCCGCCATGCTCGGTTAAGATACCATAACACACCGCAAGCCCAAGACCGGTTCCACGTCCCACTTCCTTGGTCGTAAAAAACGGTTCAAAAATCTTCGGACCGTTCTCAGATGGGATGCCAATTCCTGTATCTACGACTTCAACCACAACACTATCCCCCTGGTTGCGTGCCACGATTGTCAACACTCCACGCTCAGGCATTGCGTCAAGCGCATTCGTACCCAACGCAATTATTGCCTGCTGCAACTGCCCGGCGTCTCCGGAAACTGGAAGCAGACCGTCGGCTATCTCAACACGAAAATCTATCTCCATATTGCGTTTTTGATGAGATAGCAACCTGGCCGCCGATGCGATCACATCGCTCAAGTCCACGGTCATGTGTTCCGATGCTCTGGTACGGCTAAAATCGAGCAGCCCGTTCGTTATCGTTTTGCAGCGGAAAGCTTCACTTCGGATCAGGCCAAGATATTCTTTGAGGTCCTCCAGCGAGGTAGAACCACTAAACGCGCCTTCCTGGGCACGCGCTTCCAGAGACTCGGCACAGGCTGAAATCGTGGCCAGTGGATTATTGATTTCGTGCACTACTCCGGCAGCCAGACGCCCAACTGCAGCTAGCTTTTCGGCGCGGGCAACCGCTCGATTAGCTTCCACGCGGTCTGAGATCTCTTCACCCACCGTTATTACATGACTTACCTGCCCGCTGCTGTCGGCCCACATTGGTATTTTGCTAATCAACCAGTGCCTTGCTACTCCTTTTGTGGTCGTAGTCTCCTGTTCAATGCGTTCGATCTCGCCGCTTGCAAAAACCTTTGAAAACTCGCGCTCGAGAATTTCACGTCGCTGCCTGGTGAGGACGGTGAATATGTTCTTGCCCAGGACCGAACCACGCGGGACTCCCAACTCGCCGAGTTCTCGATTACGATTCCATGCGACGATCTTGTAGTCGCGATCGATAGCGTAGAGCGACAGCGGTAAACTATCGATGATTGCTTCGATAAAACGCCCTTGCGACTCACTCTCCGCCATCCGTCGCTCAACTTCTTTTGCCAGATTGAATGAAGTTTGCCGTGCCGTTTGGTAGAGGGAGCAGATTTGGGCGGCAAGTGACGTCTGCTGCGCCGCCGCATCGATCAGACGACGCTCTGTATCGCTACAGTCCTGCCGGCGATCGAAAGCTACCACCAACGCCCCGTTCGCACGACCAGCAAAAAGCAACGGCGCGGCGTATTCGACTTTGTGGTTTTCGTCACGAATGAAGAAGCCGGTGCTATCAGTCGTGAGCAACGAGCTGGCAGCATTTGCTGACCGTAGCCACTTTTGCAGAAGGTCGCGCTTCAGCAGCGATGGATCTTCCGCACTCCCTTCCCGATCAAAAACACATATCGCATGGCTTTCAGGACCGACCGTCACATAGACCGCACAGAGAGAAGCATCAGTGGCTTCGTAAGTGGCGCCGGCTACTCGCCGGACCAGCTGGTCCGGCTCCAGTGCCCGAAGCAGTCCGCGACCTATGTCTGACAGGAACCTCAGCTCGCGATTACTGTCGATCAGCGCCCATTCCCGCTGGGCCGCGCGAAGGTGCAGGCTCACACGCGAAACGAGCTCTCCGGGGGTCGAGGGTTTCGTTATATATTCATCAGCGCCGGCCGCGAATGCTTCAACTTTGCGAGCTTCGTCATCGCTCTCGGAGAGTGCAACTATAGGCAGCTTGTTGGTTGCCGGTTGAGCTCTCAAAAGCCTGCACAGAGCCAACCCGTCGACGCCTGGTATCTCGAGATCCAGAACTACCAGGTCACAAGGATCGTTATTCAGGGACCGTAAAGCCCGAGATGCGTCGCCTGCCGTCAAGGTCTTGTAGCCCGCATTCTCGAAGATTTCGCGCAGTCTTTCGCGCGTAGTGGAATCGTCGTCAACAATTAACAGGGTGTCGTTTTGATTTTTGGTGGGAGCAGACATGCTTCAATAGCGGCCGGCAAACCGGAAGATGCCGGGCAAACTCCTGGGCGAGTTTTACAACGGCCCGGGCGCCTCGCGAAGCGCACCTACTTCTGATTGAAAGCGATGAACGAGGAAGATGTCAAGATTAGTTAGCTAGCTATGAGTAGCTTCTCGAGTCCAGGCTTGTCCTTACTTGAACTTGAAATGGGGATACTGCGTTCGGCTCTGTGGGCCGATTTTACGCGATACATCCCATGGTCGGCGGCCATCAGGAGTTGGTCTAGAGTTTCGCCATCAATGCCAAACGTGGCTGTGCCGATGCTGATCCCCACTCGTGCATGGCGATTTTTGTCGACGGGCAAAGAAAACTTTGAAACGGCATCTTCAATGCGCTGACACAACTCTTCTACCTGGTTACCCACGACCTCCTGAACGAGAGCGACAAACTCATCGCCGGCATAACGGGCCAGGAAATCATAGTCACGCAGTTGACTGTGGACTATTCGGGCCATCTCGCGCAGCATTTTGTCGCCTACTTTGTGGCCGTAACTGTCGTTCACTAACTTAAACTCATCCAGATCCAACATCACTACCTGGAACGTGTGATCACCTCGCCGCGCTCGGGAGGCTTCTTCCTCGAAGCGCGAGGCAAGGTAACGAGCATTTGGCAGGCCGGTCAATGAGTCCGTAAGGGCATTAGATTCTGCTTCCGCGTGCTGCATCGCATTGGCGAGTGCATCGGAGGCAAGCTTTGTGACTGTCTCCAGCAATCTCATCTGGTCGTCTGTGTATTGCTCCAGCTCCGCTGAGTAGACTGACAGAGCGCCCAATAGCACGTCATCCTTAAAAAGAGGCAACGATGCCATCGAGCGATACTTGATTACTCCTTCCGGTTTTAAATCGATGAAATCGAGGCTCGGATGAAGCCGGTTCACCGGGCTTCGATTAGCTAAAGCAAATCCCGTCACTCCCTCTCCGGGGGTGATACATCTCGTTGCAAGCACCTGAGCATTCTTGCCCACCACGTGACGGGCAGTAGCATGGCCTTTGCTGTCATCGTAGAAATAAACAATGCAAGTATCGAAAGGAACTACGTGGCCTACCTTATCGACTAGAATTTCCAGCGTGTGCTCGACGTCGAGAGACGTGCCAAAAGTGCGGGCGATTTCATAAAGCGCATAAACTTCACGATGCGCATTCTTGATCTGATCGTAAGCCATGTAAGCGCCGCGCTCCCTCGTTTGCGCGAGATCGATATCGCTTAGCTTAATCGATTCCTTAGGCGCGTTGGTGGGCACTTGTTGCCGCAAACCACGCTCCGTGATTTGCTCATCAAACCGCGGCAGATGTTTGATGAAGAGATCGACTACGTCCGGATCAAAATGAACTCCCGAACCTTCCAGCAATAAAGCGGTGGCCTCGTCTAAAGTCATGCCACGCCGGAAAGGACGATCTTCACGCACTGAGTCGAAACAATCGACCACTGAAAATATTCGAGCGGTTATGGGTATCTCCTCGGCTCTCAACCTGTCGGGATAACCATTTCCGTCCCATTGTTCGTGATGATGACGAACTATCGGAATCACGGGATAGGGAAAGTCAACTCGACTAAGTAGCTGCGCTCCTACAACTGTGTGAATTTTCATCTTGTCGAATTCAGCCGGAGTCAATCGACTGGGCTTGTTGAGAATGTGCGGGGGCACCGCGAGCTTGCCAATGTCGTGCAATAGTGCGCCAGCTTTCAACGCGTCTATCTCCGCTTTAGAGAGACCAAATACCTCCCCCATGCCAGTCGCGTAGATCTGCACCCGTCGCACATGGCAGTGCGTGCTCTGATCCTTCGCGTCGATAGCCGTCGCCAGCGCTTCGACGGTAGCCAGATGCAGTCGAACTAGCGCTTCTGCTTCGTCAGATTTTGCATTGAGCCGGGCAAAGGCAGCGCGATATATCAGATAGGCGGCAAACAGAGTCGTCGTCGTCAGAATGAGGTATGGCAGCAGTTCTTCGAAAATCGCTCCGTAGAGCATTGCGGCTGCCAGAGGTGCGACAAGAACGCTCCACGAGATTCTTAGCTGATTCTTTCGCCACCATGCGATAAGAGAACTGCGGAGACAGAAGTAAACCACTGCAGAGTGGTTTGATTCAGACTTAGTGGATAAGTCCATCTATTCTCCTGCTAGACGCATTTGGATTCGAGGATGTGATTTTTCTTGAAGGTCTCTCGACAGTTCTAAAGCCGGAGAAAAAGCTGGGAGCAACTCAGCTTTTCTCCGGCTATGGTTGGGCAAGTGACAACCCCGATTTTCTTTGCGGATTGCCGTGCTGGGTGAGTTTCTGTCAAAGCTAATCATGAACGTCACGGGACTTAACCCAGAGTCCTACAAACTTGGCGGCTCGGACTCCGTGCGGAGAGTCCGTGAAGCTCGAAAGCCTCTGAGCCGCACCAACATCATTCTCAACTCGTGTGCCGCTCCAAAGGTTTGATCAGTGCTTTGAAAAGTGCCTATTCTGGATGGCCTTTATGTCTCGCAGTTCTAAACTCTATGTGAAGAAAATCATATTGACAGGTCAGATTGAATTCTTCGGTCAGCATGCCCGTTGAGCCGGTTTGACAACCCTCCCGCACACGTTGCACTCTCGTTGAGAATCAAAAAAGTCGAATCATTCAGCGATGCACGACGGTGCTCGAGAGGGTTCGTAGTTGCTCGCAACAATCAGTCATCGTTTACTAGTCGCAAATTCTTGAGGGTTTATTAGTTGGCGAAAGTAAGCAGCAAGAACCTGCCATCTCACTCGCCAGTCGGCTATGTAGATTTGCTGCGTAGAAACCGCGGCTTTAGACAGCTGTGGCTGGGTCAGGTGGTCAGCCAGATGGGTGACTGGTTCGACACCATAGCGCTCTACACGATCATCCTAAACCTCACCGGATCGGGGCGTGACGTTAGTCTTCTGCTGATAGCCCGATTTGTACCCAGTTTTCTTTTTGGGACGCTTTCCGGTGTCGTCGCAGATCGATTTAGTCGGCGCACAATAATGATTGTCAGTGATTTGCTACGCGCCCTTGTAGTGCTTGGGTTTTTGTTGGTTCGCCGAGCTGATCAATTGTGGATCATCTATGTGCTAACAGTTCTTCAATTGGCTCTTTCAACTTTCTTTGAACCGGCAAAGACTGCATCGATTCCATCGCTTGTATCGGATCGCGAGTTGGTAGCGGCAAATGCAATTTCGTCGGTGACGTGGTCAGTAATGCTGACACTCGGGGCCGCAGCAGGTGGGCTAATAACTGGCTGGTTTGGAACCAATGCCGCTTTTATTCTTGACGCGCTTAGCTATCTGCTTTCCGCCGTTCTGATTGCCAGGGTGCGCTTTCCCAAGCGCCAGCGACGCGACAAACAGAAATTGACAGTCGGCAGGGCTTTGGGTGTCACCGAAACAATCGAAGGCGCCAGGTACGTCAAACATCGTCCCCGTGTGTTGGCGTTGCTACTCGTCAAGCCAGCATGGGGACTTGGTGGCGGTATCCTGACTCTGCTCGCCGTCTTTGGAGAAAGAATCTTTCCCGTCGGTAGAAGTGCCGCCACAGGAATCGGCGTACTTTTTGCCGCGCGCGGAATTGGCACAGCGGTCGGGCCAATCGTGGCGCGGCGAATCTCCGGCGAAGGCAATAGGCGCATGCAAACCTCCATTGGCATTGCCTTTCTGATCGGCGGAGCGTTCTATATTGCTTTCGGTAGCGCTACGAGTTTCATCTTTGCGCTTATTGTGCTGGGCATCGCGCACACGGGTGGAAGCATTCTGTGGGTGTTTTCCACAGTGCTTTTGCAACGAACCGTCGAGGACAACTTTCGAGGACGAGTCTTCGCGGCTGAATTAGGATTGTTGACCTTAACAATGGCTGCTTCAAACTACGCCACCGGTGAACTGCTCGACCGCTTTGGCATTTCGCCGCGTTTATTAACTATTGGCATTGGAGTGTTCTTTCTTCTACCCGGCATCCTCTGGTTTTTGGCCAGGAGATGGTGGGACACAGAAGCAGACGAAAGGGCGGGAGAGATAAGACATGACAGACTGAAACATGAATTGCCTGTCGCTCAGCCTGGCATAGAGTGAAAGTTTGCGCGAGAGTGAGGCCTGTTCTCAGATGAAAATTAAGGTCGGCGTAATGGGCTCGGCAGCTGGAAGCGGTAAGCCAGAGATCGCGAAAACCGTCACTGAGAAGGCTGAGGCATTGGGTCAAGCTATCGCAACGCAAGGTATTATTCTGCTCACTGGCGCCACCACCGGGATTGTTTATCTTGTTGGTAAAACCGCGCACGACGCTGGGGTTCTCCACGTTGGCATTTCACCGGCAATTAACGCGCAGGAACATATCGCGGACTACAAGCTGCCGCTTGATGCATGCGACACGATAATTTTCACGGGCTTCGGGCTGAAGGGTCGAAACGTTGTGCTTGTGAGATCATGCGACATTGTTCTGTTCATAGCCGGAGCCATGGGTTCGCTTAACGAATTCACTATTGCGCATGACGAAGGAAAGATCATCGGCTGCCTTACGGGCAGCGGCGGTGTGGCAGACGAAGCAGGCTATCTGTTGGAGAAGTTTGCCAAGCGAACGCGGGCGCAGGTATTTCAAGACGACGATCCTGAGTCACTGCTTGATTCATGCATCAAGAGTCTTTAGATGGTGGTTGAGTTAGAAACCTTCTATGAACAGACTTCAGGGAACTCTGATGAGCAGTGACCACAATTCAACCGGAGCCGAACTGGTCATTGCGCCGCATGCGTCGTTTTCATTACCGGTCGACGATCTACGTAGTTCCATCTGGCGTGACGCCGAACCAATCAGGATCACTCATTACTGGTCCGGCCGGGAAGCCCCCGCCCAACGACATGCCGAGGCGCAAGTTTGCTGGTCTGATGAAGCTCTACACGTCCGCTTCGTTTGCAATCAGCAGGAACCTCTCATCGTCAATTCCACGCCGGTAACAGATAAAAAGACGATAGGGTTGTGGGACCGAGACGTGTGCGAAATCTTCGTTGCACCCGATCCCATGAATCCGGCGCGCTATTTTGAGTTCGAAGCGGCGCCAACAGGAGAGTGGGTTGATCTGGGAATCCTGATTACTCCATCCGGAAAAGAAACGGATTGGAATTTCAGTTCAGGGATGTCAGCGGCGGCGAGTGTTCAATACAATCTTGTGAGGATCGGCATGCGCATCCCCTGGAGCCGCGACATTCCTAAACCCAAACGCGGAGAAGAGTGGCGGGTGAATCTATTTCGGTGTGTGGGTCGGGAATTGGACCAGCGTTATCTCGCCTGGCGGCCGACAGAAACTGTGCAACCAAATTTTCATGTGCCTGAAGCGTTTGGTTGGCTTCGCTTCGGTTGAGGGCCCGCTTCATTACGCCTCGAAATCGGCGCGATCCCCGCCACTCATTTCAATAATTCGCGCGCCAATCAAGTAGCCGCTTTCTATCTGGTCCTCCTCTAAGCTTTCATACCGAACCGGGGCCATCAGTATTTCAATTGGTCCACCGGGGAGCTCGAGCTTTACGCGCAACCTTCGATCCTCACCGGTGAGGTAATGCTCACCAATCCGAATGGCAGGCACAACCAGCGCCATGCCCGTCGCGCTGACGTCTAACGTGTGACCATTCAGAGAGGGCAGCCGGCGCGAACCATTCGAACTTGTTCTGAGATCAGCAAGTCCCACTGTGAAAGCTAATTGCGCACGCGCTCGTCTCGACCGCCGCCGGTTTGCAAAGAAGCGACGCAGCTGCGATACGATTCTACGAGGCAGTTCCGACATCTCTTTAGGGCCACAAAGTGTTTCGGACCTTTTGAGGAGGGGCCAAGGTCAGGAAGCGAGCCGGGGGTAGTCGCAAATCTATTCTAAAGAACGGGAGGGAGGGGTGCAACTGTTAATTTTGTTCGGGACCAGTTGGGCCACTCTATTTATCGACTTTACGCGGGGAAACGTAGGAGTTCGCTATGCGCCCGACAGCCGGAGGTCAAGATCGTCTGAAAACTGCTATAGCCAGTTCTGTAACGCTCGACACCTAGCCGGTTCCATTTGATTCAATTCTTTGCCTTCAACGGCTTGCCGCCGGTATCGCCACTCTTAGCCCCGGCTTGATCCAGGAAGAATGAGAGGCGTCCGGTGCGGCCATATTGCGCGGGTTCGGCAGTGGCATTCCAGGTTTTACCATCCGCTGAGCGTGTAATGTGAAAACTATACCCAGTAGATTCTGTGCCTTCGAGATCCTTCGGCACAAGGCCCGCCAAGATGAGCTCGGCCAGATTTCCGTACTGACCGTTATGCTGGTTGTAGACGACCTCAGCAAGCGAGATGCGCGTGAGCATGTCCTGAACATCACTGTGATGTGCATTGATGCGAGCCTCGAAGAAAAACTGTTTGCCGACCTTTTTTACCAACTCCTGGTTCTCGCGGTCACCAAGAATCCAGTAGTCATTAGTCTTGATCAGTGAAGCTGGTTCAATCTTTGCTTTCCCGTCGCTGTCCATGACCCTCACAAACACCGTCGCGGAATCACCGCTTATTTGCTCGCCGGTAATGTCTACTTTGTCTGGAAACTTTTCGCTTACAGCGATCGCCATCTTTTCAAAGTCAGGACGAAGATCTTCAAACTCCTCATCTTTCAGCCCGTCGATTGCCGGCTTGTAGATTGACATCGCAAGGGCCTGGCGGAATTTTCTCTCGCGCATCGCTTTGTAAAACTCCCGCACTGTATCTGAAGGCGAGCGTGCTGTATTCTGAGCAGCACATAAGACTCCGGAGAGCGCTATAGCCAGGGAGATAAGACCTACAAGCGACGCTTGACCTAACTTGGCACGAATCATTTCTCGTTGTTTCCTTATACCACGAAATATGAGGCGCGCTATCAATTGCACGCGCGCCTCCAGCTTCTTAGCAGCGTCAAAACCACAAAGTGTTGCTGAGCGCCTGGACCGGGGCTATCGAAGAACGCCTGCTCGACCCAAAGCTCCGCCGACCCGTTTAACTGCCTCTGGCACCCGTTCTCCTTGGCGCCAATAGCACCTCGCGGCCAACGAGATAGAGTATAACGGTTAGGACTAACAAAGGAATCAGCCCGAGTAAGTTTGAGCGAGGCCCCTCGAAGAAGGGATTATGTTGAGTAGCCCAATCTTCATAACCCTTAAGTTTGGCGAGTATGTTATCACTGAGATTAAGAAACGCGTAAACAACGCCCGCGAGTGTGCCGCCCGCGATATAACCTGAAGCAAGCAACACGCCCGGACTCTTGTCCGTTTCCGCAGCCATGCGTTCTTCAGTCAACCCCTGATGCTCCGGCTTCTTCCGCAAGTACTTATCAACGAGCCAGCGGATCATCCCACCCACAAAAATGGGAGACGAAGTTGAAATCGGAAGATAGACCCCAACTGCGAATGCTAGCGAAGGAATACCACTCAGCTCCAAGACAATCGCAATCATCACGCCGAGCAACACGAGACCCCACGGCAACTGCCCGCTTAGAATGCCCTTGATGATATAAGACATTAGCGTTGCTTTAGGGGCTGTAAACTTCGGCACCCCCTGACCGTCAGGACGCTTATCGTAGATACCATTGATTCCCGGATCGGACAGATAAACAGGCACGCCCTGATCGTTAATCAAATAACGACCCGGCGGACCGTAGTCAGGAACTGTTTTATGCCAAACGTAGTACATGTTCGTATCTGACGTGCCCTGTGGTCTCTCGCGTTTGGGTTTATTGCCGCTCTTTTCGTACTCGGCCGGGTTTGCGCGGAAGTCGGCAGGAAACTTGAAGTCCTGGCTTTGAGCCACCGGCATATAGACCGTCCCCGACTGGTTCAACTGCATCAGGATTGGCCCGAGGGCCAGGGCCGATGCCAGCGCACCAACGAGTATTGCTATCTGCTGGTACTTTGGTGTCGCGCCGACAAGGAATCCTGTCTTCAAATCCTGAGATGTAGTGCCCCCGTTCGAGGCTGCTATACAGACGATGCCTCCAATTGAGAGCGCGGTGACAAAGTACGGAGGCGCAGTCCAGTGCATGATGAGGAACACTAAACAAGTGAGAAGCAATGTCGCCACCGTCATGCCTGAAATCGGATTTGATGACGAGCCGATTTCACCGGTCAAGCGTGATGAGACAGTAACAAACAGGAAACCGAACGCTACAATTAATAGAGCACCGACAATATTCCAGCGCAGGTTTAGCTGCGGCGCAATCATGATGAGCACTACAAGCACGATAATTCCACCGAGAACAAATTTCATCGACAGATCCTGATCCGTGCGCGGAGCGCTGGCACTTGCCGCTTTGCTGCCACGCAGATCCGCGAGGCCCCCTTTCAAACCACTCCAAATGACTGGCAATGAGCGGAACAGACTGATGATACCTCCAGCCGCGACGGCGCCCGCGCCGATGTAAAGGATGTAGCCCTTCTGAATTTGAGTGACGGTCATGTCCTTGATTACATGTGTCGTTTCCGGCGCGAGCGGCGTCATCCAACCGCCGCCGAAATACTTGATTGCCGGAATCAGCACGAGAAACGAAAGCACACCGCCAGACACCATGATCGATGAGATTCTTGGTCCGATTATGGTGTCTGGCGGTGTGCTTTCGTTTCTCGTGCTGATTCCGGCAATCACCTTTGTAGGATATTCTTTCCATGTCTTCCAAACCTGCTCCACCGCGTAGTAGATGAAGCCGATACCGAAACCTGCGATGATCGTTTTGCCTCCCGTGGCCGCTTCGTCTACGGTGCCCGCCCTGGCGCCCTCCCTTGCGGCAGCCCTGGATTCGTCGGAGGCTCCAGCTTTGAGTACTTCCGCACAGGCGGTCCCTTCCGGATACTTCAGGTAACCATGTTGCGCAACGATGAGCGCGCGCCGCAGCGGGATCATCATCAGAATACCCAACAGTCCGCCCAGCACTGCGACTAACATCACCCGCGCGATTTCCAGATCAAATCCCAGAATCATGATCGCCGGCATGGTAACGCCAAGGCCGAAGGCGATGGATTCACCCGCCGACCCGGCGGTCTGAACGATATTGTTCTCGAGTATGGTCGCGTCGCGTAAACCGAGCTTGGAAAGAACTCTGAAAATAGTGATTGAGATGACGGCCACCGGAATGGAAGCGCTGACGGTCAGTCCAACTTTCAAAACGAGGTAAAGGGACGAAGCACCAAAGACAATTCCCAGCAGTGTGCCAATGATGAGCGGCAGGATTGTGAGTTCCCGCAGTTGAACTCCGGCCGGTATGTAGGGCCGGAATTCGGCAAGATAAGGATTGTCCGGCACGAAACCTATTCTATCTGGGTACTCGTTCACAGGGATGCTTTCAGAAGACATTCTGAAGGACCTCCGATACCAGTTTAATATTGCAGGGAGAGCGCAGGGTTAAAACGTCCGTTACTTTACACGGGCCACGTCCGCCTGGGCAAGGAGGTCTGTCAGGCAAAAACCTGTGATTCAAAAGGTTTGAGCCGCTTTTGCTCTCGGATTGCTGCCCTGAAATATCCTTAAACTCAGAGTGGCAAGAACCCTGAATGAATCATTCAAGCTCTTCACTGGGAGCGCGGGCGGCTCGCCCGCAACGAGCGCCGCAAGGCGCGAGCAGGGGCGGATGTATGGACCGGTCGTAAGATCGGGCGCGCCTGCTGCGCTCCGTTGCAGGCGAGCCGCCTGCGCTCCCAGTAACGACGCGCTTCAATCTCAAGGGTTCTTGGTTTAGACTTCCCGTGCTTTTTCCAAAAATCTCCTGATTCCAGCCTAAGCCCGATGCGCAAACAATCATTTGTCCTATTGCTGCTCTTCGTCTCGTTAGTTTCGCTTTTCCTGGAAAGGCCCAACCCAGCTCAAACCTTAGTTGCGGCACAATCAAACATCCCAGCACCCGAAGAGGTCCTCGGTTTCCGGCCCGGTGCCGATAGAAACCTGGCGAGTTGGGGGAAGGTCATTGAGTATTTCCGAAAGCTCGAAGCAGCCAGTGATCGAGTGAAATTTGAGGAGCTTGGAAAGTCGACGATGGGCGCGCCTTTTGTCATGGCCACGATCAGCGCTCCTGAAAACCTCGCCAGGTTGGAAGACTACAAGAAGATTCAAGAGTTGCTTGCTGACCCGCGCAAATTAGGTCCGCCTGCGATACGCGATCGCAGAGCAGCGGAGGTGATCGCACGCAGCAAGACAATCCTGCTCATCACGTGCGGTATACATTCGACCGAAGTCGGATCTTATCTTTCGAGCATGCTCATAGCACACAAGCTTGCTTCATCGAATGAACCAGAGATCCAGGACGTTCTGAAGAACACTATCATCCTACTTGTTCCTTCCCTAAACCCGGACGGCGTAGACATAGTTAAGAACTGGTACGACAAGACGCTCGGGACCCCTTACGAAGGAAACGATCCACCTGAGCTTTACCACAAGTACACCGGCCATGACGACAATCGCGACTGGTATGCGTTCACGCAGGTCGAAACACAGATTACCGTCGACAAGATTCACAACGTCTGGCATCCACAGATCGTGCATGACATACATCAACAGGGCTCTTATGGCTCTCGACTGTTTCTTCCGCCTTATATGCAGCCCGTGGAGCCGAATGTGCCGAAGCAAATCGTTGAAGGCTACACAGAGCTTGGCAACTACCTGGCCCGGGAGATGCGGGCCAAAGGCTTTAAAGGCATCACTACTGACTCAACCTACGATGCGTGGTCACCATCGCGAGCTTATTCACACTACCACGGTGGCGTGCGCATTCTTTCTGAGACTGCATCATGCAAGCTTGCGACTCCGATCACTGTAAAGTTTGACGAACTGAGTTCACGCGATGGCTACGATCCAAAAAAGGAGTCGGCAAACTTTGGTCCGCTTTGGCGCGGAGGTGAATGGCACCTGCGCGATATTACAAACAATATGACGGCAGCAGCGTTTCTGTTGTTGAAGCATGCAGCCGAGAATCGTGAACAGTGGTTGCGAAGATTTTATGAGATCGGGAAAGCGGCGGTGCGGCCGAGGAGGAAGGGAGAGTTGCGAGGATTCGCTATACCCATCGCATCGCGGTCCGGACTCAATCCTGCTTCGACAAATGAGTACCGGCTTCTTTCAATTTTACAAAGAGGAGGAGTTGAGGTCGATCGCTTGACTACGCCTCTAACCTATCGTGGCGAAAGGTTTGAAGCGCTGTCGGCCGTTATAAATCTGGACCAGCCGTATGGCGCGTTTGCCAAGGCATTACTCGAGGCGCAGCACTATCCGGACCTGCGCGACTCCAAGGGCCACCCGATTGCCCCCTACGACGTTTCCGCTCATAGTCTTTCTATGCTAATGGGTGTAAAGACCGTCGCCTTCTTCGAGCCGCTCGCCTACCACAAAATGAAAGTGGGACCAACTATTTGGGGCACTGTTGGTGACAAGGAATTCGGTGTTGCGCTGTACAAGTCCTCAGAACCAACGATGGACGAAGGCTGGAGCAGATGGTCTCTTGAAAATCAACAAATCAGGTATTCGATCCTTCGCGACACTGAAATCCGAACGGGCAAACTTAGCTCAGAACTTCGCGTGATCATCATTCAGGATCAGCCGGCACGCACTATCCTCAACGGCTATCGCTCCGGCACTATGCCACCGGAACTGACGGGCGGTCTTGGGCAGGACGGTGTGAAGGCATTGCGTGAGTTTGTAGAAAGCGGCGGCACGCTTGTCTGCCTGAATCGGGCATCGGACTTCGCGATCGAACAATTCAAGCTGCCGCTGCGCGATGTGGTCGCTGGTCTTCCACGAACAGAGTTTTACGTTCCTGGTTCAATATTGCGCATCGAGCTCGACACATCACATCCAATCGCTAGAGGCATGCCGGAAGAGTCAATCGCGTGGGCGGAAGACTCGCCCGTGTTTGAAGTGATAGCTTCTGGAAGCCAGTTCAGTGTACCGGCGTCAAACGTCCACGTGATTGGCTGGTATAGCCGCGTCAAAGATCCGCTCTTATCAGGTTGGTTACTTGGTAGCAATCGGATCAAAGGTAAAGCGGCGCTGGTGGAAGTGACCATGGGAAAAGGGCGGATCGTCCTCTTCGGCTTCCGCCCTCAATACCGTGGACAGTCGTTGGCAACCTATCCGCTATTCTTCAATGCAGTGAGCGGCCGATGAGAGACACCCAAAGCCAACGCCTTAAAACAACGCGCGCATGTACCAGTCGAGCTCTTCACTGGGAGCGCGGGCGGCTCGCCCGCAGCGAGCGCGAAAGCGCGAGCAAGACGTCGGATAGTTGAGCCCTTTGCGATTCAGTCGCGCCTAGCGCCGCTCGGTGCGGGCGAGCTGCCCGCGCTCCCAGTGAGGAGGTTGAATTATTTCTTGCCATGCTCTCTGAACCAAGCGCTACTGAATGGCCAATCGCTCGGCTGGGAACATAAGCCCGCCTTCACCGGATTGTTTTCAATGTATCTGGCCGTATTTCGAAAGTGCTCCGCGTTTCGAATGTACCGATCGAAATACTCACCCATCCAAAACTTACCAGTTCGGTTGAGTAGCTTGTTTGCTTCATGTGCAGTGTATGACTTGTGTGTGTGCAGTATCTGCCGTAGTTCCCAATCTTCGAATCGCGTGAGGAGAAAATGCGAGTGATTCGGCATTACGACCCAGGAGAAGAGATTGTAGCGTACGCTATCAAACTTGAGCAGGAAGTCTTGAACAATCCTGGCAATTTTAGGATCTTTGAGGAAACAGTTTCCGTTTCCCAGGTCGAGATACTTTTCGATCCTTCTCTGTAATACGATTCGCTCCTCATTCTCATCCACGTGAAAGAGTTCCATCTTCCATCTTGTTATTACATTTTTCGGAATTGAGTCAGCGAGATGGAGTGTAATGAACTGAGGAACGGCGCGGCCATCGAAGTGTGGTAAATAGCCACGACTATGCCAACCGGCAGCACGTAGCTCTTCCTTGTGCGAGGAATTCGTGAGGCTCATGTGAGTTGTCAACTTTCTTGCGTGAGGTGAAAGATCTTAGCAGCAGTATAACTCAAGCCCGTGACTAAAGTTGAACCTCTTCACTGGGACCGAAGAAAATGGGGACCTAATAAACGGCAGCAGGTTTGAGATTCTTGAACTTTCCAGCCCGTCATCCGTATTATCAATCATACGGCGACGGTATTAAGCAGCGGCAGCCGGCGCCGGACCGAAATGGTCACCTTTCTCATTACTTCCATTCTTCTAGTCGGCTTATTCGCAATCTCCATCTATTTTTGGCAGAAACCGTCGAAACCCTTTGGCATGGCGGAATTGCCGCCACCCGACAAGCCACGCGGATTGTTTGACAACAACGGTTCCGACATGGCGAATCAGCTCCCACCGGTGGGCACCGAACCAGATATCAGTGCTAAGAAAGACGCTCTGATTGAGCGCGCCCGCCACGGTAATAAGAACGTCTTGGGCGAAGCTCACCAACTTCGAGATCCCGCGCTTTATATTGAGGTCTTGAACGTGCTGGTTGATAAAGTGCAGTCAGAGCCGCAACTGCTTTCCCTGGTTTCTTATGTGACGCAACATGAACTGCCTGTGAGCGAAAAGTTGGCGCTTTCCTTAATAGAATCGTGGAAACAAGCCCCAAACAGAAACTCCACTGCAAAGATGCTGCATATTGCCGCCCTCTCTGACAATGCGGAAACGCTTAAGACTGCTGTTGACGTTGCCCTCCGTTCGTGGCGAGAGGGAAACTTACTGGACGTTTCGGCAATTGAGCTGCAAGCTTTATTTAACGGCGAATTCTGGGTACTCTCATCACGCACTCGAAGCTCGGGCGCCGGTTTCTTGTTGAAGCGTACCCTCGCCTCTGCTCGTCGTGAACTCGACGGCTCCTAACAGTTAATTAACAACCACCTACCTTGATTGAACTGAAAGAGGATTCAACTCATGAACATCGACATCGTCCCTATGCTCCCGGTTCTGTTTGTCGCGTTTATTCTCCTAATTGCGTTCCTCATTATAGTGAAGCGCATTTTTGTAAACGTAGGTGCGCGTGAAATCGCTATTAAAGAACGACGGTATCTTGGCGCAAAGATGCCTCCAGGAAGAGTTGTGGCGACGGAAGGTGAAGTAGGCATACAAGCTGACGTATTGAAACCTGGTCTACATCTAATCAAGGTAGGTGGTTGTTAATTAACTG
>WNFJ01300649.1_pt2 | contig 16154 bp, 18 predicted proteins | sample 5400461 | NCBI WGS metagenome assembly WNFJ01 (sample SAMN13153349, study PRJNA577476) | soil metagenome | isolation source: 115 cm saprolite on Douglas fir-dominated hillslope | place: USA:California | collected 2013-09-17 | reverse complement strand
TCCTGGAACATGAACACCGGCACCTTGAGCAGGCCCAGTTCACCCGCCTTGGCGCAGAGGTCGTCGACCCTTTCCTCCATGGCATCGCCGACGAAGACCACCGCCCGCACGCCGGAGGCCGTGGCCTCGCGTCGCGCTTCCGACAACACCTTGCCGATCTGAGTGTTGCCGCCCCGGCAATCGATCTTGCTCATCAGCTTCGCCAGTTGCGCGCTGTCGGAAATCCATCCCGTCGCACGGCACTCATTGAAGCCGCGATAATAGACGAGGCGGATATCAAGACTGCCCAGCGCTGCCGCCTCGCGAAACATATCGGCCTGCAGCGCGCAGGCCATATCCCATGTCGGCTGCCGGCTCATGGTGGCGTCGAGCGCAAACACCAACCGCCCCTTCGCGCCTGCAGCGTTGGGCGACATGGCGCGGGCCTTGGCGACGAAGGCAGCAATGTCTTCCGACGCCGACGGCTTTGCCTCCGGCAGCGAACCGGCTTTCCCGGAGCCGGATTTTTGCGCCGACGTCACATCGCCTGCAGGTTTAGGTTTGGTAGGCTCGCCAGACATAAGCGCTCGCAGATTAATGCAAACCTTATGTGGGCCGGGATCAGGAACTGGTCAATGCTAGATCAATGCGCGCATCCGTCTGCTGCCGGGAGGGATCGATCGAGATTTGGATCAGCGCGATAGCAGCCGTCAGTTCTTGACTGGCGCGTAGAGCGCAACCGGCCCCGGATCGGTCAGTGGCGGTGGCGTCTTTGTCTCGACCGGCTTGAGCGGGCTCTCGTCGACGAGGAATTTGTCAAGCATGTCCTGGATCGATGCCTTGGCCTGGTCGGGACCGGTATCGCGCATGTCGTTATGCTGGAAACCGGTATTGACGACCGTAATTCCAGCCTGCTCGCACACTTCCTCTGCCGGAATGACGCCGGGGTCAGTCTTGAAGGCCGGGTCCGGGTCCTTCGAGCGGAACGAGAGAATCTTGAATTTGCCGTCGGTCATAAACGGCACCCGCAGATTATCGAGCGTCACGACCTTCTTGATCTGATCGGGATACATCTTGGCGAAATACATCGTAATGTCGCCGCCCATGGAATGTCCTACCACCGTCAGGTGATCATAGTCCGCATTCGGCTCGACCTTTTTCATTTCGTTGACGGCAAAGCGGATGTTGGCAATGCCACGCTGAATCTGCGGCAACCGGCCGACATAGAGTTCGCCGACTTTCGTCACCATCGGTGCGTCGGTCGGCAAGTCATGCTGGATGCTGACCGTCATAAAGCCGCGCATCGCAAAGACGTTCGCCAAGAAAGAGTATTCGGTGAATTTGACGGTGTTGCCATGGTTGAGGATTGCCACCGGCAGCTTGATCATGCCGGCGTTCGCCTGCATTTCCTTGTCGAACCGCACCGCGACGTCCACGGCGACCGGACGGTTATCGCGGCTCGCATCGTAGAAGGTCAGTGTCTCATGACGGATCGCCCATTTGCTCATGGTGAAATAGGCGACGGTCGCCAGCGCGCAAAGCGAAACCAGTATGGCAATCCCACGCTTCATGTTCTTCCTCGGCGCACCGACCCCAAGGGGCTATGTTCCACTGCTCGAGACTCTGCGGTCCCTTGTTGATGATATATGTCACGGCCACGTGACAGGAAGAGTAAATGTTGTGAATTGACCGCCTGTTTCTTGTGCGGCGCACCATTATTGGGCAGCCGCATCATACGGAAACGGGGTTCCGGGGACTTCGTTCCTAAAGGAAGCCGATAGCGTCCAAGTTAGGCCGCGCCTGCCGGCATCAAAGCAATGCGATCAGCCGTAACCTTTTACCGTGGAACCTAGGCGCCGAGGATGTCGTGGAGTTCGAGCGGTTTATCGACCTGGGTGAACCATTCGGCCCGGTTGGCTGCGCGGCGGCGGCCGCGCTCGTCGAGCGGCAGTTTCAGCTGGCGCAGCAGGCTGGTGACCTCCTCGCGCGCCGTCACGTGCCCCAAGCTGGGACGGGTGCCAAGTGTTGCTTCGTCGAGGTCGTCAAGCGCGGTCAGGCCGCGCGGAAAAAACTCGCGGTAAACCACGCGTTCGGCGAAACCATCGATCGAGCGGAAGCCAAGCCGGAACGATAACTCGTTGAGGCCGTCGGCGACGAGCTGCTTGTTGCGCGACCCTATCATCGACAATCGGTTGCGGACCACGATCCAGTCGGTAGAGGCGCCATCGAGCTGGCGGCGCTTGCGCCTTGTGTCCCGCACCATCTCCGCATAGTGGCTTTCGCCGATCACGGCGTAGGTCGCCGGGTCGACGGTCCCCAGCACGTCGAAATCGAGGAAACTATCGTTGATCGGCGTTACCAAGGTATCGGCCATCGAATGCGCCAGGCGCATCAGATAACTGTCCGAGCCCGGGGTATCGATAATGATGAAATCGAATGTCCGCTCGATCGCGCTGACGGCGTCCACGAATTGCTGGAATTCGGAAGTCTCGTTGTCGGCGATCTGCATCGTGTTGCCAAGCTTGATGCAGCAATGCACCGGGAGTTCCAGGTCGAGGCCGGTGCGGCGCGCCCAGGCGCTTCGGTTGTTGATGTAACGGGTAAAGCTTTGCTGGCGGCAATCGAGATCGATGGTGGCGACCCGCTGGCCTGCTTTCAGCAGGGCAACTGCGATATGCAAGGCGGTGGTGGATTTCCCTGAACCGCCCTTCTCATTGCCGAGCACGACTACATGAGCCGAGCCCGATTGCCCCTGACTGGTCTGCACCAACATGTTTCGTTCCCTGTCGACATCTTCAAATTACGTGCGACCGCGGTCAAGTAAAATGCGCAAACGACGTCATCAAATGGTTGATCGTCCACTCCTCGATCATGAATCGCATGCGCGGCGCGACTTGTCTGTGATTCGTCGCACACTTTAGCGGATGCTCGTCAAGGTTGACCGGTGTAATCCGCGTGCGCCTGCTTGGCGGCGAAGCATCGGCCTTGATAAGGTCGGCATGCCAGCCAAAAGTTCAGCGCCGGTTGCCTCCCCTGCCCCCTTGAGATCGAGCCCAGATGTCGCGAAGCCCCCTGATCGTCCGCACGGTCCCTGCGTTGCGCCGCGCCCTCGATAGCATCATTGCGAAAAACACAACGACCGCGCTGGTGCCAACCATGGGAGCACTCCATGACGGCCATGTGTCGCTGGTTCGGCTGGCAAAACGTCGCGCTACAAGGGTGATCGTCTCGATCTTCGTTAACCCCACCCAATTCGCGCCATCAGAGGATTTCAGTTCTTACCCGCGCACCTGGAAGGCCGATGTCGCCAGGCTCGCAGCCGAGAATGTCGACCTGATCTGGAATCCGGACGTCAAGACCATGTATCCGGACGGCTTTGCCACCAGGATCCTGACGGAGGGGCCGGCCACCGCGGGTCTGGAGGATCGCTTCCGGCCGCACTTCTTCGGCGGCGTCACCACCGTGGTCGGCAAGCTGTTCACTCAAATCCGGCCGGATTTTGCGGTGTTCGGCGAAAAGGATTTCCAGCAATTGCGGGTGGTGACGCGGATGGCCCGGGATCTCGACCTCGGCGTCAAGGTGATTGGGTCGCAAACGGTCCGGGAGCGCGACGGCCTGGCGATGTCTTCGCGGAATGTCTATTTGTCGCCGGAACAACGGCGCACGGCGCCGGCGCTGTACGGCGCCATGAAGGAAACCGCCAAGCGCTTGCGTGCAGGCGACGATATCGAAGCTGCGACCGCCGGTGGCGCCGAACTAGCCGTCGGCGCCGGATTTACGCTGGATTATTTCGAGGTCCGCCAAGCCGAGACGCTGGCGCCGGTCGCGTCGGTGAATGACGGACGGATGCGGATTCTGGCCGCGGCCAAAATCGGAAAAATCCGGCTGATCGATAACATCGCGGTCTAAAGCAGCCCGAGGTCGCGTAGTTCGCGGCGTAAAGGTTCGGGCATTGCCGCGATGCCAGCGCCCGCGGATTTGAGGTCCGGCGGAACGTCGCTTTGGACGAAATAGCGCCAGCCTTGGAACGGGCGCATCGGCCGCGGCAGCACCGCGACCACTTTGGGCTGCATCACCAGCCGGCATCGTCCGATACCGTCGCGATCGCGGAATGGCTCGACCGCGATGATTTTTTCGCGGGCCGCGATCTCACCCCGAATCACCCAGTAAAGTGAGCCGCCCGCGAGCAACTCGTCGACGCGCTTCGGCGTCATCCGGGTAATGTGAATATGACGAAGCGGCAGGCCTTTTTTCTTTGCGGTTTGCATGCGCTCCGCGACCCAGCTCTTGAGTTCCTTTATCGATTCGCAGCCAACGGCAAGTTTGATGAGATGAAGCGGCATGAATCGAAAGTTAACGATCAGCGCTGGCTTTTGGAAGGATCAATCATTCGCTGCCGCGGGCGCGGGCTCTGGGGCAGCCGCCGCAGGAGCCGACGCCGCGGGTGCAAGCTGAACCGGCGCGGGCGTGCGGGCCGGTTTGGGCCCAGCCGGCTTTTTGGCCGCCGCCAGCGCCGGAGTTGTCGTCGGAGTCGGGCGCGGTGACGGCAACGGCGCATTCGCGACTGGTGAAGATGACGATGATGCCGGCGAGCGTGGCGTGGATGTCGTCGGCTGTGCCGGCTCCGGCGTCATGATGCTGATTGGCGGGGTCGAGGCTGCGGTGGGGAATTCGGCATTGGTGGGTTTGCCTGATGGTATCCCCGGCGGAAGTACCGCGACCGGCCCTGGCGCCACCGCGGGCGCGTTCCACGACGGTGCATAACGCACAACTAGGCCCTCGTAGATCCGCTCATTCATATTAGCCACGATCTGGTTGCGATCGGTAAGCGCCCGAAACGCTGGGCAGTCCGACGGCGAACAATGGTCACGCGCGGCGAGCACGTAAGCCATCAGCCCATACCGGTCGCGTTCGACCGCACGACGGATCATTTGCAATTCGGGTGTCATGCTGGCATTTGCCGCGGCGACATCGCCGAACGCGGTCAGCCGTGCAATCTGGAACGCCGCATATGACAGCGCAGCCGCAGCGGATTCGGGCGAGCCAAACAAGACCTTCTCGCACGCCGTCAAAACGGTTTCTCCCGCCAGATCGTCGATACACGACAATGCCGGCAGCGCAGCGCTGATCGGTTGGGAGGATCGGGTCTCACCGGACACGCTTTGGCCGCCCGGGCCGAACCCGCGAATGGTGGCGGTGGCGGCGATGCCGATGGCCAGCAGCGTGATGACCGTCAGCGCGCCGTTGGCGACGGATTTCTCGGCGCGCAACAGCGTGATGAGGACGATTACCCCGAAGAATCCCGACGCGGCCAATGTCAGCAACATCGGAAAGGTCGGCAAGCGCCAGAGTTGATCGAGCGATGTAACCCAGGCCCAATTCATGCGCGATGTCCCTCAACGCAGCATAAAGCGCATTCCGCGGAAGTGAATGCCCTTCTCCGCACTCAGCATGCGCAGAACGGTCCTGTGAACCGGGCCATTTGACGATGGGTGAAACGGAATCCGCTTCGCCCGGCCATGCGCGCGATTCCTTAGGAAATGTTGAGCTGACTTTCCTTGGCCACTCGCTCGAAAGCCTCGGTCGAGCTTTTGATCCGATACTGGCAGTCATCGCCGTCGGTCGGGAGCAGCCGGATCACCTCATAGGTGCCGCTGGCAGCCGGACGCGCGACATTGCTGGCAGTAAAATAGACAGTCTCTCCAACGGTGAATTTGTGCTTCAACGCCTTCTCCATCACGCAAATCGTCGGCCGTGCTCACGGTCCCGCTGCAACGGCCAGACTGAAAACCCGGCGGTATATAGCACAGCGCCAGTCCCGTTGGCCAGTTACATCAGGACATAGCAAATACACGGATTTTGCAGGTTTTTCAGCGCGATAAACGCGATTTCGCCGGTTCCGGACGAATCAGCCTGTCGCCGTCCGGGAACTGTTATTCTAGGCCGTATGCGGCAGCTTGCCGTCGGGACTGGCGTGATCCACGGCGGCGGGAAGTTGTTGCGCCAGAACCTCGGCGAGTTGATCGACCGGGATATTGAAACGCGCGGCCAATTGCTTGACGGTGTCGCTGCCCAGCACCTGCCGCAGCTGCTCGGCCGTGATCGGAAGGTTCTTGCCGTTTCCGATCCAGGATCTGACCTGATCGCCGAAGCCTGCCTGCTGGAGCTTGGCGAGGATCGAGTTTAGCCCACCCTGGCTGCCATTGCCGAGCACTTCGCTGAGCACAACCGGGACCACAGCCGCCTCAAGCTGCCCGAGTGCGCCCTTGAACGCAGGTGAATTTTCCAAAGAATCGAGAATTCCCATGGCGAAACCCTTTCGTTCAATGTGCAGCAAATTCAGACCGATTTCCCTGCGATCCGTCAAGTCGCGATTGCGGCACTGTTTGGCCACTCTGACTCATGCGGTCTCGAACTTCGCAATGACGAGGGTTTCGGCAACTCCGGCGCGCGTCCACTCCTGAAAGGCCGGTAACGACATCATCGTGTCCATGTAAGCCTGAGCGTCCTGCGTTACTCCGATCGCATAGGTCCGAAAGCGATGCACCACCGGCGCAAACATGGCGTCCGCGGCGCCGAAGTCTCCGAACAGGAACGGACCCATCTTTCCGTAGCGCTCGCGGCACTCGACCCAGATCTGCTGAATGCGCTCGATATTGGCGCGCGCATCGGCCGATAGTGCTATCGCGCCGACCGGCCGATGCAGGTTCATGCCGCATTCGTTGCGTAGCGCTGCAAAGCCCGAATGCATCTCCGCCGAAATCGAACGCGCATGCGCCCGGCGAGCCCGGTCCTCTGGCCACAGCTTGGCCTGCGGAAACCGTTCGGCAAGGTATTCGATGATGGCCAGCGAATCCCAGACCGTGACGTCGCCATCTATCAACACCGGCACCTTGCCGGAATGCGTGAAACTCAAAATCCGTTTTTTATCGGTTTCTCCGGTGTAGAGCGGGATGAAGACCTCGTCGAAGGCAATGTTGTTGGCTCGCAGCGCCAGCCACGGCCGCATCGACCACGACGAATAGTTCTTGTTGCCGATCACGAGTTTCAAAGCCATCTCGAAGAAGTCCTTTGTTGGTTTGCCCGGCGCAGGCAGTCCGCCTCGAATGCCTGGCGCGCAATGGGAGTCAAGAAGAGCCGGAAAAATCCTGCGGGGTGAAGCTTAAGTCGAGCACTTTCCACTCGCCGTACCTGTCCGTTGGCAACATCGCGTAGGGCTGGCAGGCCTGAAGCGCAGTGATGGCGCTTTGCATCAGCGCCGGTCCCTTTGCCGACGCGCTGGCCTCGATCAAAATCGGCTCCGCCGCGAGTTTGCCTTCTAGCGTCATCAAGACCCGCAGCGTGACCTTGACCTTGTCGGAAGGTGCGATCGATCCCGGCAGTTTCGAGCATGTCTTGAGATGGCGCCGAAACTCCGTGATGAGGCTGGACGCAATGTCGGCGGTCTTTGACGCCGGGGCGTCGAAGTCGTCGCCGGACTTGGCTTGGGGTAGATCTGCGGGCAGATCCGGGGGCAGACCCAGCATCACGTGATATTTGATGGAAAGATCAGGCTCCGGAGGTCTGTAGGCAGGCAACGGCGAGGTTGGCGGGGGTTGCGGCTGCGCGGCCTGTTGAGCCGGTTGCCGATCAGGGCCCGGCGTCGACAGCGCCGCCTGCATTTGTGGCTGCGCGGCAGGCGCCGGCGGGGCGGCAGGTACCGGTGAGCCCAAAGGCGCGGATTTCGAGGAGAGGTCGAAGGAATCGGAAGGCTCCGCCTTCGGCGGCTGCTTCTTTGGGGCCTCGTCCGGCGAGACGATATCCACTGTGATCGGCTCGGCCGTGACCGCACCGAACGGATGCACTTCGGTAAAGATCAGGACCGCTGCCAGAATTGACAGATGGCCGATCGCCGACGCTGCGATGCCTGAGCGTATGAACCGCCGTGGTTCCACCGTAGTCAATCAACGTTTGGAAGTCGCCCCGCCCGTGGGCCGCTAGCATAGCGGGCAACGCAGCAGTCTCAATCCCATTTCGGGGCGAAACCGAAATCAGTGAGCCGGACCTTGGCGCTTCCCATCAGGGAGATCTGGCGCATCTCGTCGTCGGACAGCACGAAGTCGAAGATGTCGATATTTTCCGACAGCCGCTCGATCCGCGACGTCCGCGGTATTGCGGCAACATTCTGCTGCACGAGCCAGCGCAGGCAAATCTGGGCGCCGGTCTTGCCGTGCGCCTGACCGATTTGCGCCAGCGTCCGGTCGTTCTTGATGCGGCCCTTCGCAACTGGACTATAGGCGACCAAAGCCATGCCGTGACGTGCGCACGCGTCCTTTACTTTGGTCTGGTCGAGATACGGATGGTATTCGACCTGGTCGCACACGAGAGGTTCCGGGCACGCCGTGGCGGCCTCTTCGATCATAGCCACGGTGAAATTCGAGACACCGATGTGGCGGGCCATGCCGAGTTTCTTGACATGCGCCAGCGCGCCCAACGTCTCCTGCAATGGCACGTGCGGATTTGGCCAGTGCAGCAGCAAAAGATCGATTTCGGAAAGGCGCAGCTTTGTGAGGCTCTCCTTGGCCGATCGCTCGAGATCGTTCGGCGCGAAATGGGTAGTCCAGACCTTGGTCGTCACGAACACCTCGTCGCGCCTCACCCTCGACGCGCGCAGGCCATCGCCGATCTCGCGTTCGTTCTCATAGGCTTGAGCAGTATCGATGTGGCGATAGCCGAGCTTCAGCGCCTGCTCGACCAGGCGTGCGCAGGTTCGCCCGCGTAGTTCCCAGGTGCCCAACCCGATGGCAGGAATCTTGGCGCCGTTGGCCTCGACGAATTGCATCGCAGCTACTCAAGCAAATCGAGCCCTATTATGTTCCCTGGGGATTGCGCTGCCAATATTTGACGTGAGGAAGTTCAGATCAGCGCTGGAATCAAGCCCTCTTCAGAATCAAGCTCTGGCCAAAGCGGCGAACACGGTCTCCGGGGCATGGGCTATCACGGCGAGAAGTGCCCGCGCCGGTCCGCGCGGCATGCGTTTGCCTTGCTCCCAGTTGCGGATGGTTTCAACCGGCACCCCTAACCGTGCGGCGAATTCTAGCTGCGTCAGGCGCGCGCGCCGGCGAAGGTCGCGCACCGCCGGCGCGGTCGCCGTCTCCGGCGCGACCGACGTCATCTCCGGCGCGACAAAAGTCGTCGCCAGCCCGGCAAATGGCGTTGAAGGCGCGAGCGGAAACTCCCGCCCATCGCGCAGTTCGACGATCCGTCCGTCCGCTTTCAGCCGCAACCGCTGCATGCCCGAGTCCACCCCCGCGGGAATAGTCGGCGATGCGCGTTAAGGTTTGATTAATGATGCGCGGCCGGGCGTATCGGTCTATTTTAGCCCGAACCATAGCGTCGCGATGCCGAGAAACGAAAAGAAGCCGACCACGTCGGTGATCGTCGTGACGAAGGTGCCCGACGCCACCGCCGGGTCCGCCCGCACCCGTTCCAGCACCATCGGAATCAGAATACCGCCAAGCGCACCGGCAACGAGATTGCAAATGATCGCCAGGCCAATCACGACGCCAAGCCCGGGGATCTTGAACCAGGCCACCGCGGCAACGCCGGTGATGATGGCAAACGCCAGCCCGTTGACGAGGCCGACCAATGCCTCGCGCATCACCACGCGAAGCGCGTTATTGGAGCCGAGTTCGCGGGTCGCCAATGCGCGCACCGCCACCGTCATGGTCTGGGTCGCGGCGTTGCCGCCCTGACTGGCGACGATCGGCGCCAATACCGCCAGCGCCACCATCTTCTCCAGCTGACCTTCGAAAAGGCCGAGCACCGAGGATGCCAAAAAGGCAGTGGCGAGATTGACCAACAGCCAGTTGAAGCGGCCCCTGGCGATGGTCCAGACGGTGTCGGATAATTCTTCGTCGCTGGTGACGCCGCCGAGCGCCCTCAAGTCCTCGTCGGCTTCTTCCTCGATCACGTCGACCACGTCGTCGATGGTGATGACGCCGACCAGCCGGTTTGCGGTATCGACAACAGGAGCCGCGACCAGATTGTATTTGCCGAACAGCCGCGCCACCTCCTCCTGGTCATCCAAGACCGAGACGCGGCGGCGGTCTTCATCGATCAGATCGGCCAGCGGCACCGGCCTGCGCGAGCGCAATAGCGCGTCCAGCGACACCGCGCCCTGCCAGTGTTGCGTATTGTCGACCGCGTAGATTTCGTAAAACCGCTCCGGCAAATCGGGCGTGTCGCGCATGTAGTCGATCGCCTGCCCCACGGTCCAGTCGGGCGGTACCGCGATGAACTCGGTCTGCATCCGGCGGCCGGCGGAATTTTCCGGATAAAGCAGGCGGCGCTCGAGCGCGACGCGTTCGGAGGGCGGCAGCTTTTCGAGGATCTCGACCTTGTCTTCTTCGTCGAGGCTTTCGAGCAATTCGACGGCGTCGTCGGATTCCAGTTCGCGAACGCCCTCCGCGACCGTCTCCGGTTCGAGTTCATCGAGGATCTCCTCGCGGACGGTATCGTCGACCTCGTTGAGCGCTGAGAAATCGAAATCCGTGCCGGCCAGCTCCACGAGCTTGACGCGGTCGTCGGGTTCGAGCGCCGCAATCAGATCGCCAAGGTCGGCCTCATGGAGTTCCGCGACGATTGCGCGCAGCAATGGTGCGTCGGCGGCATGTATCGCGCGCGCGACTTGTTCGATAAATTCGCGGTGAATTTCGCCATCTTCGTCACGCATCGGGGGACGGTCGAGCACCGGCGTATCGGTGGGCTGGGCAACGTCCATATCCTCGGCCATGCCACGCCTCGCCGGTTTGACAGGATTGCTGAACTCGTCTGAATTATCGCTTCACGCATTACCCAATGGATAACACCTAGCGCAATGACAAAGATACGCCGGCAAAAACGGGCTTCGAGGCTCACGAACCTGCTCGGGGCCACCGTCGTGGCCTCGATGGCGTGGAGCACGGCGGTCCTGGCGGCGGACTGTCCGCGTAAGGGAACGCTCGGCACCTCACGCATTCTGAGCGTCGATGCCGCCAGTAACCCGCGGGTGGGCATGAAAAACTTTCCGCAGACGCTGCCGCTGCAAGATCACGAGGTGGTGCTGACATTCGACGACGGCCCGTGGCCTCCGACGACGCCGCGGGTGCTGGCGGCATTAGCCCAGGAATGCGTGCGGGCGACGTTCTTCCTGATCGGCAAGCCGGCGTCAGAACACCCCGACCTGGTGCGGAGGATCGCGGCCGAGGGTCACACCATCGGACATCACACCTGGCTGCACCGCAGCCTGATGCGAATCCCGGCAACCGAGACCCGGGAGGAAATCGACCGCGGCATTGCCGCGGATGAGATGGTGCTTCACGGTGTTGCAACCAGCACCCCGAGCACGCCGTTCTTTCGTTTTCCCGGCTTTGAGACGACGCCGGCGACACTCGATCTGCTGCAGTCGCGCGGCATCGTCGTGTTCGGTACCGACCTCTGGGCCAGCGACTGGAATCCGATGACGCCGAGCCACGAATTGAAGCTGCTCACCGATCGGTTGAAAGCCGCCGGCAAGGGGATCATTCTGCTGCACGATCCCAAAGCGCAAACCGCGGCCATGCTGCCGGGTTTCTTGCGCTATCTCAGGGACAATCACTATCGCGTGGTCCATCTTGTTCCGGCTCTTGCCGGTGTCGATTTCGATGGGGTCCCCTGAACCGAAATCAGGTGGGCAAGTCAAACAATTAAGGCGCCGTTCATCTCGGCATATGTAAGGTGCTCCATGGCCGGTAATGTGTTGGTTGGCGTTCGGACACCACAATGGGCCGCCTTGTGTTTGGGGCTGCTCGCCTGCATCGCCGCCCAAACTGCATCGGCCGCCGATTGTCCCGGCCATCCCGACGCGCTCGGCACCTCGCGAACCCTGGTGGTCGATCCCAAGAAGCATCCCCGCATCGGCACCATGCAATATGCCGAGACGCTGCCGCTCAGGGATCATGAGGTGGTGCTGACGTTCGATGACGGGCCGCTGCCGCGTAACAGTAATCAGATTCTGGACATTCTCTCCGCGCAATGCGTGAAGGCAACCTTCTTCATCATTGGCCGCATGGCCCAGGCCTATCCGGAAGGCGTCCGCAAGGTCCACGACGCCGGCCATAGCATCGGCGCTCACAGCCAGAATCATCCGCTGAGCATGAACCGAATGTCGATCGAACGCGCCAAGCAGGAAATCGATGACGGCATCGCGTCGGTGAAATCAGCGTCGGGTAACGACGCTGCGCTCGCCCCGTTCTTTCGTATTCCCGGCCTGTCGCGCGCCGAAGGTGTGGAGGACTATCTTGCCTCGCAGGGCATCCAGGTCTGGAGCGCCGATTTTCTGGCCGACGACTGGCGGCATATTTCGTCGTCGCGTGTATACGACTTCGCGATCAAGCGGCTGGAGGCCAAGGGAAGAGGCATTCTGCTGCTCCACGACATCCAGGCGCGAACGGTCACCGCATTGCCGAGGATTCTGCGTGAACTGAAGGCGCGAGGCTATCGTATTGTCCATGTGGTGCCGGCGACGCCAGAGCAACCGGCGACGCCGACGGAGCCACAGCAATGGCAGTTGCATCCGCCCTCGGAAACCGTGGCGATTTCCCACTGGCCAAACATTCCCAATTTCGTTTTTGCCAACGCCGACATGCTTCCAGCTCCCGCACTGTCGGATTTGGACTGGCGCGACGGACGGTCGATGACGCTCGCAGAGGCGTCGGATCACACCAGACGGCTTGCGCGCGGCGTTCCGCTGCCGCGGGAAGCGCCTTGGCCCCGGCAATCGCCGCTTGCACCGGACAGCGCCGCCATTGCCCTGCCCGTCCCGGCGCAGAGCATTTTCGAGATACAGGAAAAGCGGCTCGCGGCCACGCAAGGGCTCGCTTCCCACTCGCATCACGCAGAACAAACGGTCCGGTCAGGGCGTGAGACCGACAGTGTCGCAAAGCTGATTTCGATCGATGCCGGCGATTCCCGGGGTAACCTCCCGGAGCCGATCGGCGCGCGCTGAGGGCGGTTTAGCGCGACGGCTAATTCGTCACGATCTTCGCGACGCAGAGCACCACGACCAAAGTGAGAAATAACAGATCGATATACGACTTCATTTCGCCGGCGTGACGCAGCGTCGCAACGTCGTTGACGATTTGCTTGCGCGCGGCCGCTGCGGCGGGGCCGTCCTCGGTGAGCGCTGCGAGACGGCGCGCCTCAAGCTCGAGCCGTTCGATGCGCTGGAAGAAATAAAACGAGCGCAGCGCTGTCGCCGCGCGAGTCGCGGCATAGATCAGGACGAGAATCGCGACAATGGCGCGTTGCTGATATTTTTCCAGGAAGTTCAGGCTGTAATAGACGAACGCCAGAAAAACAAAATTGGAAGAGAACCGATAGGCGTAGCTCAGGAATTTCATGCGTGTATTCCGGTCGATGATCAGCCTGGTAATCTTGAACGTGATTCACAGAATCCAGGTCGGGAGTTCGGTATCGCCGGCCTGAAATCCGCATTCCTCGATCTACGCCAACGTTGTTACGGCATGGCAACGGATGCGCCGTTCGACATCGCCGCACCAGCGGCATCGCCGGGATCGCGCACTGACGTCCCGGCTTTTACTGGGCACGGCCGCATTGCACAATTTTGGCCGTGCGCTCGGAGGGACTCGAACCCCCACGATGTTACTCACTGCCACCTCAAGGCAGCGCGTCTACCAATTCCGCCACGAGCGCTTGGGAGATCGGCACGGGATTTGCGCCGGACCCGATCAAGACCGGATCAACGGCGCCGATGTAACAAATCAGGGATGGAGGGACAAGGCCGCTAGCGTGGGGTTCAGGCGAACGCCGGATCGGGACAGGGCTAGCGGGTGCCCGGCAGCCGCGGCAGCATTCGCTTGACTTCGACCGCAATACGGTTGCGATCGACAAGCACCACCCCGCTGGCGACCGGCAGGTTGTTGGCGAGGATCTTGACCTCGTCCGCTTCGGTCGCATCCAGTTCGATGATGGCGCCACGGCTCAGGCGCATTACCTGATGGATGGGCATGGTTGTGGTCCCGAGGACCACCATGAGATCGACGCTGACTTTATCGAGGGTTGGCACTGGAAAAGACCCGAACTGACGCCGCGAAATTGCCTAGTTCCAGATCACCACGTTATGGTTAGCCAATGGTTAATGACCGCCAAAACCTCGATTTGATGACCTTTTCCCAGCCTCCCGGTGAGGACGCGGTCGAATGGCGGTTATCCGACAGGCCGGTGCCCTATCTCGAAGCCGTGGCAGCCATGGAGGCGCGGGTTGCCGATATCGCTGCGCAGAATGCGCCCGAACTGGTCTGGCTGCTGGAACATCCTCCGCTCTACACCTCCGGAACCAGCGGCAAGCCTGCGGACCTGCTCGCCCCCCGTTTTCCGGTGTTTCCGACCGGGCGCGGCGGTCAGCTCACCTATCACGGCCCCGGCCAGCGGGTGGCCTATGTGATGCTCGACCTGAAGCGGCGGCGGCCCGACGTGCGGGCCTATGTGGCCGGCCTCGAGGAATGGATCATCCGGACGCTAGCGGCATTCAACGTGCGGGGCGAGCGGCGCGAGGATCGCGTCGGCGTGTGGGTGAACCGTCCCGACAAGGGTTTTGGGTCCGAAGACAAGATCGCCGCCATCGGCGTGCGGCTGCGGCGCTGGGTGTCGTTCCACGGCATCGCCATCAATGTCGAACCCGATCTGACGCACTTCGAGGCGATTGTCCCCTGCGGCGTGGCGGACCCGCGCTATGGCGTCACCAGTCTGGTCGATCTCGGCCATCCCGTGACCATCGCCGACGTCGATGTCGAGCTGCGGCAGGCGTTTGAGGAAGTGTTCGGCTCGGTGAAAGCACGCCTGCCGGAAGGAACGATCTGACCATCGTTGACGCCGCAGCCGTCGGAAGTCGCAGTCGTTTGCTGGCTGTACGCTTGTCCCCCAATTGGATACGCTTGGCGCGATACCTCAGTCTTTTTATTTGAAGCTTTCCGGCTCGGAGCGCGCCTCAATGGCAAAGCGCGGAAAAACGGTGCGCAAGCCTCCAACGGCCCGCAAAGCGCCGACGACCCGCAAGTGTGCGCCAGCGAGCGTCGATGCAAAAAGAGAACATTCGAGGCTTCAGCACGAACTGGCCGAGGCGCGGGAACAGCAGGCCGCAACCGGCGAACTCCTTAAGGTTATCGGACGATCCAGATTCGATCTCCAGGCAGTTTTTGAGACGCTGGCCGAGAACGCCGTCAGGCTGTGCGAGGCCGAACGATCGTTCATTTTCCGCTTCGACGGTCAGTACCTACGTGTCGTGGCCACCCACAACGCCTCCGCCGAACTCAGAGCTTTCGTCGAGCGAAATCCAATTGCGCCCGGAAGAAGCAGCGCCACTGCGCGCGCCGGGCTCGAGCGGCGCACCGTCCACGTGCTCGATGCCCAGGCCGACCCCGAATACACCTACGGGTCGCGGCAGGTGGACAGCTTTCGAACCATACTTACGGTTCCCATGCTCAAAGCGGACGAGCTGTTGGGGGTAATTCTCATCTATCGGCACGAGGTGCGGCCATTCACTGATAGTCAAATCGCACTATTGGAGACCTTTGCTGATCAAGCCGTCATCGCCATCGAGAACGTCCGGTTGTTTGACGAGGTGAAGGCGCGTACCGAGGATCTGCGTGAATCACTCCAGCAGCAGACCGCAACCGCTGATGTGCTGAAGGTCATCAGCCGCTCGACTTTCGATTTGCAGAAGGTCCTGGACACGTTGACCGAGTCGGCATGCCACTTGTGCGATGCCTTCGACGCGGTCCTCTTCATGCGAGAGGGCAAATTGCTGGTCTTCGGGGCTCATTACGGTCCGATGCCGCTGGATTTCGGCAAATGGCCGCTTACGAGAGCCTGGACCAACGGACGCGCGGTATTGGATCGCAAGCCGATCCATGTGCACGACCTGCAGGCCGAAAAGACTGAGTTTCCAGACGGCTACGCGATGGCGCAGCGGATGGGCCACCGGACAATTCTTTCTATCCCTCTTCTGCGAGGCGAAGAGGCAATCGGGTCTCTAACGGTTCGTCGCACCGAAATTCGTCCCTTCTCCGCGAAGCAAATTGAGTTGGTCGAAACTTTTGCAGACCAGGCTCTTATTGCGATCGAGAATGCGCGGCTGTTCGACGAAGTTCACGCCC
>WNFJ01726083.1_pt3 | contig 16161 bp, 13 predicted proteins | sample 5400461 | NCBI WGS metagenome assembly WNFJ01 (sample SAMN13153349, study PRJNA577476) | soil metagenome | isolation source: 115 cm saprolite on Douglas fir-dominated hillslope | place: USA:California | collected 2013-09-17 | reverse complement strand
CAAGAGAGGGAGTTAGAGCGTGTGGGCTCCAGCCACCCGATCGCCGTCGATGTTCGGGTATTGGCGGCCACGAATCGCGACCTCGAGGCTGCCGTGGCGAACGGCGCCTTCCGCCAGGATCTCTATTACCGGTTGCATGTCTTCCCCATCCCGATCCCCGCGTTGCGCGAGCGAGCTGACGACATTCCCATGCTCGTCCGGTATCTGGTCGAGCGCTACGCCACCAAGGCCCGCAAGCGAATCCGCCACATCGGGAAGAAGACGATGGAGCTGTTTCAAGCCTACGACTGGCCGGGCAACGTTCGCGAGCTGCAGAACGTGATCGAGCGCGCCGTGGTGGTATGCGATGGCGAGACGTTCGCGATCGATGACTCGTGGTTGAAGAGAAAACCGCCCCAGTTGTCCAAGCGGGCGCCAAGCGAAGTGACCACGCTCGCCGAGGGCGAAAAGGACCTGATTGAGGCAGCGCTAGCAGCGACTCACGGCCGGATCTCGGGGCCCTCGGGAGCTGCGGCGAAGCTCGGTATTCCGCGCCAGACGCTCGAGTGGAAAATCAAGACGCTGAAAATCGACAGGCTCTCGTTTCGCGTTCGCTGACCTATTGGCAATTGCCAATAGGTTTGCAACCTCGCTGAACCCAACTCTCCTCTCGTCAGACACTTAGCCGTGGCGCGGCGGTTGCTCTCCTGATTCACACGCCGAGCAATTACGCCGGCGACTCTGGATCAGGATGGAAAATGACTCGATGGAATGGCGTGAGAAGTGTTTTTTGCGCCGCGCTGCTAGGTGCGCTGGCGGCCGCGTGCGGGAACAGCAATAACCCCAACAACCCCAACAACCCGGGCAGCCCCGGCAACCCCTATGGGGGATCGCCGCCACCCGGGGGGCAGCCGGACGCGGGGCAGCCGCCTGGGGGAGCTCCCACGCTGATGCTGGGGATGAACGCCCGGTTCGGCAATTACCTCGTCGACGGCAGCGGCCGTACGCTCTACCTCTTCGCTTTGGACCTGCCGGCGGGCGGCAGCAATCCCGCCGTCTCCAACTGCACGGGCTCCGCCAGCGATACGACCTCGTGCGTCTATCTGTGGCCGATTTTTCACGTCAACACCATCAACGTGCAGGGGATCAGCGCGAGCGACGTCGGAGAATTCACGCGCTCCGACGGCATAAAGCAGAACACCTACAAAGGCTTTCCCCTGTATTACTTCAGGCCCGACGCCAATCCGGGCGATGTCGGCGGCGAGGCCATCCCGGACTGGTTCGTGCTGCGCAGCCCCTTCTACACGATCATGACTCTCAATGCGGGGGGAAGGCATCGCCTCACCGATGGCGCCGGCCGCAGTCTGTACTTTTTCGCCCAGGACACGGTCGGGACGCCGCCTACGAGTGCCTGCCCCGGCACGCCCGGCGACAGGACCACTTGCGTCGGCAACTGGCCAATCTTTCTTGCCAGCACGACGGTGGTGCCGAGCAACATCAACCCCGCGCGGGTCACCGTCTTCACGCGCGCGAGCGACAACAAGCAGCAATCCGCCTTCGACGGCCATCCCCTGTATTACTTCGCCGACGACATGAAACCCGGCGACGATCTGGGACTGACCTTCCCGCCCGGCTTGGGCAATTGGTTCAACATTGACCCCGCGGTGCAGTAGCTGGGGTCTGGGGAGGCATCTGCGATGAGCGCGCGCAATCTGCTCGCTTTGCTCCTGGTGGCTTCGTCGGTTGTGCAAGGGTCGGTGGCTGCGCCGAAAGAGGGCGACGTCACCATCCTGGCCCGGGGTCCGGCCGGCCTGCGCATCGAGGGAAAGAGCACGGAGGTCTCGCTCGAGAACGAGCCCTCCGCGCTCCTCTTCAAGGTGCCGCTCGCGCCGATCGATACGGGCATCAACCTGCGAAACCGCCACCTCCGCGAGTCGCTCGAGGTGGACAAGTTCCCCGAGGCCACCCTCCGCGTGATGCGGGGCGAGCTGAAATTCCCCAAGGAGGGCTCTCCGGTGGAGAGCCAGGTCACGGGCGAGCTGATGTTGCATGGCCGCTCCCGCCCCGTTCCGGTGCACTATCGCGCGGAACGGCGGCCTGGCGGGTCCACCCGAATAGCCGGCTCGTTGCAATTGAACATGCGCGACTTCCAGATCGCTCCGCCCTCCTACCTGGGCGTGGCGGTCTCGCCGGACGTGGAGGTCGACATCAACCTGACGGTCGATGGCTTATGAAGCCGGCCAGCGCCGCGCTGACGGCGATCGCCCTGTTCTCGACCGTGGCCCACGCTTACCCGTCGATGATTCGCCACGGGTACACGCAGTGCTCGACCTGCCACACCGATCCGTCGGGCGCGACCCTGCTGACGAAATACGGCCGGGCACAGAGCGAGCTGCTGCTCAGCACGCGTTGGGGTGCAGGGAAGGAAGACGAGCCGGCCAAGACCGACCAATTCCTGTTCGGCCTCGTCCCCACGCCGGACTTCCTCAACCTGGGTGGGTGGGTCCGGTACGGGTACCTCTGGAACACCGTCAGCGGAAGGTTGGTCGACGACCGGCTGCTGCAGATGCGCGCGGACCTCGCTGCGGAGGTCCGGGTCGGCCCGGTGCGCGCGGCGGCCCAACTCGGATACGCCAGCCCCTCGAGCGCTGCGTTCACCGAGCTGGCCTGGATCACGCGCAATACACGCGCCGGGAACCTGGTCTCGCGCGAGCACTGGATCGGGCTTGCCTTTGCCAACGACACTGGCCTGGTGCGCGGCGGCCGGATCTATCTTCCCTTCGGACTGCGCAACATCGAGCACACCTCGTTCGTCCGCACGGCCACCCGCACCGACATCAACCAGGACCAGCAGGACGGGATCGCGGTAGCCCTTTCGAAGGAAAACTGGCGGATGGAAGTGATGGCCATCCTCGGCAACTACTCGCTGCGACCCGATGCGTTCCGCGAGCGCGGATTCGCCGGATACTTCGAGATAGCGCCGTTGTCGCGTTTGGCCCTCGGCCTCAGCGCTTTGGCAACGCGCGCGGATGCAGCCGTGGGGAGCAAAGGTCCGACACTCCGTCAGGCTTACGGATTGACGGCGCGCGCCGCGCCGTGGACCCCGCTGGTCCTTCTCGGGGAGGTGGATCTCTTGATCACCAGCTCGCTCGGCAACGGCGGCGCGAGCGCGGGCCATGCCGACTGGCTGCAGGCCGACGTCGAGGTGTTGCGCGGAGTGCACCTCCTCACAGCCGTCGAGGGAATGACGCCTCCAGGTGGTGGCGCCTCGAGCCTGGGCTTGTGGGGCGGGGCAGCATGGTTCCTGTTCCCGCATTTCGACGTTCGTGCCGACTGGATCCGGCGCTCCACGAGCGGGTCGCCCGCGACCGTCACCTACCTTATCCAGGCCAACGGGTACTTCTGATGAAAGCCGCTCTCATCGCGATGCTCCTCGCGACTCCAAACTTTCCGGGTGACATCCAGCAGCAGCTCGGGCTCGCGCAGCCGCCGCCCTGCACCATCTGTCATGCCACCAATGCCGGCGGCGCCGGCACCGTGGTGAAGCCATTCGGCATCTATCTTCAGAGCCGCGGGCTGGTGCCGTTCGACGACGCCTCGCTGCGCAACGCGCTGATGGCCGACATCGCCGAGCGCCATTCGAGCAGCGGCGGGCTGACGGATGTCGACGCATTGAGGGCGGGCGAGGATCCGAACGGGGCGCAGGGATCGAATCTCGTGCCGGCGTTCGGCTGCTCCAGCGCCGGCTCCTCAGTGGATTTGCTGACGCTCTACGCTCTGGGTGGCTGGCTGCTCGTGCGCAGCCGGGGGTCGAATCTTCGCGGGCGTGGATTCCGTGGGGCGTAGATTTGCCTGAGCGCCCGCCAAAGGGTGAAGGTCGGCCGTCTTGGAGGCGGTCCTGGCGGCCTGACGGCGTGAGCCTATTACTTGTAGGCGACCGCGGCGCTCGAAGGTCCGGCGAGCGGGATCACTTCGAAATCGCGGAACCCCGCTTCCTTGCACCAGCCCACGAAGTCCGCACCCGAGTAGTCGAACGCATCACCGAACTCGATGAGCATGTTCAGCGACATCAGAAGGCCGAAAGCGTTCTCGCGCCGCGCGTCGTCGATGAGGGTCTCGACGACGACAAACGCGCCGCCCATAGGGAGCGACTCGTACGCCTTGCGGATGAGGATCTTCTTTTTCTCGAGGTTCCAGTCGTGAAGGATCATGCCCATGGTGATCACGTCCGCCTTGGGCAGCGCGTCGTCGGTGAAGAAGTCGCCGGAGACCGCCTTGACCTGATGCGACACGCCTGACGCGGCGATCCGCCGCGTCGCGATCGGCTCGACCTTGGGCAGGTCGAAGCTCGTGCACTGCATGTGCCCGTGCGCGGCCGCGACCATGCAGGACAGCTGCCCCGTTGCGCCCCCGACGTCACAGAGCGTCTTGTACTTGGAGAAGTCGAACTTCTCGACGAACGCCTTGAAGTTCCCCGACGAGATGCCGCACATCGCGTTCATGAACTGATCGAGCCGCTCCGGCGTCTCGTACAGCTTGGCGAACATCGGTTCACCATCGTGCTTGATCTCATTCTGCGGCGCTCCCGTCTTGAGCGCCTCGGTCAGATCGCCCCAGAAGCGATAGAGGCGTTGGTTCGCCATCGCGAATATTCCGCCGAGGTAGGCGGGGCTGTTCTTGTCGAGGAAGAGCGCGCCTTCGGGTGTATTCGAGTAGCGGGCGCCCGGCCCGTTGCCCTCGCGCGCCAGGAGGTGCAGCGCCACGAGCGCGTCGGGGAAGTCGGGGACTGCGCGCGGGTGAAGTGCGAGGGCCTGCGCGATTTCCTTGGCGGTCATCGCCCGCTTGCCCAGGGCCGTGAACAGCTCGAGCTCCACCGCCGAGAGCAGCGTCTTCGACGCCCAGAAACCAAACCCGACCTGCATAATGTGGGAAGGATCCACTCGGCTCTTCTCGTTTGGCATGGGCTCGGCTCACTCGTTCAAGCCCTTGATAAGAGGGCAAAATGTCTTAGATTGCAAGCGGCCACTAAAGCGGACTTCGAAGAGGCATGGACATCGTCATATTTATGATAACTATATAATAAATAAGGACTATTCTGATCAGAGAAGCGGACACAAAAGTGGACATCAAAGCGGCAAATGATCGTGGCGAAACGGTCTCCCTGATGGATCCGCTCCTGGTCGGCGACGGCTCGCGCCAGCGCGCAGCCCTGACCGATCTCGCCTTCGAGCTGGCGCAGAAGAGCGCCGGGTTCCGGCACAGCCTGCCCGAAAGCCTGCGGGCCTCGCTCTCCGATCTCGTGAGGTCGATGAACTGCTATTACAGCAACCTGATTGAAGGGCACGACACGCACCCCATCGATATCGAGCGCGCCCTCCACAATGACTACAGCACCGATGCCAAAAAGCGCGACCTTCAACTCGAAGCGAAAGCGCACATCAAGGTCCAGGAATGGATCGACAAGGGCGGCCTCAAGGGTCGCGCGCTAGCGACAGACTCGATCCGCGAAATCCATCGCCGGTTCTACGAACTCGTGCCCGACGATCTCTTATGGATCGAAAACCCGACGACAAAGAAGCGCCTGAAGGTAATCCCCGGCGAACTGCGCGACCGCGATGTCGAGGTCGGAAATCATGTCGCCGTCAGCCCCGGTGCCTTGCCGCGTTTCCTGCAACGCTTTGAAGAAATTTATACACGTCTCGGCAAAACCGAGACCATCCTCGCCTCAGCCGCCGCGCATCACCGCCTCCTCTGGATTCACCCGTTCCTCGACGGTAATGGCCGCGTCGCGCGCCTGATTTCTCATGCCACGCTGCTGGAGACGCTCGACACCGGCGCAGTCTGGTCGATCGCCCGCGGCCTCGCCCGCAACGTGCAGGCGTACAAGGCGCATCTAGCCGCCTGCGACCTGACGCGTCGTAACGATCTCGACGGCAGAGGCCACCTCAGCGAAGAAAACCTGGCTGAATTCACGAGATTCTTGCTCACCACCTGCATCGATCAGGTGACCTTCATGGAGTCTCTCGTTCAGCCGGAGCACCTGCGCACTCGCATCCTGCTTTGGGCCGAAGAAAAAATCAGACTCAATCAGTTGCCGCCCAAATCTGACAGCATCCTCGAAGCGGTGCTCTATCGCGGCGAACTCCCGCGCGCCGACGCCGCCGGCATTGTCGGCACCGGCGACCGTCAGGCCCGCCGTATCGTCTCCGCCCTCCTCGATCAAGGCGTGATCACCTCGGAGAGCACGCGCGCGCATCTGCGTCTTGCATTTCCGGCAACCCTTGCCTCGCGCTGGATGCCGGGATTGTTTCCGGAAAGGGCTGCCTGAGATGGCCGCATTTGGGATGGTCCTCTCCGTGGGAAAGGCCGTTCCGTTCCCGGAGTCTTAGGAAGACTTGTCGCCGACGCAGAGCGACGACGCCAACTCTCCACGCGGACATTCAGTGCGTGACTCGGGCACCTCGCATTGCACAGAATTCGAGGGTGCCGTATTGCTCAGAATTCCGCGATGCACCTTCGATCATTGGGCTCCCTTCTTCTCTTGTCCGCTGCCTGCTCTGAACGCATTCATTCCGAGCCGGCCAACTCAGGCGTGGAGGTTGACACCCGAGGCGCCAAGGTGGATTGCGGCGCAACCGCGCTGACGTTCGTCGTACCCCCGGGTTTCGATGGGGGCGCACCGCTCGACTATCCGTGGCAGCTCCTCCGGGGATATGGAAACGTCGCGGGCCAGTTCTGGACGCTGACATCCGATGCTGGCGCCGGCTCCGTCCTACTGGTTTTCACGCAGGCCGAGTCGAACGCCGCCCTCACTCACGCGAAGTACCTCTCCGATTTGCAATCGCTGGGTGGAGTCACAGCGGAGGACTTTTCCGGACTCCCCGGGTGGAGCGCGGGAGGGCAGGGTCGCTTGCTCGCGCTCGCGGCGGGCACCTCGGTGGCCATTCTCACCGGCGCGACGCCGGACGAGGTGATCTCCCTCTACGGCGGTCTCTCGGGATCGAGCCTGCGAAGTTTCCAGGCCACCGTTCCCGTTCCGGCGTACCTCGACCGGTGGGACAAGCACGGCTTCAACTTCTACTACGCGGCGAATCGCGCGTTCGCCGATCCGAATCCGCTTTCAGACTTCGACTATGCCCAAACCCATGGGGGAACCGGGTTCGCAGTCTGGGACAGCCCGCTCCGGCTGGCAAACGGGCTGATGGGCAACGCCTCCTCCCTGTGGGCGATCCCCGCGGCCGAAACGAGGGGGCTGCCGGTGGTTTTGAACACCGCCGCGCTGGGTTACTCGATGCCTCGCTACCTTCGAGACCGCTACCAGGGGATGGGGGTGCTGCCGGAGCGCTCGAACGGCTTTCATGGGACGCCCGGGGGAAATCAGTACAGCGACTACTTTGGGGAGGGCACGTTGCCGTGGGGAGGCGGGATCGTCGAGGACGACGTCCTGGGGGCGGTGCAAGCCGACATCCGGACGTACGGCTCCCATCCCAACGTGGTCAGCATCCTCGAGCCGCACGCAGAGATGAGCCAAACGGTGACGGGGATCTTCGGGATGGCCGGCCCCGCGGGAGATGCGAAATTCCGAGCCTTTCTCCAGACGCGGTACGCGTCCATCTCGGCGCTCAGCACGGCGTGGTATGGGGACCCGGGAGCCGTCTCCTCCTGGGACGCGGTGCAGGTGCCCGAGTTGGCGGACTTTGCCGGTCGAGACGCCCAGGCGCTCGACGTCAGTGGGCCTTGGCGGATGTCGGCCTCGCAAAGCGCCGGTAACGGGGTGCCCGCATGGGCCGCTCCTGGCTTCGACGACTCTCAGTGGGCCAACGTCGCGAACGATGACCACCTGCTCTTCATGCCGACCGGCGCGTTGGCCCTGCGCACCTCATTCACCGCGGCAGCGGACCAGAGTGGCCTCTCCTTCCTGTACGTGTGGCAGGAGAATTGGAACTGCTCCGCGGGCTCAGTGACGCGGGCCTTCATGGACGGCTTGGAGTTGCCGTTGGTTTTCCCCGATGCGCCCGGTTGGGCTGTCTTCGGGGTGTCCTCGGTTGCAGCGGGGGATCATTCGCTGGCCCTCGCGACGGCCGCTTGCACGGGCGGCCATTCGTTGGGCTACCGCGTGTACTTCTCCTCGACGGCGCCGAGCCGGTTCCCGAGGCTGCCCCCCCAACAGATTTTGCGCTGGGTCGACTTCGACGATTGGTTTGCCGCAGCCCACGGCATCTCGGTTGCGAACGGGATGAACATGATCCGGCAAGTCCAACCCGACAAGACGATCGAGCTGATGGCGCCCAACATCTTCGCGGACCTTCTCAAGGCGGACGCCGAGGACTTTGGCGGCAACTTCCATGACACGGGCTTCATGTCCGGCTTTTGGATCGACCTTCTACCGGGGCTGATGCGCTCCTCGAACCTGCCCTTTTCGGTCGAGCCGGGAAACCCGGCGCCGGACGTGCCGGGCTTCAAGCGATTCATCGCCCATTGGCTCACCGAAGGCGTCAATGGAATCAACTACTTCCTCGACATCCGCGACGTGATCGGCAATCCGGCGATCGAAGCCCAATACCGGGCGGACCTGCCGATGCTGGAGGCGCTCGGCAAGCACCACATTCCTCATGGACAGGTGGCGCAATTGCAGGGCTATCAGTCCCTCCGCACCCAGGGCTTTCCCTGGGGCGGCGATCCCAATCTCAATTTGCGGAACGGAAGCCCGATTTGGGCCTTGGACTTCCTCCTGGCGGATGAGCTCGACATGGACAGTGTCACCGAGCTCGACTTCACGCGCGGAAACGCGGCTGGCTATCGGGTGATCATCGACAGCAACACCTCCTTCATGACGCCCGAGACGGTGGCGGCCATTGAGGCGTGGGTGCGAGCGGGCGGGACGTTCGTCACCTTCATCCAGACCGGACGTCACGGGATCGCGGGGGCCGACACCTGGCCCATCGCGTCGCTCACCGGATACGGGGTCCAAAGCATCGACCCGTACGTCCAGGATATGCCCGCGCCCGCGACGCCGCTGACGGAAGTGCCTGGGCAGACGCTGTTGTCTCACCGGTGGGGTGGCCGCACGGCGAACGGCATCCACTTGCAGCGCCAGGCGCCTGACGTTCAGGACGTCCTTCAGTGGCCGGACATGACCAGCGCGGTAGGAGTGCGGCCGGTGGGTGCCGGGCAGGTCGTCACGCTCGGCGCGAAGTTCGCCAACGACCGCATCTGGTGGGGAACGACGACCGACACGGTGGCGATGTTCGAAGAGCTCTTGGCTCAGGCGGGAGTCTCTCGGGTGGCGGGCGACATGATCAATCACGCGACCCGTCAGCGGTATCGGGGTCCCAACCTCTTCCGGCACTCGGTGAGCAACAATGGGTTGTTCGACGTCTGGACGGTGTCGACCGGAGCGACGGCCATTGACGTGGACTTGGAATTCAGGACTTCGCCACTGCCCACGACCGCGCTGGACGTGCTGACGGGCAACAGTGTCGCGCTCACGGTGAGCGGCGACGTGGCGACGCTCGGCCCCGTCCGCTTGAACCCCGACGACACGCGGATGTACCTGACGCCCAAAAACGCGCTCGACCGTGCCCCGCAAGCCTGGTTCGAGCTCCAGCGGGGTTGGTGGCAGGGGACCACGCCTCCGCGAAAGGCCCCCTACAACCACCTCTCCAGCAACGAGATGCCCTTCGGACCGGAATTCCCATTGAGCGTGGGCGGGTCGGGGTCCGGGTTCTCCTCGACCGTTTCCATTCCGGCAGATTGGGCCACCGGGCGCATCGAGCTGTGGATCGCAGACACGGGCGGAGACGTCTTTCTCGCCCGAGGGACCGTGTCCATCGACGAGCAGAGCGTCGCCGGCCCGACTTCCGCCGCAATCATGGGGTTGGACGTCACGCCGAGACTGCCGCCAGGATCGCACACCGTGCAAGTGAGCGTGAGCGGCGGCACCACGCCGATCACCGGGGTTCGGGGGACGAGCTGGCTGCGGCATGTCCCAGCGCCGATCGCGACGATCGACTTGAGTGGCACCTGGAGCACCTCCGCGGACAGGTTTTCATTCGGAGGAGGGACGAGCGTGCCCGGACCCTGGGCGCAGGGGAGCGCGGGCATTCGTGCCATCTCCCGGGACATCGTAATTCCGGACGAGTGGAGCGGAAACCGCGTCCTGATCTCGGGCCGATTCCAGGCGTGCGCCGGCGCCAGCGACGTGCTCGTCAACGGGAAGTGGTACGCCGGGGCTGGCACGTGGGCGATGGCGCCGCGCATCGACGTGGACATCACCTCGGCGATCAACTTTGGCCAGTCGAACAACGTGGAGATTCACAGCTTCCCATCCACCCCGGTCTACTGCGCGGGGATGGCCATTCAGAGCCTGCAGCTGATCGAGAGCGTAGCGCCCTGAATCCCCTTGACGAGGGATGACGAGGAGCCGTAGGGCTAACGAAGCTTCGCGACAGCGGCAGCGAAACGGGCTGGTGGGGATGCAGCGCCGAGACAGCGACGGGAGAGAAGACCAAATGATCAAGAACCGATGCATCGCGCGTCCGTCGGGAAGATCCACCGGATGGAAACTCCTGACCCTTCTCGCGGGGGTGGGTGTGGCCGGGTGCGGCGACGTCAAGGAGCCGAAGGAGCTGAGACGAACTGCCTCCTCTCTCGACGCCTACGGCACATGCGCCAGTTGTCCGACAGACGGATGGTCGTCTGATCCGATGAGCCTGAGCTCAATCGAGGATCATCTCAGCGCAATGTGCTGCTTGCGACACCTCGGCGAAATTGATCCGCTCGACGGTTCGCAGGGATACTACGCCGTCTGCGATTTCGGCGCGTACGATTGGGATTGCGCGCAGTACGGCGGAACGCAATTCGACGGGAGCCCTGGCTGTCCGGGCGACGGCAATTTTGCCCAGAGATGGATTGGCTTCTTCGGGTTCGATGGGCCGCCGACCAATGCAAACTACACCGGCGATGCCATGGGGATCTGCGGGACGATCCAAGTGATGGGTTTCCGGTACAAATAGCGGAATAGTTCCCCCTCGCCGGTGGCACGCAAGCTACCGCTGCAGACCGTGCGTGCCCAGGTGTGCCGGAAGTGACACATCGGCGAGGCAGGGACGCTTTAAGGCCTCGTCCGTTCCGCGGTGGGAAAGGCCGTTCCGTTCCCGTAGTCTTAGGAAGACTTGTCGCCGCCGCAGAGCCCTTTCTGGTTTGGACCCTATCGACTGACGGCCCGCGTCGGGACCGGCGGGATGGGGGAGGTGTTCGTCGGACGGCACCAGGGCTCCGACGGTCAATTCGGGCCGATGGTGGCGGTGAAGCGCCTATTGCCGCATCTGGTTGGCGATAGCGCGATCGTCCAGATGTTCCTCAACGAGGCGAAGATCACTGCTCAGATCAACCACCCCAATGTGGTGCGGATCCTCGATCTGGGTCAGGAAAGCGGGGAGCCGTACATCGCGATGGAGCTTCTGGAGGGATACTCGCTCGCCGAGCTCCGATCCCGCGCGGCCCAGCTCGCCCAGCGGGTTCCACTGGGGATCACCCTCAAGATACTTGCCGATGCCTGCCGCGGTCTGGACGCCGCGCACCGCGCCGTCGACGACCAGGGGCGCCTTCTGTGCATCGTCCACCGGGACTTTACTCCGGACAATATCCACGTCGGCGTGTCCGGCGACATCAAGGTGATCGACTTCGGGATCGCCAAAGCCGACAACGTCGGCTCCTCGACCCAGCCCGGCATCCTGAAAGGAAAATACTTCTACATGTCGCCGGAGATGATCGCCGGTCGCCCGGTGGATCACCGCGCGGACATCTTCGCCGCCGGGGTCATGCTCTACGAGCAGCTCTGCGCTCGCCGTCCTTTCACCGGCTCCGGACCGGATCAGATCCTCGCCCGGATCGCCGAGGGGCAGCCGCGCCGCCCGGTCGAATTCGATCCCTCCGTCCCGCCTGTCCTCGAATCGATTTGCCTGGTGGCGCTCTCGCGCGAGCCGGAGAAGCGATTCGCCAACCTGGGCGAGCTCATCCACGCGATCGAATCATTGGGCGGCGGGGCGCAGGTCGCCACGCAGGAACAGGTCGGCGCCTACGTCAGCCGGATGTTCACCGCCGACGAGGATCCCAAGCGGCAGGCGTTGCTCCGCGCGCGCGCTGCGGATCCTTCGCTCCCAATGGCCCCGATCGGCATCCAGCCGGGAACGCCGCAACCGGCGCCGCCGGGATCGGCAAGCTTCGCCGCAGATTCCACTCCGACTCCTCTGTCGCCGCCGGCATCGGCAAGCATCTCCGCCGATTCCACTCCGACTCCTCTGTCGCTGCCGGCATCGGCAAGCTTCGCCGCCGATTCCGCTCCGACTCCTCTGGCCGGTATCCCGCAGCTTCGCGCCTCCCATCGACGCTGGCCCTGGCTCGCAGGCGCCGGATTGTTTCTTTGCGCTGCCGCCGGTGGGGTCGCGTATTGGAAGCTCCACCCGGGGCACACGCCAGCCAAGCGGCTTGCGGATGCCCAGGCCAACGCGGATCCCCTCCTTCGAGCGCAATTGCTGGAGCCCCTCGGCGAGGACGCGCGGACCACCGCGCACCAGTTCAGGAAAGCCGGAAATCTCCTCCTCGCCTCGGGTTTGAATGAAGCGGCGCTCAAAATCGCCGAGCGCTTCGCGGCGCGCTTTCCCCTCGAAGAGGCCGCGCTGCTGATCGAAGCCCGGGCGAGCATCCGGCTCCGCCTCGGCAAACGCGCGCAAGCGGCGATCGAGAAGGCGGCCGCGCTCAGCCCGATGGATACCGAGCCGGATTTCCTCCTCGGCGAGCTGCGGGAAGCACAAGGAGACCTTGGCGCCGCGCTCGAAGCGGTCAATCGGGCCGTGAGGAAGCGGCCCAACTCGCCGATCCTCGTCGCGCGCCAGGGTTACCTGCTTTCCCAGACCGGCCGCCTGGGCGAGGCCGCCGAGGCGCTCAACGCTGTGCTGCAGAAGAGATTCGATGCCGACTCGGCGGCGGAGCTCGGGTATGTGCGGTTGCGGCAGAAGGAAACGTCGGAGGCGGTCGGTTTGCTGCGTCGAGCGGTAAGAAAGGACCCGCGGCTCGCGAAAGGCCACTACTATCTGGGCGCCGCCCTGGCTGCGCAGGGAGATTTGAAAGGTGCAGAGCGGGAATACCGAGAGGCGGACGGGATCGCACCCGACGATCCGAGGCCGCTCAGCGCCCTTTGCGAAATGCATGCGCGAGGGGGAAATGCCGCCGGCGTCAAGGACATCAAGCTGCTGCTGGCGACCCGATTTCCGCGGGAGGCCCTGGCTCTCCAGGCGCGTTGCGCTCCGTAGCACTTGGACGGAAATCCACCGATGCCCGACCGGATTCTGATCATCAATGCGGACGACCTCGGGTACGACCCGGCGGTCACGAAGGGAATCCTCGAGTCGATGCGAGGGGGCGTCGTTTCCTCCGCCACGCTGATCGTCAATTCACCCCATTCGGAACAGGCCGCCGCGTCGGCGACGGGCCTGGCGATTGGCCTGCACCTCAATCTGGCGCGGTTCGCCCCGGTGGGCGGCGGTTTTCCGGCGGGTCACCTCGTTTCGGGGGAGCTTTCCGAATCGCTGGCGGGCCAATTGCCGGCGGTCGTCGTCGAACAGGAAGCGCTGGCGCAGTTGGATCGCCTGGAGGCGATGATCGGCCGCCCGGCGACGCACGTGGATGTGCACAAGCACCTGCACCGTTGGCCGGGAGTGTTCGATGGGCTTTGCGCCGCGGCGAAAATCCGCGGTCTGCCGGTCCGTTCGATTGACGAGCCGATGCGAAAGGCCCTTCGCGCGCGGGGGATCGCCACCCCGGATGGGTTCATCGGCGAGGCGGCGCAGGAGGCGTACTGGACTCTGCCCCGCCTTCAGCAGGCGATTGACTTGCTGCCCGAGGGAGTGACCGAGCTGATGTGCCATCCGGGCTACTCCCCGGTGACCATTCCCAGCGGCTATTCACGGCAGCGCGAGGTCGAGCTGCGGACGTTCACTCACCCCAGCGCCGCCGGCCTTCTCAGGCAAGCCAAGGTGAAGGTCGGCGATTTCACCGAGCTCGCCGGTTAGACGAAAAGCCGGTAGTTGCGGTAATGCATCCCCCAGATGGCTACCACACCCTCCAAAGCTCTGGAGACCTTCCAGAACCCCGCTCCGGACCGCGACTACGACATCACCTTCGACTGCCCCGAGTTCACCTGCCTGTGTCCGCTCACCGGCCAACCGGATTTCGCGGACATCAAGATCCACTACGTTCCGGATCGTCTCTGCGTCGAGCTCAAGAGCCTCAAGCTCTACCTCTGGTCCTTCCGCAACGAGGGAGCGTTTCACGAGGCGGTAACCAACCGGATCCTGGATGATCTGGTCTCGGCGGTGAAGCCGAGGTTGGCCACCGTGGAGGGCCGATTCTTTGTGCGCGGCGGGATCGAGACGACGGTGACGGCAACGTATAAAAAGCCGGCCGACCGCTGATTACTCGGACCTCTTCGCCAGGTCGTCGATCCGCTTCTGGGTGTCCTGCTCGATGTCCTTGGCTACGTGGCGCACCCGGTCGAGCCTCTGTTTCGGGACCGAAGGCGTCTCTGACGCAATAGCGTCCCGGTTCACCGCGGCCAATTTGTTGAGGTACAGGTAGACGCCGGCGCCCCCCAGGGCCATCGCCACCACCAGGAAGATCATCTTTCGCATCCGTCAGCTCCTCGAAACGGGGGCATCGCCGAGCGAGTATAGTTTCCCAGCGCATCTCTTCAGAAACGCACGGGCCAAAAAAGCCGCCGGTCGTGTGAGACCGCGGTTCCCCCTTCACCTCGAAGTCGGCGGGTGTGCGCGGCGGCAAGCCATCGCTTTGCGCACGGGCGCGCGCGGACCTGGCCAATTTGCGGATGGTTGGTGTCAACGGGCTTGCGCGGCCGCGGTTCCGCGAACCTGGTCGAGCGACTTCTGAACTCGAGCGACGGTTCGCTCCCGGCGTTGGGCGTCCGGCAGCGCTTGCGCGAGCTGCAGCGCGTCGAGCAGAGTTTGCTGCGCGGCGGACCGATCACCTGCTTTCAGGTAGATGTTCGCCTTCGTTTCAACAATGCCGATTCGCCGGGGCCCATAGGCCTTCGACAGTGCGCGATCCGCCGCCGCGAGCGCCTCGTTGTAGCGACCGAGCCGTAAGTAAACGGACGCCAATCGCGCAGGAGGATTGTAGTCGCGAGGTAGATCGCGCTCGGATGCCTGCAGCGCGGGGACGACCCGTGCAGGATCTTCGAGCTTGAATGCGGCGAGGACGCGATGCGAATCGAACGCGGCGCGCGCTTCGGTCGTCGGGGCGCGGGACGCTTCCCCCTCGAGAAATGCGAGCCACTCGCCGGCGAGTTTCTTCGCCCGTTGCTTGTCGCCGCTCGATTCAGCGGATTGCACCAGCACGTCGTAGACCCCCGAACGATCGTCGGCGAGCAGATCGGGCACCGCAAGCGCGCTCGAAACCCAGGGGTCCAATCCGGCGATCGATTCTCGGCGCCAGGGCGCATCCTTGGGCGCGTTCAAGGCGCACTGCAGGCCGGTCGCCGCCGCATTGGCGAACGAAGAGCCGCGAGGCAACGTGGGAACCGCCTTCAGCGCGGCCTGGGCGCACTCGTCGGGCAGATGAGCGCCTTGAAATGCAACCACGAGCGATTCGACCGCGCGCGGACGCCGCTCCCATTTAGCGGGGGCGGCCTGGAGCGCTTCCCGGTACAACTTGGCCGCGTCTTTGGGATTTCCCTCGGCGTGGGCTCGGTCCGCGAGCGCGAGCAGCTCCTCAGCGCTCTTGCCGCCGTGCGTGCGCACCGCGAGCTCGCCATCGTCGAAGAGCTTTTCCAGCTGTCCGACGTTCGCGGTGCCCAGCCACTTGAGCACTGCGCCCTCGTTCGAGGAATCGATGATGAAAAACGTCGGCCAATTGTCGACGGGAAACTGAGCCACGAATGCCTCGTTCTGAGGCTTCTCGGTATCGATGGAGAGCCAGGCGAACCGCCCGGCGTGCTTCACGAGCGCAGCGTCGTTGAGGACGTTTGCGCGCATGAAGCGGCAGGTGTGTCACCAGGGGGCCCAGGCATCCACGAAGATCGGGACGTGGCGCGCTTTGGCGTCGGCCAACGCTCGCGGATAGTCGTCCTCGATGAACGACAGCCCGGCGGAAGGATGTGAATCGGCG
>WNFJ01465809.1_pt3 | contig 16161 bp, 13 predicted proteins | sample 5400461 | NCBI WGS metagenome assembly WNFJ01 (sample SAMN13153349, study PRJNA577476) | soil metagenome | isolation source: 115 cm saprolite on Douglas fir-dominated hillslope | place: USA:California | collected 2013-09-17 | reverse complement strand
AAAGACGCTGCGGCCAAAACCGCCGTTGAGCAGAGGAACAGCGTTGGCCAGCGGGGCCGCCCGCACTCCGGGAGTCGCCTGCACCACTTCGAGCACGCGGCGCTGAAACTCCTTCACCCTCGGAGCTTCGTAGTTCAGCGAGCCCACGTCGAAGGAAATCATGCCCAGGTTATGGGTGTCGAATCCGGGATCCATCTGCTGGGCATTGCGCAAACTAAGCAGGAAGAGGCCGGCCCCGATCAGCGCCACCAGCGAGAGCCCAACCTGCACCATGATGAAGATGTTCCGCACACTGAAGACACGGCTGGAGAACGTCTCATTGCCTGTGCGCTCCTTCAGTTCGGAAACCAAGTCAGGACGCGAGGATTGCAGGGCCGGCACCAGCCCGAAGATCACGCCGGTGGCCAGCGCGATCAAGAGCGTGAACAGGAGCACGCGGCCGTCCAGAGCCAAATCAATGTTGCTCGTCACCAGAAACGGCGGCCGGAACTTCCACAGCAGGTCGCGGCCGATGACGGCCAAGCCGAGGCCCAGCCCGCCGCCGGCACTGGCCAAGACCGCAGCTTCCGTCAGCAGTTGCGCAATAATGCGGGATCGCGAGGCGCCCATCGCCAGGCGGATGGAAATTTCGCGTTTTCTGGCGGCTGCACGCGACAAAAGCAAATTGGCAATGTTGGCGCACGCGATCAGCAACACCAGTCCCACCACAGTCATCATCACTGCGCCGGCGAGAGTAAAGAAAGTGCGGAAGTTGGGATTCACCCCGGACTGCAACAGTGGAATTGCCAGGAAACTGCGTCCTTTGTTCGCCGCAGGGAAGGCGCCGGCCAGGGTCGATCCCAGGATCTGCAATTGCTGCCGCGCTTGTTCAAGGTTGACGCCATCCTTCAGCCGCGCCACCCCCGAAAAACCCAGGAATCGGCGCTCATTGAACATGGTCTTCTGCAGGCCTGAAAGTATCTGGTCGTGCATGGACATGGTGACCCAGAGATCCGGGCCGCCCAGTGTCGTGGGGCCCTGGAAGCCGCGCGGCGCGACGCCGATAATGGCAAAGCCTTGTCCATTCAGCAGCACGTTCTGGCCGATCACTTTGGGATTGGAGGCGAACTTGCGTTCCCACAAACCGTAACTCAAGACAGCCACCGGGCCGGAGCCTTCGCGGTCCTCTTCGGGGCGGAAAGTACGTCCCCGAGCAGCGCGCACGCCGAGCACGTCAAAGTAGTTCCCGGAGACCGATGCTCACGCCCACTCCCCCGAACGTCGACAACGCGACACCGGAAAATGCTGATATGTCCCGGGCAATATCCTGACCGTTAGGAAGCGAAATGGGCAGGAAGTTAAACGCCCGGGTCCCTACCGCGGGGTCAACGGTGTAGATGTTGACCAGGCGCTCCGCGTCCTGCACCGGAATGGGGTTGAAGAACACCGCATTGACCACGGTAAAGATCGCGGTGTTGGCGCCGATGCCCAGGGCCAGCGTAATGACGGCCACGGCGGTAAATCCCGGCGACTTGCGCATGGCGCGCAAGGCGTAGCGGATGTCCTGGAGAAGATTCATCGCGGCGCCCCCTGCTCCCAATCCTTTAAGAGACGACCGGCAGGCTGGGACGTTAGCCGGAGCGTCGAATCTATTATGCTCCGTCTTCTGGCGAAAACGCGGTGCGCGGCAATATCTCCCTAAAACTGCTACCTGAGGATAGAATGCCTCCGCAGATGAGCATTTCCATGCATACGATGATGAATTACCCGCTGACACTCACAGCCATCCTGGAGCGTGCAGGCCGGTACTTTGGCGATGTCGAGGTTGTATCCCGGTTGCCCAACAAGTCCATCCATCGCACCACGTGGGGAGGAGTCTATCAGCGAGCGCGACGGCTGGCTGAATGTCTGCAATCCTCCGGCGTTAAGAAGGGCGACCGTGTGGCCACGCTCATGTGGAATCACTACGTCCATCTGGAATGCCATTTCGGCGTTCCCGCGGCGGGCGGCATCTTGCATGCGCTCAACCTGCGGCTGCATCCCGACGAGATCGCCTACATCGCCAACCATGCCCAAGACCGTTTCCTGATCGTGGATGACGTCCTGCTCCCGGTCCTGGATAAATTCAAGCCGCGGGTAGAGTTTGAACGGATCTTTGTTGTTCCGCATTGTGGCCAACCCGTCACCGGTGAATATGAGAATTATGAAGAGTGGCTCCATGAAGCCGCGGGAAAGTTTCGCTATCCTGCGATTGACGAGAACGACGGCGCCGCCATGTGCTACACGTCGGGCACCACCGGCAATCCCAAGGGCGTGATTTATTCCCATCGTTCCCAGGTGCTGCACAGCATGGCCCAGGCCATGTCCGACAACTGCGGCACATCACAAAGCGACGTGCTTCTCTTGTGCTCGCCCATGTTTCATGCCAATGGCTGGGGCATGCCTTATACGGCGGCCATGGTAGGGGCTAAGTTCGTCTTGCCCGGCCCGCATCTGGACGCGGCCAGCGTGCTCGATCTGATCGATCGTGAAGGCGTGACCATGAGCTGCGCCGTACCTACTGTGTGGCTGCCGGTCCTGGCGGCTCTTGATCAGCGCGGGCATGATTGGAAACCGCCGCGCGACGTTCGCATTCTCTGCGGCGGCACCGCGCCGCCGGAAGTTCTGATGCGCGGCCTGGAACGGCATGGTTTTCATCTCCTGCATTCTTGGGGCATGACGGAGACCTCGCCGCAAGGCACCATGTCGGCCTTGAAGGCTTCGATGCGGAGCTGGCCGGAGGACCGCCAATACGCGCAACGCTGCAAACAGGGTTATCCGGTGCCGTTCGTCGAATTGCGCATTTCGAACGATCAGGGAGAAGCTGCCTGGGACGGCCAAACCATGGGCGAACTTGAAGTGCGCGGATCCTGGGTAGCCGGCAGCTACTACAACGCTCCGGGAACCGAGAACCGCTGGACCGCTGACGGCTGGTTTCGCACCGGTGACGTTGCCACCGTTGACCCCGACGGCTGCATCAAGCTGGTGGACCGCAGCAAGGACATGATCAAGTCCGGCGGTGAATGGATCAGCTCGGTGGACGTGGAGAACGCCCTCATGGGCCATCCCGCGGTGCGCGAAGCCGGGGTGGTCGGCGTGCCGCACCCGAAGTGGCAAGAGCGTCCCCTAGCCGTGGTGGTGGTAAAAGACGGCGTCAGGGTAACAGCGGAAGAGCTGCGCCAATACCTCGGCGCGAAGTTCGCCAAATGGCAACTGCCAGACGACTTTGTCTTCGTCCCCGAACTACCCCATACCTCGACAGGAAAGTTGCTCAAGACAGAATTGCGAGGCAGGTATAAGGACTGGAAGTGGAAGACGTAACGCGCTCCGATACGGCGGCCTGCTGTCTTAATCATTCTTCTGAGCACGATTGCTCACCCCAGCCACCCCAATCAGTGTATTCTGCAAAAGGAGGAGATAAGAAGATGGACACTCCAGCCGTAGACACTTCAGAACCAAATGTAACGCCTGAGAAGGCGCAAGTGACGCCTAAGAAGCGTGCTTCCCGGGAACCCGCTGTTGATCAATATGCCGCAGCCAGGTACGCCAAAAAGAAGAGAAGACGCAAAGCGCACAGGGCTGCTTTGAGAAGGTCGCATACCAAAGGGTGAATTCCGGCGGTATATCAGACCAATGAGTTAGAGAGAGAACGTGCAGACCGCCCGCTCGAAAGCCGGGTACTTCGAGCAATCGTTGGCAATGGTTGAGCATCCGCTGAGCCGCATGTTGTTCCGGCGTTTGATAGACTTTCTCCATGGCGAAGAAAAAACCAGCGCGCAAAAAGAAAACTGCCGGCAGGAAGAAAGCAACCCCCAAGAAAAAGCTTGTGGCCAAGAAGAACCCTGCCGCCAAAAGGAAGGCGATCCGCCGCAAGAAAAAAACCGCTCGCGCCAGGCAAGAGATCACGAAGCGCGTCCCGAGCACCACCCGTCGCGGTTTGGGCTCGGAATCCGCCGGCCAATCTGGCGACACCCAGCAACTGTCGCGCAGGGAAGCCGTTGACTCGGAGAGCGTTGAAGAGTTGGTGGAAGAAGGTCAATACCTCGAAGCGGAAGCGGTCAGCGGCGTCGAAAATGCCAAGGACCCCGATGAGGGCGAAGTGACAACGTCAGAAGTTCCCGAAGACGATGTTCCGCCTGAATACCTGGACCGGGACTAGACTGGGTTCTCCTTTTTATTAGCCAACATCTTGGGGTCCTACCCTTGTCTGACCCGATGTGCTGACAACTCCTTGCGTCCCCCACGCGTTTTTCCGCGACCGTTGGAGTCGTACCCTGAGCCTGGGCCGGCGGGCACTATAATCACTCGGGAGGATTCAGAGACTTGACCGATACAAGCACTTCTTCTCGGGGCTCCCGGCGATGGAAACTCATTGCCCCCATCGTTGTAGTGATCGTGCCGCTGGTCGGCTTTGCGGCTTGGACGTGGTTCACCCTGCACGTTGGTTATTCGGATGGTGAACGCGTAGGCTACGTCCAGAAGATTTCGAAAAAGGGCTGGGTGTGTAAGACCTGGGAGGGCGAATTGGCGATGGTGAGCATGCCCGGGACTGCTCCTCAAATCTTCTCCTTCACCGTACCGAGCGATTCCGTCGCGCGCAAGGTCATGGATGCTGCCGGCCAGCGGGTGGCCCTGGTCTATGAGCAGCACCGCGGAGTGCCGTCCAACTGTTTTGGCGAGACCGAATACTTCATCACGGAAGTTCGCGTCCTGGGGCCGTGAACGACCATTCACGTGCAATAACGGATGTCCCTTGCGCCGTGCGTGCCGCTCAGAAGGCTGGAGCACGCGGCGGCTACCCGGCACACGCTGCAACAGCGTAGGATGTAAAGATGAAACATTAAGGATGAGCCCAGATATTCAAGATGGAGTCCTACAATGCCGAAGCACAACGCACGCGAGAACATGCGCAACCGGATGCAAGCTAAAAAACGGGAAAGAAACCGGGTCCTGAGGGCGAAGCTGCAAGCGCCGGTCAAGACCACCACCCAACCCGGCAGCCCTTCAGCTGTTGCCAAGACAAAATAAGGTAGCGGGCAGGTTTGCTGCGGAGCCGCAAAGCACGAGGCGCTGCGGGAGGCCCCGACACGCCGAATGACTCTCCTGGTGGGCCATAACTTTTCGCTCCACATTTTAGTCAGCATTGAGTCGCTGCGGGCTGATGGCGATGGACCGCGGGACCTGCCGAGGTAGTGGCGTCTCAGCTCTCAATCCGGCAAAGGATGCTTTCGTCGCTGCCGACGTCGCTGGTGCAGGTGTGACCCACCGACCCGCGTGGAGGTCCGCCAACGGTAGAAACTGCTCAGCTCGGCCGCGTCTTAGAATATTAAGGCGCTCGCGAGCTTTGCAGCTCCCGATAAAACCTCTGCAACACGAAGAAAGCCTTCTTCTTCCGGCCGCGTTCACTCACAAGTCCCTTGCGGTTGAAATAATCCTCCATGCGAGGGAGCGTCCGTCGAGGACTGCGAAAGTCTTTGAGAATCCAAGGAGTGGTTCCTCGCAGAAAAGGAATGCGCTTCAGCATGGCAATCTGATGCTGGTAGAGACTCTCCTGATATTCCTCGGTCCAGCGTGCAAGCGCATCGCCGTGGTAGCCAAAGAGCGCGTCTCCTCCGAATTCACTCATAATCAGCGGCTTGTCGTACTGCGAGCTCCAATCAATCGCGTCTGCGTCCGCAGGACGATGGATGTACCAGCCAATGTATTCGTTGTTCCCCATTACATCGAGTTCGCTGGCAATCGGGTCGCTAATGCGAATGGAGATGCGGTTGTTCTCGACGACCTCGCCAGCCTGAAGAGCCGCGGAGACGAGGCGCGTTGGGTCCGCGGAATGCGCCTCATGAATGAGATTTTCCAGGAAATGATTGCGAGCATCGCTGATGGGCGTCTCGTTAGCGACGGAGTAGATGATGAGGGACGCGCGATTGTGATCCCGCGTAATCATCTCGTTCAACTGGTTTGCTGCATTCCGCAACGTGTCCGGGTTTGCCCACTGGATGGTCCAGTAGACCGGCACCTCTTCCCAGACCATAAGTCCCATTTGATCGGCCATATGCAACATGGCTTCGTTGTGAGGATAGTGGGCCAAGCGGACGAAGTTGCAGCCCAGTTCTTTCGCCCAACTCAGAAGCGTCCGGGCATCGTCTTCACTCCAAGCCCGGCCGGGGCGGTGTGGGGCCTCTTCATGGATGCTGATTCCGCGCAAGAAGACCGGCTTTCCGTCAAGGAGGATATCGCTGCCACGGACTTCAATCGAGCGGAACCCGATGCGGTCTATCACTTGGCCGGTCTCGCTACCGATCTCGACCCTGTAGAGCTTCGGGTTTTCAGGAGACCAAAGCGCGAGATCGGCGGCAAAAGAAAAGTCGGCTCGCCCGCTGGAATCTGTCCGGAATGTCTTACTGAGCCCCACCTCAGGAATTCGAATGCTGACTGTCTGCTGAAGTTGCGGCCCGTTGAGTCGCACCCACCCTCGAATCTGTCGCGTCGATCCTTTCTCAAGTTGGATGAAATAGTCCTCAATGAATGTTTCCGGCAGCTCGACCAACGTCACGGGGCGGGTAATACCCCCGTAATTCCACCAATCGGTGTTGAGGGTGGGAACTTGATCTCTTCCCCGAGCGTTGTTGATTCTGAGAACGAGGAAATTGCCCTGCGTCCGCACCAGATCAGTGATCTCGAAGTTAAAGGGTGTAAAACCGCCCTCGTGCCGGCCAAGCTCCTCACCGTTCAAATAGACTTCAGTCAAGTAGTTGCACGCTCCGAAATGGAGGAACAGCCTGCTCTTCGGCGATTTAACGTAGTCAAAAGACCGCTTGTACCAGACGCTCCCTTCGTAAAAGAGCAGGGACTCGCGTTGTGTATTCCAGTCCCCGGGAACATTGAGTTGACCCGAAGTGTCGAAATCGTATTCCACCAGCTCCGATTCAGACTGAGGCTTGTGGTTCTTGTAAAAGGCGTTGTTGTTCCTCAGCAATTGCGCCCGGTAGTCGATGGCTCCAACATCGTAAGGATCGACGATCGCCTGCCAGGGACCGTCCAAGCTTGTGCTTTGACGCGCATTAATATTCGCAATCAGCGGCGCAACTTGTGCCGCGCCGGCACGGAATAGAAAGAAAACGCAAAAGACGAATGCCAATCGATAGCGCCGGAGTTCAATCATAAGGCAGCCTTCACATCCTCCACAGTTGAACGACTTAAACAGTGTTCCCGTTCTGAAAGGAAGTTAGCTAACCGTGAATTCACGGTTAGAGTCTTCGCGCCGTTGACGTTCGCGAGCGTTCGAGGGTTGTGCTTCCGTTCTCAAAACGCTCCGCGTCTAAGTCCTTGAGAACCCTCGTGTTTTCCTGTTGATCTCCGGTTCCGCGATTAGGTTATACTCTCCCTCACAGACGTTGGTTCGTGGAACTCGAAGAGGCATTGTTTTAGGGGGCAGCACTTGCGATCGGCAGTCAACAAGCTTGAGGCCGAGCGGGCTGAACTGGACGCGGTTTTGGCGTCCGGAATGCTCGGCCGAACCAATAATCTTGTTCGTCTCTTGAATTTTGTATGCGAAAAGCACTTTGACGGAACAATCGACGAGATCAAGGAGTACAGCATTGCCGTGGAGGCCTTAGGGCGTCCGGCCGATTTTGATCCGCAAGTGGACACCATCGTCCGCGTCACAGCTCATGCCCTGCGAAAGCGGCTGGAAGACTACTATCGAACTGCCGGAGCAGGACACTCGGTTCATATCTGCCTGCCCCCAGGCCACTACGTACCCAAGTTCATTCATAAGGACGATTTGGAGGCAGGAGTCCACCCAGATCTCCACGGAGCGCATGGCCGCCAGTCTCACGATAGCGCTTCACTTGAGGAAAACGGCTTTCTACCAGGCGAACATCACGAGCCGGCGCCGCCACTGCCAGAAGCGGCAATGACGGATAGGGCGCTCCGAGCCGACATTAGTCAGCCGAGAACACGCTTTGTATTTCCCCTTCGGATTTTGAGGATCTCCGCCCTCATTGTGTTTGCCGCCTGTGCGTTGTCGGGCTTTGTGTGGTACAGATTGACCCGAACAGGCAGTCACGAGGGTCATGGGCTGACGCCATTGGCGGCTGTTCCAGCAGGTATTTCCGGACAAATTCTGCGTGCTTCGGCTGGGGATGGCCGCGCGGCATACGTGGACCGCGCTGGGGCTACCTGGGAAAGTGATCGTTTCTGCTCTGGAGGAAGCTCGTTCTCCGTTGCTGGCCGCCCTATTCAAGGCACAGAAGATCCGCAACTTTTTTCCGCGGGGCGGCGCGGCGCGTTTCATTGCAATTATCCCGTCCCGCCGGGGACTTACGAAGTCCACCTCCTGTTTGCCGAAACCTCGGGTCTTCTAGAGAACAGTCGTAACGTGACATTCTCGATCAATGGAGGACCGGCCACTAATCTGGACGTCGTGGACGACGCTGGAGGAGATGACATTGCCACAACCAAGGTTTTTACGGACGTAAAGCCAGAAAACGACGGATCAATTCATTTAGATTTCAGTACTCCCGATTCATTCTTAAACGCAATTGAAATCTTGCCGGGTACCCCGCATCGCATGCTTCCCGTCCGGATCATCGCTGGCCCTTCTCTCTACCGCGATTCCAACGGTAATACCTGGATGCCGGATCGCTACTTTTTTGGCGGCCGCGTCAATCGCTTTAGCACCGACCTATCGAAGCTCCCTGATGGCCGTCTCTTCGAATGGCATCGTTACGGCCACTTCCATTACGCGGTGCCGGTCGCAGCCGGCGGCAAATACACTCTGAAGCTGTACTTTTTGGAGCACTGGTTTGGCGTTCAGAATGGCTCGCTTGGAGGAGTAGGCAGCGGGGTGTTTGACGTTTCATGCGATGGACTTATGCTCTTAAAGAGTTTTGATATTTTCCGTGAAGCCGGCACCGAGCCTTTGGTGAAAACCTTTAGCCACATCGAACCGACACCGCAGGGCAAGGTCGAGATTTATTTCACTCCCGCGTTGAATTATCCCTCCGTAAGCGCGGTTGAATTGATACCGGAATAGGATGGGAACAACGCCGACTGCGGATTGCCGCAAAACTCCTCGCTTGCCGCGTGCGTCGCGGCCGCATAAGGTGCTTTGCGGGAAGCATGTATTTCCCACAGCCAAGCCCGGAAATCTGAGCCTGGCGGCGCGCTTGCACTAAAGGCTCAGCCTATGGCAGCCCGGCGGCGATCTCGCTTGATTTGGCGCTTTCGTTTCCACGTATGTCAACCGCAGAAAGGCAGTAGAAATAGTTGTGCCCGGCTGCGATATCGGTATCCTGGAATGAGAGCATAGTAATTGGCGCCGAATTGATGCGCGCCGTCCGTCCGCCTTCTTCCCGGCGATAAACGTTGTACCCTGCAAGATCCTTCTCTGTGTTTGGCGCCCAGACAAGGTCAACGAACTTCTTCCCAGGAATATTGCTGGGTACGGCCAGCAATCTTTCCGGCACGGCAGGCGCGAAGACATCGTGGGTGGTGACTTCAAGCGGCGCCGAATCCTCGCCTTCAAGTTCAGCGAGCAGTTGGCCGCTCTCCGAGTAAAGTCTTGTCACCGGCGCTATCCAATAGGAGTAGGTCTTCCCCCATTCGATATTCGTATCGACCCCGCTCCATCGGTCTCCCTCTCTCGTGTGAACCACAGCGCGCAAATATGAAATAGCGACCTTGGGATCGTTCTTTTCGCGCCGGTAGATTCGGTAATCGAACTGCAACGACGAAGGCCGGCTTTCAATGTCGTTTTCCCATATCAGGTACACGCCATGCACATCAAGTTCGGAATGCAAGCCTCTCGCCGGTAGAGTGCGCAGCAGCGGAACAGAGACCGGATTAGAGAATCCGGCGCTGCGTCCCCGATCGTCGCGTACTTCAACTGTATAGACCGCAAACTGTACGGGATCGCGTCCCTCCAGGTCGGAAAGCGTGTCAGTAAATCGGACCGCGATCTCGCTGTTACTCTTCCCGCGCGCCGCACTCGCAATCGCACCTGCCGTCTTTTGAGGATCAACCTCTCCTACGGGTTGCGCGCAGGTTGTGGTCGAAGATGACGCTCTAGAACTTGTGGAAGAAATGTTGCGGCAGACCCGGGCCACCAAATGCCTCATGACCGATTGCCGATCTGCCAGCACACGAGGCTGCTGGCTCCACGTGAGCATGACTTTGTTGCCTTTGCGTGTGGCCCGCAAATTGTGCACAAGCTGCGACTGGTGAGACGACGCAGGTGGCGTGACGGGTGTGCCACCCCACGCCAACGCTGCGCAAAGGGCAAATAGGACGAAGGTCTTATTCCATTTCACGGGATAGCCCTTTCTCTGGATCAAAAGTCCAGCCGCAAACGCACCGAAGCAGCCCGGGGCGAAGCCAACGCAGTCCCCGAAAAAATACTGGCAAAGTCGATGACATTCAGGCGGCCCGTCAAGTTTCGTATGTCACCCTGAAGAACAGCGGCACGCGACTCGCGTTTCCATAGCTGCATGCCGGCGCAAACGTCCAAAGCGAAAGAGGGGCGCACGCGTCCGGCCGCCAAGTTCACACGATCCACGACCGCCTGTCCGAATTCCGCCAACAGCGTCGGTGTATCCTCGCCATTTAACTCCACTGGAAGTCCGCTGCCGTAAGAAGCCCCCAACGCCGTCCAGAACCTTCGCACCGGCTGATAGTGGATCTGAGCATGGGCGGTATGGCGTTGGTCCTGTGTAACCCAGATGGTTTCCCTGGAGTTGAGAAGCGAGGCCGCGTCCCGTCCCAGGAACAAGCCGCCCACCAGAGGCAATTGGGCCTTGGCCACCATGTAGGAGTAGTTGAGCCAAGCGGCAAAAGGTCCCCACTCGGCCAGCGCAATTTGGCTTTCTGCACCGTAGATAGACGCAGAATGCAGGGCAGTCGGAAAGCTGATGCCGGTTTCGAGCAGCGTGTCGTCGTCACCGGCATTTTGTACATTGCGCCAAAAATAATTCACGGAGCAGCGTGCTTTGCGAAGGAGCTCCTTGGTGGCGCCCACTTCGTAATAGTTTCCCCGCGCGGGTCGCAGGGCCAATTGTGCCGTGGTCTGGTTGAGCATTCGCACATCGGCAGAGGTGCTGAGCAGGAGGTTCTCGATCGCGGGCGTGCTAAAGATGCGGTCATAGGACGCACGCAACACCAACCCCAGCCTGGGCGTATACCAGGCCACGCCCAGTCGAGGGCTCCATGCTGACTCGTCAAGGCGGACGCTGTAGTGATCAAAGCGGAGGCCGGCGCTAATGCTCAGGTTTTTGAATCGCATCTGGTCCTGGACATAAAACGCCTGTTCGCGGTCCAGGCCCGCACCGGCAAATGAAAAACTAGGCGGTGTGGACGGGTCGAAGATGGATTTATCGGGCGTGGTGATCAGATAGGAGAATCTCTCGTGTACCGAGCTGTAGATTGCGTCCGCTCCGGCTTTCAGCTCATGGAGAGGGAATACAACGTCCACGCTTCCGCCTGTGTAGCCATCGCGAAATCCGCGTTCTTGGAAAGCTTGGATCGGCGTGGATTCCGGATTCGATTGCAGGCCGGCGCTGAGGTCCCGCACTCGCGCCTGCAAGCTTCCTAACAAAGTGGAAGAGAAAACGTGCTGATAGGAAATCTGCCCTGCGGTCTCCTCGTTCTGGCGCTCCTGCCTCTGGCCAGCGGCCTGTTGCACCTCTTCGTTGGGCACAAGGAACCCGACTTGCTCGTGACTGACCGTAAGCCGCAAGCGGTCGTTTTGCGTGAAGTCTCGCTCGAAGCTTCCGCGAAAGCCGGTTGTGGTAGCGCTGTTGGTGAAATTCTGCAGAACCGGCGGATCAAGGTAGCGGTCCGTGCGGGCGCCATTCGCGCTCAGGGCGAAGACATTGCGGCCGTCGAAATAACTTCCACCAAAGTAGCTGCTGAGTGTGCCAAAGCTGCCTCCACCCAGGATGGCCGTGCCGTGAGTGCCGCGCGCAGGATTGCGCTCACTGACCGTTTCCACCACCCCGCCCAGCTTGCGGCCGAACTGTGCAGGAATACCCGAGGTGTACACCTTCACGGACTGCGCATCCTCGATGTCCTCACCGGGAGCAAAAGCAGGCGAGCGGTTTTCAAATACCGGAATCCCGTCCACTACATATTGCGTGCCGTATTCGGAGCCGCGAGGATGCAACACGCCGTTGGCCTCCAGAAGCCATCCGGGTTGTGCCTGCACTACATCGATCGCCCCGCGACCGGGTGTGGTTGACATCCAGGTCCGGATCGCCAGTTTGCCCAGCGTGTAAGCTGTTCCCGTGTTGGTTGTATCCAGAAGAGTGTCGGCTTCCTTGACCGTGATGCTCTCGGTACGCGATGCCACGGTAAGCGAGATTCCCACCTTCATCGGAATCGGTGAGCGGACCTCAACCAGCGTGGCGAAGGGCGCAAATCCCTGGCGCTCAACGGTGAGTTTGTAGCTTCCAAATGGAAGCTCCTTGACCGTGTACTCCCCTTCAGCGTTGGTTTCAAATGCCAGGAGGAAATGATTGGCCTGGCTGACGATTTCACCATGGGCCTGTAGTACAGCGCCGGAAGGATCGGTCACACCAACTCTGAGTTCCCCTGTCCGGTCCTGGGCAGCCATGTTTATGGCAGTTAGCATGATCCACACGGCAAACCAAGACCTTAAGACTCCGCAGCCCTGCAAGAATCGCGGCTTGCGGTTTCGGCCAACCGATACCATCCCTCTCAACGGAGCTTGCCGTATGGGTCCCATTTTTCCAGCCTGGAAGAGAATATATGAGTTCGTCTATTGCACCTCGATCCCACTCACCAGCGACTGATTCACCACCGATGTGAACTGGAGCACGTATTGGCCGCTGGCATTCGCGTTCAAGGTGAACTGCTCGATGACGGCCTTGTTCTTAGCGCCTGCGGTTGCAAAGATATCAAAATTGGTCAATACCTGCGTGCCGTTAATGCTCACGTTGAAAGTGCGTGAGCCGGCGGACGAAAAGAACGTCTCGGCAAAGTGCAGCCGCAGGGTATGGCTCGATCCAGCGGCAGAGCCCGGTATTGTGTAAATGAAATTCCCGGTGCGTGCGGTTTGATACACGGCCATAGGCGCCGGGCTGGTCACTCCGCTCAAATCGATGGTGTTGGCATGGTTGATGGTGCCGCCGCCGCTAAAGTCAATATCAGCCACGAACGGACTCACCGCCGGCCCACCGGAGTTGATCTGCACCGTGTTTGTGGTCCCCGACTGCGTGGTGGCGCTTGCTTGGTTCGAGGGCCCGGATGTGCCTCCTGAGTTGCTCGCTTCCACCAGGTAAAAGTAGGTCGTCGCAGCTGTCAGCCCTGCATCCGAGAACGATGTGCCGGTCACGCCGCTGGCGATCTGGTTGCTGCTGGAGGCCGTGAAACCTGAAGTGGTGCTGCGGAAAACGTTGTAGGTCACCGCACAGGATGACGCGCTCGCTGTCCAGTTCAGGTTGATCGTGCTGCTGGAAGTTGCCGTCGCGCTCAGGCCGCTGGGGGCGCTCGGCGCACTGCAAGTGGCTCCGGACTTAACCTCGATCCCGCTGACCAGAGAGTTGTTGACCACGGAGGTAAACTGGATCACGTACTGACCGCTGGCATTCGCGGCTTCCGTGAACTGCTCGATCACGGCCTTGTTCTTGGCTCCTGCGGCGGCAAAAATATCAAAATTTGTCAACACCGGCGTGCCGTTGATGCTCACGTCGAAGGTCCGGGAACCGGTGGACGAAAAGAACGTCTCGGCAAAGTGCAGCCGAACCGTTTGGCTCGATGTGGGGTTGAAGCCTGGGATCGTGTAGGCCGCGCGGTCTGGTACACGGCCATGGGCGCCGGGTTTGCCACCCCGCTTAGATCAATGGTGTTGGCGTGGTTAATGGTACCGCCGCCGGTGAAGTCCACATCGGCAACGAACGGACTCACCGCAGGGCCGCCCGAGTTGATCTGCACGGTTGTCGGAGAGGCGGCCGGGGTCGTTGCGCCGGCCTGGTTCGAGGGTGCCGAGGCACTGCCCGAATTCGCCGCCTCCACCAAATAGAAGTAGGTGGTCGAAGCCGCAAGCCCCTTGTCTAAGAACGACGTGCTGGTCACGACGCTCGCGATCTGATTGCCGTTGGAGGGGGTCAAACCTGACGTCGTGCTGCGGAACACACTGTAGGTCGCTCCGGAGGTTGGCGACGCCGTCCAAGTCAGGTTGATCTGGCTGCTGGAGGTCGCCGTCGCGGCCAGGTTGGAGGGTGGTTGAGGCGGAGGCGGTGGGGTGCCTTTTCCCACCAATTCCACAATCGCTGCGCTGGCCGCGGGAACGCTGATTATGAAATCTCCCGAAAGCGAAGGCGAGATGGAAGTCGAAGACCCGTTCCAACTGCCGTCTCCGCCAATGGAAGCGCCGCCCAGGGCCCGTTCGCCTGTTGCAGGTTCCAAACCGCCCCGGCGCTGTAAGTTGCTCCGGCGCTTAGAGTAACGGTGGCGTTCTTTGCCCCCGAGAAGTGCTCCTTGTTGATGATGGTTACAGAGAGGTTCCCAGTCGAAGGGTCTAACACACCGTACGCGGTCAGATTCACACCATTCGGATTCGAGCCGACCGTGGTGGATACATTCTCTCCGCTGGAGCCAAGCCCGAAGGCTTTTATTCCGTAAGCAACGGGTTCCGCGGTGTAGCTGCCGCTCAACGTCGTGGGCGTGACGGGGTCATAAACGGACGTAGCGCCAGTATGGAAGTTGAGCCCACGGGAGTTTTGCATCGCCCACCAATGCATGTAATCGAGCGCCCAGAGCGTCGATGCATAGACATTGCTCACCCCGGCCTCACCTTGTGAGGCAAGGCTGTTGGTCTCCTCCAGCCGAAAGACCTCTGAGTCAGAAACAGCCGTACTTGGAAACTGGGAGTAGTACAGGGCGTAATTATTGGAACCGGTACTTAATCGGGTGGAATCCAGCAGGAAGTCGATATCGGCACTTGTCCCATTGCCGGTGCGGGCACCGGGGTAAAAATGGCCGCATATCAATAAGATGGTGCCGTCTCCCTTGTACTCGTTCGCGAATGACTCTGCCCATGGCTGGCCGCCGCCATTGGTGGTGGCTGGGGCGCAGAACTTCGCGCCAGGAGCCGCGCTCAGGACCGCGCTTCTGTAGGCTTGGAAGTCGGTGTCGTAAGTGCTGTAACTGCCGATGTAGACATTAGGTTCGTTGCCCACCTCAAAGCAGTCCGTGAGAGAGCTGTAATGCTTCATGATGTAAGCAGCTTCTCCGGCCGCTGCGCTGGTGTCAAAAACTTTCAGCCGCAAGGTGAAGATGATTTTGATGCCGGCGGCTTGGGCAAAGGCATACAGATTATCGATGATCGGGCACTTGTCGGCTGCTTCGCAGGCAGAGTCGGCAGGCAGCTGTCCGTTGTTATCGTTGACATTATCGGCACTATTGCCTCCCACTCTGAGGCTCTTGATACCCAGGGTCTTGAACATGTTGATGAGTGGGACGTTCGTCCCGCTGAAGAGAAAGTTGCCGTTGCTGTCGGGAAAGATAAGAAGGGTTTCATAGCTGAACCCCTGGAAATCAGAAGAGACCATCTGTCCGGTGCTGCTCTGATCGACTGACACACCGACCGGGGATTGTGCCTCGGTAGTTCCCTGCATGCATACCAAGGAAAGGATCAGAGTCACAATGCAGATTCGTTTTTGCTTCAGCATTGTATACCTCCTCAGTTCAATCCTTTGACTGGTGCGCAAATGGGGAGATCCGAAGATTCCCCCAGCCGGACTTCGTACCTTGACCGCTACCGGATTTCGATCCCGCTCACCAGGGAGTTGTCTTTCACCGTTGTGAACTTAATCACGTACTGGCCACTGGAATTGGCGTTCACCGTGAATTGCTCGATGATTGCCTTGTTCTTGGCACCTGCAGCCGCGAAGATATCGAAATTGGTCAAAACTGCGGTACCGTTGATGCTCGCATTGAATATTCGGGAACCGGCTGACGACCAGTAGGTCTCAGCAAAGTGCAGCCGTACTGTGTGACTTGACCCTGCTGTAGAGCCAGGAATCGTGTACGTGAAATTGCCATCGCGGCCGGTCTGGTAGACCGCCATGGGCGCAGGATTGGTCACCCCGCTCAGATCGATGGTGTTGGTGTGGCTGATGGTGC
>WNFJ01275462.1_pt1 | contig 16161 bp, 14 predicted proteins | sample 5400461 | NCBI WGS metagenome assembly WNFJ01 (sample SAMN13153349, study PRJNA577476) | soil metagenome | isolation source: 115 cm saprolite on Douglas fir-dominated hillslope | place: USA:California | collected 2013-09-17 | reverse complement strand
CCCCACGACGAGCTGCGCGCGGTCGCCGCCGATCAGCTCGTCCAGGCGTTCCACCTGGCCTTCGTTGTCGCACAGGATCACGGTGCGCGGTTGGGCCGTTACGAGCTCCCGCAGATAGCGCAGGTCGCGGTCGACCGGCTCCGCGGGTGCCAGCGGGAACCGCGCCAGGCCGTCCGCAGTCTCTTCCCCGAGCGTGAGCGCGCCGAACGCCGCCAGGCGCTCGCGCCACACAGCGGGCGCGAGGAACAGCTCGGCGCGCTCCGGGGGCTCCTCGCCGAGCCGGCGCGCCACGTCGAGATGATGCGCCGCTTCCGCCCACGCGCGGTCGACCTCCTGCGTGACCGCGTGCTCCCGATCGAGCACCAGCAGCGTGCCCGCGGGCAGCAGCTCGAGCAGTGACGTGCGGGTGCGTCTCCCGTCCCCCGCTTCCCGCTCTTCGGTTCTCACCGGGAGGATCGTCACCCGCTCGATCGTCTCGCCCGAGCGCTGCGTGTCCAGGTCGAAGCTGCGCAGCGAGACGATCTCGTCGCCCCACCACTCGATCCGCGCCGGCGCTGCCATCCCGAAGCCGTACACGTCGAGGATGCCGCCGCGCACGCTGAACTGCGCGACTTCCGTTACGGTCGGCACCCGCGTGTACCCCATGCGCTCGAGCCGTGTCACGGCATCACTGAAGCGCTGCTCCGCACCAGCCGCGAGGCTCAGGCGCGATGTCGCCAGCGTCGCGGGGACGCCGCTGCGCTCGGCGCTGGCACGCGCGGTCGTGACGAGTACTCGGATGCGGCCCGCCACGAGATCGGCCAGCGTCTCGACGCGCTCGCCCGCGATCTCGAAATGCGGCTCCTCGGCGCCCAGCGCCTCGCGTTGCGGATACAGCGCCGCGGCGTCCCCCACCAGCAGGCGCAAGTCGGCCAGCCAGCGCTCGGCGTCGGGCGGTGTCGCGGCCACCACCGTGATGACGCGTTGTGGATGCCGGCGCAGCAGGGCCGCGACGAGCACCGCCGGGCTCGAGCCTGGCAACCCGGCAAGCGGCAGCCGCCGGCCCGCGCCCGGCAGCGCGTCCGCCAACGCCCGCGTGGCGGGCATCTCGTCGAAACGATCCAGCAGGAAGTCGAGGGGCATCAGCGCGTGACACTCGCCACGCCAAGCTCTACCCCGGCGAGGCAGAGGGCGAGGACGAGGAGCAGACCGGACAAGTCGGCGCGGCGCGTGCCGGTGAACCGCGCAGCGGCGAACGGCACCTCGCTCAGCACCCGGGCGCCCAGGGCGCGAGCTGCGAGCGCAGCATCGGCGGGCGTCAGGTCGGACTCGCGCGGATCGGGGCCGTAGACCGTGGCGCCGATCGTGTCACCGCCCGCCACGCGGAACTCGACGTGCGGCAATCCCTCGGCGGTCGTCACGAGCGCGGCGCCCGCCGCCACGCGATTGACCAGTGCATCCACGACGGGCACGAACGCCGGGCCCGCAGGCAACGCGGTCCACGCGGTGTCGAGCCGGCTGGCGACGAGCACCACGTCGCCCGAGCGGACCAGCCACGGCTCGCCGTTCACGGTCGCCAGGACGCCGCTCGTGTCGCCCGGCGGGCCCACCAGCTGCGCGCGTCGCGCCACCGCGACGCCCGCGAGCAAGGGCAGGTCCTGCGAAGCGAGTACGCCTGGGGTGCCCGGCCCCGCAAAGCGCCACGCCGCGCCGCGGCCCGCCAGCGCCCGGTTGACGGCGCCCGTCAGCGCTGGGTCGGCGGGTGGGAAGACGATCGCCTTGCGACCCGCCGGCCGCTCGCCGATCGAGACGTCGCCGCCGTCGGTCACGCGGTGCGCGTCGCGCAACACCGCGAGCGCCGCCGTCACGAACGGCCCCGCCCCAGCGCCGGACACGCGCGCCGGCGGCGCCACCCGGCGCACGAACGGGCGGCGATCGTCGGCGCGCAGCTCGTCGGGATCGAGCGCTGCCTCGCCCACCCACCATCCCGGGGCCGTAACGGGCAGCGGCAGCGTCAGCGTCACCCCCGGCTGCGCCAATGTGCGCGCCACCGGACGACCGCCCAGGCTGACGACCAGCGGGCCGGGCCCAGTCCCGGCGGTCCCGCCGACGCTCACACGCACCGCGCCGTCGAGCGCGTCCACGGCCGCGAGCCCACGATTGGCGGAGGCTGGGCCGGCCGGCGCGAGGGCCAGCACCAAGACGCCCGCCGGCACGTCGGCCCGGCCTTCACCGAGCGCCGTGCGCTGCAGGTCGCTCACCACGTGCACTTCCCGTCCCAGCAACGGCTCGGCATCGACCAGCCGCGCGGCCCGCGTCACCGCGTCCACCAAGTCGAGCCGCCGCTCCCCCGGCGTCGCGCCGTCCACGACCGCGAGCAGTGCCTCTCGCGATCCCGACCGCAGCACGCCGTCGGCGAGCATCAGCCACAGCCGATCGCCCGGCGCGGCCCCGCCTAGTGAGCCGCGCGCGATCACGCGCAGCCGGTCGAGTACCGCGCGCCCCTCCACGACCGCGCCAGCCGACGGGCTGTTGTCCAGAATCACGGCGAGCGCCGTTGCCTGGTGCGCGCCGCCGCCGCGTGCCGGCACGAGGGGCCGGGCCGCGGCCAGCACCAGCGCCGCGATCAAGGCGGTGCGCAACAGCAGGAGCAGGACGTGGCGCAGACGCAGCCGCCGCGCGCTGCGGCGCTCGGCTTCGGTGAGGTAGCGCAGCGCGGGGAACTCGAGCTCCGGAGGAGTGCGGCGTTGCAGCAGGTGCAGCAGCGCCGGGACCGCGGCGGCGGCGAGGCCCGCGAGCGCGAGCGGATGCAGGAAGGTCACGCGATCAGTCGCAATGCCATACCGAAGGGGAGATCGGTCCGCACATGGTGATAGCCGATGCCGTGGCGGCGGCAAGCCGAACGCCACGCCGCGATTTCCCGCTGCACGGTTTCACCGTACGCGCGCGCCAGCTCCCGCGGCCGCACCACCACGCTCGCGGCCGACTCGGGATCCGTGAAGCGCACCTCGGGCGGCCCAGTGAGCTCCAGCTCCGCGGGATCGGACAGATGCACCACCATCACCTGGTGACCGCGATGGCGGAGGTAGCGCAGCGCGACGAGGGCCAGGTCGCGGTCGAACAGCAGGTCCGACACGAGTACCACCAGTCCGCGCCGCGCGAGCAGCGCGCTCACGCGCTCGAGGGCGGCGCGCGCCGCGGTGCCTTGGCCGTCCGGCGTGTCGAGCAAGCCGCGCACCAGCCGCGCCCACTGTCCCGTCTTGACGCGCGCGGGCACGAGCTGGCGCACGGCGTCGTCGAATGTGATCAGCCCCGTCGCGTCCCGTTGCCGCAGCAGAATCAGGGCCAGCGCCGCGGCCAAGCGATCGGCGTAGGCGCGCTTGGTCAACCGGTCCGCGGCGCCACGCCACGCCATCGAGCGGCTCACGTCAACAAGCACCATGGCGCGGAGGTTGGTCTCCTCCTCGAACTGCTTGACGAACAGGCGGTCGGCGCGCGCCAGGATCTTCCAGTCGAGGTAGCGCAACTCGTCCCCCGGCTGATAGGCACGATGCTCCGTGAACTCGACCGAGAAACCCCGGAACGGAGATCGATGCAGCCCGGCGAGAAATCCCTCGACCACGCCCGCCGCCACGATCTCGATGCCGCCCAGGCGCGCGACTTCTGCGGGGTCGAGCAGGTCGATTCGCGTGGCTTGTGTCATGGGGTGGCGGAAGCTAATGGCCGGACATTTGTCCGTGGTAGAGGACAATGCTGGCTACGAGGGCCCAGACGCCAAGTTCTAAATGGTTACGGATCAATTGGTTACAAGTTGCTACTATTGGCACGTTCCCTGCCCTTACAGGCGGCTTCGGGAGGTACCTATGCTGCTGAGCGCGATGCTGAGCCTGATGACGTTGGCGGGGGCCACGGATGGCCGGGGCGGGGATCGACCCAAGGTCGAGCTCTGGACCAACCGCGGCGACGCCACGTATACGCGCGGCGATGCCGTGCACATCAACGTGCGCAGCGATCAAGACGGCTACGTCACCATCCTGCGCGTCGACACCGACGGCAGAATCCGCGTCTTGTTCCCCCGCGATCCGTGGGAAGACAATTTCGTGCGCGGCGGGCGCGAATTCGAACTGTTGGGCAACCAGGCCGACGACGCGTTCCGCGTCGACGACTATCCCGGCGTCGGATACCTCTTCGCGATCGTTTCGCCCGAGCCGTTCGTCTACGATCAGATCGAGACCGGGGATCATTGGGATTATCGCGCCATCGCGGACGTCCGGGGCGACCCGTACGTGGCGCTCACCGATCTGGCCGGACGCATCGTGGCGCGGGGCGACAGCAACTGGGACTACGACGTCGTCCCCTATTACGTCGAGCGGCACTACGACTATCCCCGCTTCCTGTGCTACGACTGCCACCAATACGTGAGCTACCGGACGTGGGACCCCTATGACTATTCGTGCGTGCGGTTCCGCGTGGTCGTCTATGACGACCCGTTCTACTACCCCTATCGCACGTACGGCGGCACGTCGGTGGTCTTCACGCGCCCGTACCGGCCGGGACCGCGCTTCATCTTTAAGGACCAGGACGGCCGCAGCCCGTTCGTCTCGCGCGAGCGTGAGCGTCCGGTCAACGACAACGGCCGGCGGCGTGCGACTGGCGACGGCGGCGGCGGTACAGGCACGGGCATCATTCCACCCCCCCGCGAGCGCCACCCCGACGGTCGCCCGGGCGACCAGGGTGGCGGCCACGACGGCAACGGTGGCGGTCACGACGGCAACGGTGGCGGCAACGGCAACGGTGGCGGTCACGACGGCAACGGTGGCGGCAACGGCAACCGCGGCGGTCGCGATAGCACCGGTCGCGGCCACGACGGCAACGGCGGCAGCAATGGCGGCGGCAACGGCAACAATGGCGACAACGGCCGCCGCCGGCGTCCCGGCCAGGATGGACATCCCGACCAGCCCGGTCGTCCCAGTTGGCAGCCGATTGTCCCGGACCGCTTGAACAGCCAACTCCGGCCGACCGATCGGGGCGGGTCAGCGGACCGCGCTAAGCGCGACCAGCCCGATTCCCGTCCGGCGGACCGTCCCGCGCAGCAATTTGGGAGTGACCGGGGCCGGGAGCAGGCGCGACCGGCAGCGCGGCCGGAGCCGCGGGCTCAGCCGCAACCGCGCGCCGAGCGGCAGCCGCAACCGCGCGCCGAGCGGCAGCCGACGCCGCGGGCAGAGCGGCAGCCGCCGCCGCGGGCCGAGCGGCAGCCGCCGCCGCGGGCCGAGCCGCAGCGGTCTGCGCCCCAGAGGTCGTCGCCGGAACCCTCGCTGCGTCGGCGCAAGCCCTGACTTGACGTAGTCCAACGCGCCCGGCCGTGGACGTCCCGCGGCCGGGCGCGTTAGCTTCTTCCGCCCCCTGCCCCCACTGACGAGGTCGTTCGTGTCGTATCGTTGCCTGCCGTTGCTCCTGGTGGCGCTCGCGGCCGGGCCGAGTGCCCTGCACGCGCAGACGTCGGACTCGATCACCGCGGCCGACGTGCGGCGCCGGATCGCCCTGCTCGCATCCGATTCGTTGCGCGGCCGCGGCACGCCGAGTCCCGGCTTGGAGCAAGCGGCGCGGTACGTCGCGAAGGAATTCCAGCGCCTGGGGCTGCGCCCCGCGGGCGATAGCGGCTACATCCAGCGGTACAAGATCCTGCGCACTCGTGCCGTCGCCGAGAGCTCGACGGTGAGCTTCACGGGTCCGCGCGCCGCGCGCTGGCGCGTCGGACGAGAGGTCGACTGGTTGCCGTCGAGCACCCCGGCACCGCGGGACCTGGCGGGCCCGGCCGTCGTGCTGGTCGGTGTGCCGTCCGACTCGGTGCACGCGTTCGACGGCCTGAACCTGCGCGGCGCTGTGCTGATTCATATCGCCGACGACCGCCCCGACCGTCCCAGCACCCCCATGTGGCTGCTGCGCGCCGCCGTCCGGGCCGGTACGGTCGCGTGCATCTTAGTGCGTAACCTCAACCCTGATGAGTCTCACAACCGCATGGCGCAGCTCGCCCGGCCACGCCTCATACGGCCCGGTGCCGAATCGTTTGCGCCCCTCCCCGTGCTGCTCATGGAGGACGGCACGCTCGGCGTGTACCTGGCGGAATTGGGGGTCGCGGCCGCAGCCAGCCGTCCGGTGCCGGACACGGTGGAGCGCATCCCGCTCAACAGGGTCCACGTGCGATTGCACTTGGTGGAGCGGGTGCTGTCGCAGCGCTCCGCCCCCAACATTCTCGCCGTGCTCCCCGGTACGGATACGAGCACCGCGGCCGCGTACGTCGCTCTCGCCGCCCACATTGACGCGCTGGGCGTGGGCCGGGAAATCGGCGGCGACAGCATCTACAACGGCGCCGACGACGACGCATCAGGCACGGCCGCCGTGCTCGAAGTGGCCGAGGCGCTGGCACACGGGCCGCGACCCCGTCGCTCCGTGTTGTTCGCATTGTTCAGCGGCACCGAGCGCGGCATGTGGGGCAGCGAGTACTACGTCTCGCGACCCACGGTGCCGCTCGCCCGCATGGTCGCTTTCTTGAATGTGGAGTCGATCTCGCGAAATATGCCCGACTCATTGGCCGTCCTGGGCAAGGCCCGATCCTGGCTGGGCGCAGCCGCCGACTCGGCCGCGGCGCGCCATCCCGAGTTCGGCCTCACCCTGCTGGGCGACCTGTGGCCGCGCGAAGATTATTTCGAACAGTCGGATCAACAGATGTTCGCGCAGCACGACGTTCCGTCGCTCTTCTTCTTTAATGGTCTCCACGCCGCGTTGCACCAGCCCTGGGACGACATCCGCGTCGTCAACGCCGAATCCGCCGCCCGCATCACCCGCTACCTGGCCGAGCTCACCCGCGAGTTGGCCAATCCTTAAGGCGAGAAAGCAGGTCGGACCGTGAAGCATTTCTCTCCGCCGTACTTCGCCTTGATGACGGCGCTGCTGGTGCCTGGCACCCTGGTGGCGCAGGGGCCGGCGGCCGTGCGCCGCGCTGTCAACTCGATCACGCCCCAGGACGTGCAGCGGCGCATCGGCATCATCGCCGATGACTCCATGCTCGGCCGCGCCACCCCCAGTCCCCAGCTCGAAGAAGTCGCCGCCTACATTGCGGCCGAATTCAAGCGCTTCGGCCTGAAGCCGGGCGGGGAGAACGGCACGTTCTTCCAGCGCTACACCATCACCCAGAGCCAGATCGATACCGCCAAGAGCCGGCTCACCTTCAGCGGCCGGATCGCCGGCACGCTGACGCCTGGCGCGGATGTGTATGTGCTCCGCGTGACAGCGCTGCCCCGGAAGCCCCTCGCCGGGCCCGTGGTCCTGTTCGCGGGCACGCCGGACAGCGCCAACCCCCTGGCGGGCGTCGACGTGAAGGGCGCCTGGGTGGCGGAGGTCGTTACCGCAACTCCCGAGGGCGTGAACATCAACTTCACGTGGGTCCAGGGCGCCTTACGCGCGGGCGCGCTCGGCGTGCTGTTCATCTCGAACCGCCCCGACGCGCAATGGCAGAACCGGCTGGCACGGGCCTTCCAATTGTCAGCCGAGTTCGCAGGCGACGCGGTGCCGGACAGTGTGGCGCTCCCCGGCCTGGTCGAGATCCGGGACGCGCAGGCGGCGGCGCTGCTCGGTGTCGACGCGGCCGCCGTGCGGGCGCAGACCGGCTGGAGCGCCAAGCGGCTCGAGGGTGTGACGTTGAACTACGACGTCCACGAGCGCGTGGCAGTGCAGGCGTCCGCGCCCAACGTCATCGGTCTGCTCGAAGGCTCGGACCCCGTGCTCAAGAACCAGTACGTATTCTTCACCGGCCACATGGATCACATCGGCACGCCGGGCTCAGGCGAGGGCTGCGTGGCTCGGGGCGCGGACTCGATCTGCAACGGCGCCGACGACGACGGGTCGGGCACGACGGCCGTGCTCGAGGCCGCCGAGGCGTTCGCCCAGCTGCAGCCTCGCCCCAAGCGCTCGCTCGTGTTCATGACGGTGAGCGGCGAGGAGCGCGGCCTGTGGGGTAGCCGCTGGTACTCCGACCACCCCACCCTGCCGCTCGCGAACACGGTGGCCGACTTGAACACCGACATGGTAGGACGCAACTGGAAGGACACGATCGCAGTCATCGGCAAGGAGCACTCGGACCTGGGTGCCACGTTGAATCGCGTCGGCGCGGCCCACCCCGAGCTGCATATGACGCCGATCGACGACATCTGGCCGCAAGAGAATTTCTACTTCCGCTCCGACCACTACAACTTCGCGCGCAAGGGCGTGCCGATTCTTTTCTTTTTCAACGGCACGCACGCCGACTATCACCAGGTGGGTGACTCGCCCGACAAGATCGACGCCGAGAAGGAGTCGCGCATCATCAAGCTCGTGTTCTACCTCGGGCTCGACATTGCGAACGCGCCGGCCAAGCCGAAGTGGAATCCCGACAGCTACCGCCGCATCGTGGAGGGCGCGCACTGAAGCTCGATCTGTACCGCCGGCATCGGGCGGAATACGTCGCCCGGCGTGCGCCGGCCTTCGTGACCGTCGGGCCGGCGCGCTATCTCGCGATCGCGGGCCGCGGCGCGCCGGGGGGTGCGGCGTTCGCCCAGGCGCTGAGCGCGCTGTACGCCGTCGCGTTCACGATCAAGATGGCGAAGAAGTTCGCCGGGCAGGACTACGCGGTGATGAAACTCGAGGGGCTGTGGTGGGGTCAGCGGCGGGGCCGCTGGTTGATCGATGAGCCGCAGCGCCTGTGGCGCTGGCAATTGATGATTCGGGTGCCGTCCTTCGTGACGCCACGCGACCGGCGCGCGGCCCTGCGGCGCCTGGCCGAGCGCGGCACGGACCCGTCGGCGCGCCGGGTGAAGCTCGAGACGCTGCGGGAGGGACGCTGCGTGCAGATGCTGCACGTGGGACCCTACGACCAGGAGCACCGGAGTCTGGAGCTGATGCAAGACCTCGCCGGCGCCGCGCAGGTCCGCTTCCGCGGCCGGCATCACGAGATCTATCTGTCGGACCCGCGGCGCGTTCCGCCGCCGCGGCTCAAGACCATCCTGCGTCAGCCCGTCACGTAACGGCGGCGGCGAGCAGTTCGGCGTTGGTCTTGGTGCGCTTGACCTGCTGCAACAGACTTTGCATCGCCTGCTCCGGCGCCATCCCGACGAGGGCCCGCCGGAGTTTTTGTTTGGCCTCGACCGTAGCCGGATCGGCCAGCAGCTCTTCGCGCCGCGTGCCGCTGCCGGCAATGTCCACGGCCGGATAGATGCGGCGGTCGGCGAGGGCGCGGACCAGCCGCAGCTCCGCGTTGCCGGTGCCCTTGAACTCCTCGAAGATTACGTCGTCCATGCGGCTCTCGGTCTCCACGAGCGCCGTGGCGATCACCGTCAGCGAGCCGCCACCCGGTACGGCGCGCGCGGCCCCGAACAACCCTTTGGGCTTGGCGAGGGCGTTGGCATCGAGCCCGCCCGTCATCGTGCGGCCGCTCGAGCGTCCCGACGTGTTGTGCGAGCGCGCCAGGCGGGTGAGCGAGTCCAGCACGATCACCACGTCGCGACCGAGCTCGACATCGCGGCGGGCGTGCTCGAACACCATGTCGGCCACCGCGACGTGCCGTTCGTGCGGCAGGTCGAAGCTCGACGCGACCACCTCGCCGCGGCCCCAGTCGATCATCTCGCTCACTTCTTCGGGCCGTTCGTCCACCAGCAGGATCAAGAGGGCCGCCGCCGGATGATTGAGCGCCACTGCCTCGGCCACCGCTTGAAGCATCATCGTCTTCCCTGCTTTGGGCGGCGAGACGATCAGCGCCCGCTGGCCGAAACCAAACGGACAGATGAGATCGATCACCCGCTGGGTGTCGGCCGTGCGGGGGCTCGACGCCTGCGGGGTCTCGAGTGTCAGCGGGCGACTGGGATGCACGGCGCCCAGCTCGCTGAAGTCGGGCCGCTCGAGCGCGGCATTGGGAGGACTCCCGTTGACCTGGGTCAGGCGGCCGTCTTCCAGGACCACCGTGTCGCCGCGGCGCAGGCCGGGCAGCCGCACCGGCGGATCGCCCTTGGCAGGGAGGTAACTGTTGGCCGCGAGGCGCAAGAAACCGCCCTTAGGCGCAGGATCGAACCAGCCGGTGATGGATGCCATGTAAGGATGGGTACCGGTAAACGTATAGTGGTGGCTGATGGCTGACTACTGACCGCTATATTCCGGCCACATGCGCCAAGCCAACATCCGCAATTTCTGCATCGTCGCCCATATCGACCACGGGAAATCCACCCTCGCGGACCGGCTGATCGAGTTGACCGGCACGCTCGACAAGCGCCTGATGCGCGAACAGGTCCTGGATACGATGGACCTGGAGCGGGAGCGCGGCATCACCATCAAGCTCAACGCGGTGCGCATGGCCTATCACGCCAAGGATGGCCAGCTGTACGAGCTGAACTTGATCGACACGCCAGGCCACGTCGACTTCACGTACGAGGTGTCGCGCTCGTTGGTGGCATGCGAGGGCGCGATTCTCGTGGTGGATGCCTCGCAGGGCGTTCAGGCCCAGACCCTCTCGAACTTGTTCCTGGCGCTCGATGCGGGACTCGAGATCATCCCCGTCCTCAACAAGATCGACCTGCCCGGCGCCGAGCCCGACAAGCGCGCCCAGGAGATCCACGAGCTGATCGGCACCAAGGCGGAGGAGATCCTGCGCATCTCCGCCAAAGAGGGTACCGGCGTCCCCGAGCTGCTCGAAGCGGTGGTGCGCCGCGTACCGCCGCCGCGCGGCCGGCTCGACGCGCCGCTGCGCGCGCTGATCTTCGATTCCTACTACGATCGCTACCGCGGCGCCATCCCCAGCATCCGGGTGGTGGACGGCGTGATGCAGCCGGGCATGAAGATCGCGTTCGGGGCGCACCGGGACGACACCTACGAAGTCGACGAGGTCGGCTACCTGCAGCTCGGCCACAAGCCGGCCGAACGGCTCGAGGCAGGCGAGGTCGGCTACTTCATCGCCAACGTGCGCGGCGTGCGCGACACGCGGCCGGGCGATACGGTGTTCGACGCCGAGCACCGCGACCTGGAGCTCTTGCCCGGCTACCGCGACATCACGTCCATGGTGTTCGCGGGGCTGTACCCGACCAATACGGAGCAGTACGAGGAGCTGCGCGACGCGCTCGCCAAGCTGCAGCTCAACGACGCATCGCTGCACTATGAGCCGGAGACGTCGGTGGCGCTGGGCTTCGGATTCCGCTGCGGCTTCCTCGGCCTCCTGCACATGGAGATCGTGCGCGAGCGGCTGGAGCGCGAATTCAATCTCGATCTCATCTCCACCGTCCCCAACGTCGAGTATCACGTTTATAAGACCGACGCCACCAAGGAGGTCGTCGAGAACCCCAGCCTGATGCCGCACGGGTCGACGGTGGACCGGATCGAAGAGCCGTTCGTGAAGGCACGCATCTTCGCGCCCGCGGAATACATCGGCGCCATCATGAAGCTCGGCCAGGATCGCCGCGGCACGTATCTCGGGATGCACTACGTGGACCCGACGCGCGTCGAGTTCACGTGGGAGTTTCCGCTGGCCGAGATCATTCTCGATTTCTACGACAAGCTCAAGACCATTTCGCGCGGCTACGCCACGCTGGACTATGAGTTCGCGAGCTACAAGCCGTCGGACCTCGTGCGGCTCGACATGCTGATGAACGGTGAGGCGGTGGACGCGTTCAGCGTGATCATTCATCGCGACAAGGCGTACGAGTGGGGCCGTAAGATCGCCGAGAAGCTCAAGGAGCTGATTCCGCGGCAGCTGTTCGAGGTGGTGATCCAGGCGGCCATCGGCACCAAAGTTATCGCGCGCGAATCGATCCGCCCGCTGCGCAAGAATGTGACCGCCAAGTGCTACGGCGGCGACGTGACCCGCAAGCGCAAGCTCCTGGAGAAGCAGAAAGAAGGAAAGAAGCGCATGAAGCAGGTAGGCACAGTCGAGATTCCGCAGGAGGCCTTCCTGGCGGTGCTGCAGGTTGACTAGTCTCGTCATCCAAACCGCGTTCCTCGGGGACGTGGTGCTGACGACCCCGCTGCTCGACGCGCTGGCCAAGCGCGACGGTCCGCTGGACGTCGTGACCACGCCCAGCGCGGCCGCCCTGCTCGCCACCCATCCCGCCGTGCGCCGCGTGCTGCCCTATGATAAGAAAGGAAAGGACGCAGGGCTGAGCGGGCTGGTGCGGCTGGCGCGGACGTTGCGGGCGCAGCGGTACGCCACGGCGTATCTTCCCCATCGCTCGCTGCGCACGGCGGTGCTGGCGCGGCTCGCCGGAATTCCCCGGCGCGTGGGCTTTGCCGACGGCTGGCCGCTGCTCTACACTGCGGCGCGGCCGCGGCCGGCGGCCGGGCACGAGATCGACCGGCTGCTGGCGCTCGCCGGGGAATCATCCGCCGTGTACGCGCCGCACCTGTTCCCCGGCCCCGACGATGTCCGCGCGGCGGACGCCCTGCTCGTGGGCGCAGGGATCACGGACGCGTTCGTCGCGCTTGCGCCGGGCTCGATGTGGGGCTCGAAACGCTGGCCCTACTACGTGGAGCTGGCAACGCGGCTGGCGCCGCAGGTAGCGCTCGTGGCGGTGGGCGGGCCGGAAGATGCGGCGGCGGGCGACGCGATCGTCGCCGCGGCGAGGGGGGCGGGGGGACGGGCGGTCAGCGCGTGCGGCAAACTGTCGTTGTTGGGCGGGACGGCGCTCATCGCCCGCGCGCGCGCGCTCGTCACCAACGACAGTGCCCCGCTGCATCTGGCGACGGCCGTCGGCACGCCGATCGTCGCGTTGTTCGGGCCGACGATCCCGGAATTCGGCTTCGGCCCGATCGGACTCGAGGACACCGCCCTGGGCGTGGCGGGCCTGGTGTGCCGGCCCTGCTCGGCGCACGGCCCGCCCGTGTGCCCCCTGGGCCATCATCGCTGCATGCGAGACTTGAGCGTGGACCGCGTGGTGGAAGCGGTCGAGGAGACCGGTGCGCTACATCGTCGGGATTGACGTCGGCGGGACGAACATCGTGGCCGGCACGGTAGCCGAAGACGGCTCCGAGCTGCTCGGCCTCGTCTCCGAGCCGACGTTCGCCGAGCAGGGACCCGACGCCGTCGTCGAGCGCATCGTCCGGCTCGCCAACGCCTCGATGGCGGCGGCCAAAGGCAAGAAAATCGCCGGCGTGGGCATCGGCTCGCCCGGCCCGCTCGACACCAAGCGCGGCGTGGTGCTGCTGACGCCGAACCTGGGGTGGACCAACATGCCGCTGCGCGAGCGTGTGGCCAAGGGCCTCGACCTCCCCGCGGCCCTCGACAACGACGCCAATTGCGCCATCTACGGTGAGTGGTGGCGCGGCGCCGCACGCGGCGCGGACCACGTCGTGGGGTTGACCATCGGAACGGGCATCGGCGGCGGCATTATCCTACACGGCGCGATCTACCACGGCGCCTCGGACATCGCCGGCGAGATCGGGCACATGACCATCGATTTGAACGGCCGACGCTGCAAGTGCGGCAACTACGGCTGTCTCGAGGCCTATGCGTCCGGCCCCGCCATTGCCGCGCGCGCGGTGGAGGGTATCGAGTCGGGCGCCGACACCAGCCTGCCCCGCTACGTGGACGGCGCCCTCGCGAAGATCACGGCGCAGGTGGTGTACGAGGCGGCGCACGACGGCGACGCCTTCGCGCTCGACGTCGTGAACGACACCGCAAAGTTCCTGGGCGCGGGCGTCGCCAACATCGTCAACATTTTCAATCCCCAAGTGGTGGTGATCTGCGGCGGCGTGACGCTCGCGGGCGACAAACTGTTCGTGCCGCTGCGGGGCGAAGTGAAGCGCCGCGCCTTCAAGCCCGCCGTGGACGTCTGCCGCGTGGTTCCCGGCGAGCTGACGGGCACCGCCGGCGTGTACGGCGCCGCGGCGGTATTCGTGCAGCAACTCGCGGGAGCGGCGTGAAGCGGCTCGGCGTGATCGGCTCGATGGTGTGGGACACGATCTACAGTCGCGATCCGGCACAGGCGGCGGTGGAAGAGTGGGGCGGCATCTCCTACGCGCTGGCGGCGCTGGACGCCACGCTGCCCGACGCCTGGGAGATCGTTCCCCTCATTAAGATCGGGCGGGACCTCGCGGGCCCCGCCAATCAGTTCTTGCGGTCGCTGCGACGGGTCACGCCGCACGCGCGGTTCGTCGAAGTGCCGGTGCCCAACAACCGCGTCACGTTGCGCTATCAGGACGCCGCGCGCCGCTGCGAGCGGATGGCGGGCGGCGTGCCGCCGTGGACCTGGCCGGAGCTGGGCCCGATGGTGACGGACCTCGACGCGCTCTACGTCAACTTCATTTCAGGCTTCGAGCTCGACCGCGCGACGGCCCGGCTGCTGCGCCAGGGGTTCCCACACCTGATCTACGCCGACCTTCATAGCCTCTTTCTGGGAATGGAGCCGGACGGCACGCGCGTGCCGCAGCCGCTGCCCGAGGCGCCGAGCTGGTTCGGGTGCTTCGATTACGTGCAGGTCAACGAGGAAGAAATGGCGCAGCTCGGCGCCGACCCGCTGGCGGCCGCCGCGGGGGCCTTGTCGCGCGGAGCGCGGGCGCTGGTCGTCACGCTGGGCGCGCGCGGCGCGGTGTATTTCACCGGTCGGCCGGTGCGCTCCGCCCGCGTGGCCGCGCCGGCGGACGTGCCCGTCCCGCTCGACGGCGGCGACCCCACGGGCTGCGGCGACGTGTTGGGCGCCGCGGTCGTCGCGGGGCTGTTGCGCGGCGACCCGCTCGATACCGCCCTGGCGCGGGCCACGCGGCTCGCGGCCCGCAATGTCAGCCACCGCGGCGCGTCCGGCCTGCGCGACCACCTGCTGGGCCGGCTCTCCGCCGTATGACCCGCCTGGTCGAGGTCCCCACCTCGTTCGACGACCGCTCCTTCGACCAGTTCGCGGGCGCGTTCGCCCAGGCGGCCGATGGCGAGCGCCTGCTGTTCGACGCGCACGCCGCCGAGTGGGCGTCGCCCTACGGGCTGGTGTCGTTGCTCGCCGCGGGCCAGGCGGCGGCGCGGCGCGGCGGCGAGAAGCCGCTGCTCACGGCGCCGACCAGTGGCGACGTGCTGGGCTACTGGGCGCGGGCGGGGTTCTTCCGCGAGGCGGGCGAGCTGTTCGAGATCCACGGCAAGGTGCCGCGGACCAAACCGCTCGAGGAGAGCGACGTGCTCCTCGATGTGACACCGGTGCGCGCCGCCGAGGACGTCCATCAGGTGGTCAGTCGCATTCAGGAGCGGGCATCGGCCATCCTCGCGTCCAAACTCGGGCTCGACCCCAAGGCGACGATGGGGTTCGCTATGGCGCTTTCGGAGGCGTGTCAGAATATTGTAGAACACGCCGGCACCGGCGGCTGGGTGGCGGTGCAGAGCTATCACTGGCGGCGCCGTCTGGGGCGCCAGGTGGTGGTGATCGCGGTGGCGGACGCGGGCGTGGGATTTCGTCATTCGCTCGAGCCGACGCAGAGCAAGCGCTTCGGCGACCGCTGGGGGGACGCGGCGGCGCTGGAGGCGGCCCTGATCCAGGGTACCAGCCGGTTCCGCGATCCGGGGCGTGGCCAGGGGCTGGCGGGCATCCGCCGCTACCTGTCCCGGTGGGACGGCAAGATTTCGATCCGGAGCGGCACGGCGCGCATCGCCATCGTGCCGAAGTGGGATGACGACGTGCCGATGCGCGAGGGCCTGCCGCCGTTTCCGGGCGCCCAGGTGTTGATCATCATTCCCGAGCAGGGGACAGCCACGCCGTGATACAGCGCATCGACGTCCATGAGGTGCTGCAACGCCAGGTGTCGGGCGTCTACGCCGACCTGGTCACGCGACCGACGGGACGCGCCGTGCGCGAAGAAATCGAGCGGACCATCGCCGGGGTCGAGGCGCGGGTGACCGTGATCGACTTCACCCACGTGGGCTGCGTCGATTACTCCTGCGCCGACGAGATCGTCGCCAAGCTGCTGCGCGACGCCCGCGTGATCCTGCTGTTGCGCGGCATCAACGACGGACACCGCGAAGCGATCGAGCACGTGGTCAAAAGCGCCGGCCTGGCCGTGGTGCTCGAGGGGCCCGACGGCGCCCTCGACGTCCTCGGCAGCCCCGACGCCGCGACTCAATTGCTCGACCAGCTGGTCGCCCTGCAGCTCGCTGCCCGCACGCCTGGAGGCGGGTTCTTCCTCACCGCTGCCTGA
>WNFJ01725366.1_pt5 | contig 16166 bp, 12 predicted proteins | sample 5400461 | NCBI WGS metagenome assembly WNFJ01 (sample SAMN13153349, study PRJNA577476) | soil metagenome | isolation source: 115 cm saprolite on Douglas fir-dominated hillslope | place: USA:California | collected 2013-09-17 | reverse complement strand
CGCGTAGCGGTCCAGCGCGGCACGGGTCCCGCCCGGGTTGCCATCCAGCATCGCCCGGGCTTCTTCGAGCATCGCCGCTTCGCGCGCGAGCGAGTCTCCGGGAGCAGGGTTGACCCAAGCCTCGTCCCTCGCCACGCCTGGCTCATTTGAGCCGGGGTCTTGCGCCTTGTGCTTCCGGAGGAATTCGTTCCGAGTTCTGTCGATGCTCGCGAGAGGCGTGGTCTGCGACGGTGCGGCAGGTTTGGCAATGGCCGTCGGGGCGAGCGAAGGAGAGCTTTCTGGCATCTCGGCCGCAGGGGGGTTCGCTGCAGCTTGCGCACTGCTCGGCAGGCGCCCTGTCATTGGGCCTCGCGGTGTGCGCATGACGGAGGATCGCGACCCCGGCGCCACGTCAACGCGGGTTGGCTCTACTGCCAGACGAACCACGGCCACGGTGCCAACGACACAGAGGCTCGCGATCGCGGCGCTCTTGATCCAGAAGATGAGCCCCGCCGCCGCGGGAACGAAGACGAGGCGATGGACACGGGAGGCCGACCTCCGGCGCGAATCGCTCGGCAAGGGGCGAGACGGGCGGCCGACGCGCAGAGCCTCACGCACGCCTTGCGGGGCCGAGGGATCGTCACGCCAGCGCGTCGGGGGCATCATCGCTGACCTCCGACGCTCCGGATTCTGCCCACGACTCCCCCCGCCTGCACGCGCTCGAGGGCTCGAGCGAAAGCCTGTCGCGCAGTGTGGAGACGCGAGTAAACGGTACCGATCGGGATGGAGAGCATTTCGGCGATCGTTTCGCACGGCACTTCATCGATCTCGAACATGACGAAGATGGCCCGCTTCTCGAGATCCATGAGATCGAGGGCGGCGTGCAACCGCTCTTGTGCCTGTCGGGTGACCGCTGCTCTCTCCGGGTTTTCATCGCCTGGAGCCGCTCGGTCGGGGACCTGCGCCACCGTCCGTTCTCGCCGGCGAAACGCGCGCCTGTGGTACGCCGCCGCAATGCGCATGCAGATGCCGAAAAGCCAGGTGCTCATCTTCGCCGAACCGTCGAACGAGTCCAGCCGCCGGTGCACGACGACGAAGACCTCTTGCAATAGGTCTTCGATGTCCGAATCACACACTCCCAACCGTTGCAGCGTGAGCCACACGAACTCCGCGTAGCGATTGTGTATCGAGACCACCTCGTGCCGCGCAGCCCCTGCATGCGACTGCACGGCTTCGATGGGCAAGGGCAGGGGCACCTCAACGGCGGAATGCAAGGAGCTGGAAAGTAAATGCCGCCGCATGGGGTTGGCCTTCATGGAATCGCCACACCAAGCCCCGCAAACCCGGTTCCCGCGAGGGGGGGCTGTTGGAAAACAGGGTCCGGGCGGCCTCGAACCCAAAATCGGTCACGCGTTATGGGCGCCACGACCTCGCCACCGAGTTCGAGGATGATCGGTCCCAGCACGTGAATGCCCGCTTGTGCGGAGAGAGCGGCCCCTGCCCAAAGACGGTCCCCGGGTTGAGCCGGCTCGAGGACAAAGACCACCGAGTGGATCGCCCCGAGCAGGACCTCGCCGCAGAAGGAAAGGCCGACGACGGCGCGAGACCAGGGATGGACGCAGCCACCAACCGACCCGGCCGTGAGCCCGAATGCGAACTCGGCCCCACTGTGAATCTCGGGCAGATAAAGGGCCCCCGTCGTTACGTGCACCACGCGGGAAACCGCTACACCCGTGGAGAGTGCGACTCCGAACGATGCCTGCGGCAAAAGGCCTGTCGCGAGCAGTCCCCGCACTATGCCTTCCGTCGCCCCGCGGTTATGCGAAGCAGCCGGTCCGGGCGACGCCGTCGGAGCGATGGCAGAGGCCGGAGGCGGTGGTGCCGCAAGCGTGCTGGTTTCAAGCGCAGGCGTAGGCTCCGCGGACGAGGCGACGGGGCGGACAGGCGTCGGGCGAAGTGCCGCCTCGGGATCGATCGCGAGAGCGACGGCGAGTGTCGCTGCCGCGTCGAGCGCATCGCAATCGGGGCCGTCGCTCGTCAAGAGACGAGTGCCGGCAATTCGACCGTCCGCGCCACGTATATAGAGGTGGGCCACCCACCGCTGCCCCTCACGCTCGATGACGCCCTCGATGCTCGTGGGGGCGTCTTCGCGGAAGGCGTTCTTGCCCAACCGCGTCGAAACGCGCCGCGCCATCGACGTCCCGTCACTGCACCCTTCGGTGTTCTCTCCGCGAACCCACACGAGCCGCGCGCTCGGTGCGGGGGATGCATCGGCCGCCCAGGCAGCCGATGGGCAGCTAACGAGAGCGATCGCCAGCGGCAGACCGCGCGCGAATTCAACGCCGGCGGCCATGACTCAAAACACGACACCGACGCTATGGTCCAAACCGTGAGACCTCACCTTGAGCACCTCCACGTGGCGCATCAGCAAGAATCGGCCCATCTGTAAGCCATTGAAACAACAGGCCCGTCCTGTGCCACTTGTGCCAGTGATCGGCCTCCGACGCGGATCGGACAGGTCTCGCACGCCTCCCGAGCTGCCGCGAGGAGATTGCGTTCCCCAGCCGGCGCAGATTCCGGATCCGCTCTAAGCGGGAAACGCCCGGGATGTGATCTATTTGGCCGGCGGTTTCGGCTCGTCCTTGCCGCCGTCACCGCCCTTGGGCTCGCCGGGCGGCGGCGGACGCGGGCTGTTTTTGCCGAACACTTCGCGCTCGATCGTCGTGGCGACGTTCTCGATGGCGCGGCCGACTTCGCGCGCGCTGGTCACAACGGCCTCTTCCAAGTCCTTGGTCGGTAGCTTGCGCGCTGCGGTGCGCGCCGCTCGAAAGAGGAGGCCCAGGCCTTTGCGAACGTCCGTCAGCGGATTGTGAGGTTCGTTACTCATGGCACAATCATCATTTGCCACTCGCAGCCGCTCTGTCGAGGGATCGGGGTGCGGAAGCCGCTGGTTTGCGCGAAGGCCGCCACGGCGTGCAACGGTTTCGGCCGGAACGTTTAGAAACATAGAGCGCCTCATCCGCCGCGCGAAAGAGAGAGTCCCAGTCGCGGCCCGCCTCGGGGAATGTGGCGACGCCGATCGAGCAGGTTACCGACAGAGAGCCATTGGGCGCATGAAATGTCGTCTTTCCAAGCTCGTCGCGAATGCGCTCGGCGAGAAGCATCGCCCCCTTCTCATCGGTCTGCTCGCACAGCACCACGAACTCCTCGCCACCAAAGCGAGCCACCACGTCGGTAGCGCGCTTTTGGCGCTTGAGGATCTCGCCCAGTCCGCGAATCACGATGTCGCCGATGTCGTGGCCGAAGGTGTCGTTCACGCGCTTGAAGTGGTCGATGTCTGCGACGACCACAGCCAGTCTGCGGTCGAATCTCGCCGCCGCGGCGATCTTCTGGGCTCCGGACTCGAGCATCGCTCGCCGGTTCAAGAGAGACGTCAGACCGTCGGTCGTCGCCATCGTTTCGAGCTTCTTCACCATTCGCGCGTTCGACAAGCTCACCGCCAAGTGACTCGCTAGCACTTCAAGGGTGGGGCGCACCGAATCGCCGAAGGCGTGCCGGCGCTTGGCCCCGAGGATGAGTGTTCCAAGCGCGCGGTCATGGAGAATCAGCGGGAGAACGAGAAGGCTCGGGTGAGCCGGCCACGGCACGCGCTTGCTGAGGACGACCTTGTGAGCCCCTTCATGTTCCCCGCGGTAGGGCAGTGCGCAGCGATTCTGAACAACCATAGAGACGAGCCCTGTGTTCTGGAAAAAGCGAATGCCCACGAGATCGTCAATCTCACGTTCCGAAGATTTGGCCGCAACGACCTCATGAGAACGGGAACTTTCGTCGAACACGGTCACGGCTGCAGCGTCGAAGCTTGCGATCTCGCGCGCGGCTTTCACGCCAGCAGCAACGACGTCCTCCTCGCTAAGGGCAGCACCGAGCGCTTGCGCCGCACGGTACAGCTTTCCCTGTTCGACCTTGGCTCGCTCAAGCTGCACAAATACGCGCTCGTTCTGGATGGCGCGAAGGCAAAAGCGTGCAGCCTGCGCTACCACTTGCTCTTCGTGCGGTGAAAACGGCGCGCTTTCGAGGCGATCGATCGCAAGCACGCCTCGCAGAACATCGGCATCCAGAACAGGGATCGCCAGAAGCGCTCCGATGGGGCTCGCGCCAGCGTAGTAGGGGACCTTGAACGTGGGTTTGAGCCCGTGCAAAGAAACACTTGCACGCTGCGCGACGACCGCACCGAGCACCCCGTCGCCCGCCGGAAATGGGGCATCGTTGATGGCGTCGGAAGCTGTCGAAAGCTCGCTGATGCGAAGGTGGGTGCCCGCATCATTGAGCCAAAGCAAGACGGCCGCGTTCAGGTCCAACGACCGGCGCAAGAGATCCAGAGCGTAGTGCACCGATTGGTGGATTTCTTCGACGCTGGCTCGCGCAAGACGGTCACTGCGAACTTCGTCCGAGCCGGTTCCTTCGCCAGCCCCGAGCAAGCGATAGCTGCGCGCGTCCTCCTTGATGCGGGCAAGCTGTTGGTCAATGCGCGCGTGCGCCGCCCTTCGCACGCGAACGACTTCCGCCCGAAGCAGCACCAAGTTCAGCAGGGCGAAAGCTCCGACGAAGCCCGCATGGGTAGCGAACGGGCCCGTATCGGTTTCGCCCAGCGGCCCGAACCTTAGCGCCGCCTCCAGCCCGAGAACCCAGAACACAACAACTATGCCCGCCAATGGCCGGGAGAACGCGGCGATGAACGCGATCAGAACGTAGATCGAGGGAGCCAGGCTGCCCGACAGTCCTGCATCGAACCGCACGAGAGTCGCGAGCAACCCGACGGCGAGAAGAGCTCCAATCTCGACGTCGAGTAGCACCCCCGCATCCGCCGCATCGCGCATTTTGCTTCGAAGGCGAACGGCCACGAGGAGCGCCCAAAGGACAATGAGGGCGAGCGGAACGGGGCCGACGTCTGCCCTCGCTCCGCCATAAGCAACGTACGCACCCAGCGCACCCGCGGCCAGAAGACCGTGTGCCCTCCGCCCGGCGGTGCGCAGGGCGACAAGCGCCCGAACGAGCGGATCCATCCCAGAATGCGTCTACCGGACCCTCTTGAGCGCGGGCAACAAACCCGCCGCCCTTTGCGACAGAGGGCGCTATCCTTCGCGCGCGTACGTGAGCACCCACGCACCCTCACCTCGGCCGCCGCCGATTGCGACGGGCACGTCGGGCGAACGGCCATCTTCTCCGCGAGACTGGCTCGCCCACGCGCCAGTCACAAGGGCATTGCTTTTTCTGAACGTCGCCGTCTTCGTTGTCCAGGTCGCGCGTACCCACCACGTGATGGACTTGACTCCCGATGGCGCGTTGGCGCTCGGCGCCAACTATGGATTGGCAACCATTGGCGAGTCCCGGTGGGAAACGCTGGTCACCGCGTGCTTCCTTCATGCTGGAATCATTCACCTGGGCTTCAACATGCTCGCGCTGTGGCAAGCTGGACCCTTGGTGGAGCGCGCAGTCGGCTCCGCGCGCATGGCGCCGATGTACCTTGTTGCCGGAGCGTTCGGCAATCTGCTCAGTGTTGGCTACGGCTGGCTGAGGCCTTCGGGTAGCTTCAGCGTCGGGGCGTCTGGCGCGATTTCCGGCGTAATCGCTGCGGCGCTGGTCGTCGGCTGGCGGGTTTCCGGTTGGCGCGGTCCGCTCACGCAGGCGATGGCCAAATGGCTAGGCTTCCTGGTCCTTTTTGGAATCCTGTCGAGCGCGAGCGGTGGCCGCATTGACAACGCTGCCCACATTGGGGGCGCTCTCGCCGGAGCGGCCATCGCCTCGATGTGGCGGCGGGGGCACCGCTATTCGGCAGGAGCGACGGCTGCCATTCTCGCAACGTGCGCCAGCGTTCTCGTCGCGTGCGTCGCTATCGTCGCGTATCACGATCGAACCGATCGGTTCGCCACCATGATCCTCCAGGAGCGGAGCGAAACTGTCGAACGGGCGCTCCGGCAGAGGCGCTGTGGAGATGCTGCCTTCGCGCTTGCCGCAGTCGACCGGCTTCGCGACCCGGTCGGATCAGAAACATCGCTCCGAGATCGGGTCGAGCAGCTTTGCGGGCCGCCCAATCGCTAAATGGCTCCCACGGACCTTCCGACCTTATCCTACGTCTAACCCTATGGCGCGCACCCCCTTTCCTTTGCGGGCACTGCCGTGTGAATCTCCGCCCCCCAATGCCCGAGCATAGGCTTCATGCACGGTGCGGCTGCGCCAGCGCCGGATTCTTCGAAGAAAGTTCAACGGGGCGTCCCTTCGCCCTTCCCTCGAGCACAACCCACTTCGAACGCGACTGTACATTCGCCATTGTTCATCTCGCGATCGACATCACGCTGAACGTCGCCAAGAAGTCGATCGGCGCGACGACGTCGCTGGTCGTGCGACGCATCGATCCGTCGGCCGACGAACTCGAGCTCGATGCAGTGGCGCTAGACATAGAGGGCGTAACCATCGACGGGTCGACGGCGTCTTGGCGTTACGACGGCAACAAGCTCTTCGTGCCCTGGGATTCACGCGAGAAAGCGCGCGTCTCGGTGACGTATCGGGCTACGCCCCGTCGTGGCCTCTACTTTCTCGAGCCCGATGAACACTATCCCAATCGCCCGCGCCAAGTCTGGTCGCAATGCCAAGAGGAGGACGCGCGTCACTGGATACCTTGCCACGATAGCCCCCATCTCAAAATGACGACCGAGATGATCGCACACGTGCCCAATGGCTGGTACGTGCTGTCCAACGGCTCTCTGGTCTCGAGCAGTCGGCCCAAGGGCGGGGACTGGACGTTCCACTGGAAAATGGAACAGCCGCACGCGAGCTACCTCGTCACACTGGCCGCGGGAGAGTTCAGCGAAGTTGCCGACCGCGTGACCGTCGGCAAACGCGAGGTGCCCCTTGCCTATCTCGTCCCCAAAGGACGCGAGGAGGACGCATTGCGCTCCTTCGGCCGAACGCCACAAATGGTCGCGCATTTCAGCGAAGTCACCGGCGTTCCCTACCCCTGGAACAAGTACGCCCAAGTTGTCGTATCGGACTTCATCTTTGGCGGAATGGAAAACACCACAGCGACGACCATGTACGAGCACGTGCTTCTCGACGAGCGAGCGGCGCTGGACATCAGCTCGGATGACCTAATCGCACACGAGCTTGCGCACCAATGGTTTGGCGACTTGGTCACGTGCCGCGCCTGGTACGAGGGCTGGTTGAACGAGGGTTTCGCCACATTCTTCGAACACGTTTGGCGCGAGAAACATCTGGGCTCCGACGAATACGAGTACGGCCTGAAGGCGGACCTCGACATGTACGCCGCGGAGGCGACGGGGCGCTATCGGCGACCCATCGTCTGTCACGATTACGATGCGCCGCTCGATCTATTCGACCGCCATCTTTACGAGAAGAGCGGTCTCGTACTCCACGCGCTGCGCACCGAGCTCGGCGATACGCTCTTTTGGCCCGGTGTTCAAACGTACCTGACCACCCACGCCCACGGCGTGGTCGAAACGCGCGACCTGCAGCGCGCAATGCAACAGGTGAGCGGCCGCAGTTTGGGGCGATTCTTCGACCAATGGGTCTACAAGCCCGGGCACCCCGAAATCGAGATTGAGCTCGTCTGGCAGAAAGGGATACTGACCGTCAGCGCGAAGCAGACGCAGTCGACGAACGGCGGCGTCCCGTCGTCGTTCGAATTGCCGCTTGAGTTGGATGTTGCCGATGCGAGGGGACAGTTCGCCCGCCACAATGTGCGAATAACCGAAAGGCAGCAATCGTTTGCCATCCCGACGGCGGCGCGCCCAGCGTTCGTCGTGGTCGACCCCAGGATGCGCATCGTTGGAGAGCTGCGTTTGAACGTTCCCAATGACATGCTTCGAGAGCAGCTTCTCAATGCACCGACCGCCCGCGGGCGCTGGCTGGCTGCGCAGGCGCTCGCTCGAAGCAGCGACTCACTCACGCTCGAAACGCTGGCGCGAAAGCTCTGTGAGGAGGGTGAATTTTGGGGAACGCGCGCGGAATGTGCTGCCGCACTCGCCAAGATTCGCGGGCCCGAAGGCTTCGCGGCGCTGAGCAAGGCGGGGCAAACGAGGCACCCCAAAGTCCGGCGCGCGGTAGTTGAAGCGCTTGGCGCTTTCCGAACAGCCGACGCCCTTTCGGCCATCCTGCCTCACGCGCTGCGCGACGCGAGCTATCTCGTCGAAGCGGAGGCGGCGCGGGCGCTCGGCCGAACGCGTCAGACCGCGGCGTTCGACGTCCTGCTCGAGGTCCTCGAGCGACCCAGCTGGTTCGACGTCATTCGCGCGGGGGCCATCGACGGCCTGGCCGCCCTCCGTGACGATCGCGCTTTTTCGCATTTGACTGCGCGCGTGCGCTACGGACACCCGCCGCGCGCACGGAGAGCCGCGGTCTTGAGCCTGCCCAAACTCTCGAGCGATCGAAAGACGCGCGAAGCCCTCGAACAGCTGCTGGATGACGGAGACCCGCTCCTTCGTATCGACGTCGTCCGAGCGCTCGGTGAGCTGGGCGACCCAAAGGCAAGACCCGCCCTCAGGGAACGGCTCGAGGTTGATCTCGACGCCCGGGTGCGGCGACGCATTCGAGAGGTAATGCGCGATCTGGCCGAGCCTCGACGCGCGGCCGACCAGCTCCGCGAAGAATTCGAAAAACTCCAAGGAGAGCACGCAGAGCTCAAGCTTCGGATGGCGAAGATCGAGGCGCGGACTTCATCGATGGACGGGAGGCACAAGGCCTCAACACCGCAGAGGCGCGCGACGAGGGTGCGTAGGACGAGGGGCAAGAAGAAGTGACAGAAGAGTTTCCGATCGCGGTCTCGCAGCGCGGCTCGGTGGTCGTTTGGACGATTGACCGACCCGATCGCATGAACGCTCTGTCGCGGGCGACGCTTCTTGCCTTCGGCAAATTGGCCCGCGAGGTGGCAGCAAATGCCTCGATCCGCGCCATCGTCATCACCGGATCGGGCGACAAGGCCTTCTGTGCAGGGGCCGACCTGAAGGAACGCGCGACCATGACGGAGAACGAAGTCCGCACGCAGCTAGACATCTATCGCTCCGAGCTCGCCCCCATCGATCGCTGCGACAAGCCTGTGATCGCCGCCATCAACGGCACCGCGCTCGGCGGCGGGCTGGAGCTCGCGCTCGCTTGCGACTTGCGGGTCGCGGCGACCCACGCACTCCTCGGCTTGCCCGAAACCTCCCTCGGCATCATTCCGGCCGCAGGGGGTACGCAGCGGCTGCCTCGAATTGTCGGCGAAGCCCGCGCGAAAGAGATGATTCTTCTTGGGCGTCGGCTCACAGCCAGCGAGGCGCTCGCGTGGGGGTTGGTCAATCGGGTTACGGCGCCCGGCAAGAGCGTCGTCGACGACGCAGTCGAATGGATTTCCCCCATCGCGGAAGGCGCACCCATCGCGCTCGCGGCAGCGCTAGAAGCTTGCGATCGAGCTTTTGACGTGAGTTTGGAGCTCGGGCTAGAGCTCGAAAAGGTAAGCTACGACAAGACGCTCGTGAGCGAAGACCGGCGCGAGGCCCTTGCGGCCTTCCGAGAGAAGCGAAGACCAAAGTTCCAGGGGAGATGAGCACCGTGCGTTTCGCAATATTTGTGGCTCTCGTTGGATGCGCGGCGCCCGCGGCTGCGCCCGCGGCTGCGCCGGCGCCCGCGCCGGCGCCCGCGCCGGCGCCCGCGCCCGCGCCCGCGGCTGCGCCTGCGTCCGCGCCGGCGTCCGCGTCCGCGTCCGCGCCCCCCGTCGCCGGCGGCTCCGTCTTGATCGGTGAGATCGTGGCGCCGAAGCACTTCAATCCAAGGCCTACCCTCGACAGCCTCTCGCTGGATCTCGTCGGTTGTTATCAGAAGGCGCGCGCTCGAAACCCTTCGCTTCACGGCAAACTCAAACTGCGCGTCGTCGTCAACGAAGCTGGCGCGGTGCAAAGCGTTCAGAGCGAGCCGGGCGGCACGGCCGACGATCCTGCACTCGTGGCTTGCATCGGCGACGCCATGAAGGACGCGACCTTCCCCAAACCAAGCGGAATGGCAACGATTGTCGTACCGCTCGTTTTCCGTCAGTAACCTATAGGTCGAGGATCTCGCGAGATGTCATTCGACCAAAAGGCAAAAGACGCCCTATTGCGCGTGCAAAATGGCGGCGCTGCAAAGTATCATCAAAAGAACGCCGAGCGCGGCAAGCTCTTCGCCCGCGAGCGCATCGCGCGTCTGGTCGACCCTGGAAGCTTCGTGGAAGATGCTGCGCTCGCGAACAACATCGACCCGGACCTTCCTGCGGATGGCGTCGTCACGGGCACTGCCACAGTCGCCGGTCGGACGGTGGCCCTGATGGCGAACGACTCCACCGTCAAGGCGGGCTCATGGGGTCGGCGCACCGTCGAAAAAATCCTACGAGGCCAGCAGACGGCTCAGAGCCTTCAAGCGCCGATGCTGTACCTGGTGGACAGCGCGGGGGCACGTATTACCGACCAAGCAGAAATGTTCCCGGGGCGGCGCGGAGCCGGGCGCATCTTCTACAACCAGGTTCAGATGAGCGGACAGGTGCCGCAGGTTTGCCTTCTGTTCGGCCCGAGCGCGGCGGGCGGAGCGTACATTCCCTCGTTCTGCGACGTCGTGGCCATGGTCGAGGGCAACGCAAGCATGTACCTCGGCAGCCCGCGTATGGCAGAAATGGTAATCGGCGAGAAGGTTACGCTCGAGGAGATGGGAGGAGCAAAAATGCACTGCAGCATCAGTGGCTGCGGTGATGTCCTCTGCAAGTCGGAAGACGACGCGATTGCTTTCTGCAAACGTTACCTGGCCTATATGCCGTCGAGTTTCGAAGGGACGTCCCCTCGGGTCGCCGCCCGCCCGCCACGAACGTCGGGCAAGAGGATCGAAGACATTATCCCGACGGACGAGAACAAGCCCTTCGATATGATGGCGATTGTCGACGAGATCGTCGACGAAGGATCCTGGCTCGAAATCAAATCGCTCTTTGCGCGAGAGATCCTGACCGGCCTCGCTCGCATCGATGGCCGCGCGGTAGGAATCGTCGCGAACCAACCGAAGTGGCTAGGCGGGGTTCTCTTCGTCGACAGTGCGGACAAAGCCGCGCGCTTCATATGGCTGTGCGACGCGTTCAACATCCCGCTGCTCTACTTGGCAGACGTTCCGGGGTTTATGATTGGTACGAAGGTCGAACGCCAAGGAATCATTCGCGCGGGAGCAAAGATGATTGCCGCTGTCAGCGAGGCAACGGTACCGAAGATCAGTGTCATCGTTCGGAAGGCCTACGGCGCGGGCCTCTACGCGATGTGCGGCCCCGCATTCGAGCCTGATGCCTGCATCGCTCTTCCTTCGGCATCGATTGCCGTCATGGGGCCTTCGGCGGCAGTCAACGCTGTCTACTACAACAAGATTCAGGAGGTCCCCGAAGGCCCGGAGCGCGAGGCCTTTGTTGCGAAGCTTCGGGACGAATACCGTGCAGACATCGACGTGCTCCGACTCGCGAGCGAGATGGTGGTCGACGTCGTAGTGCCAGGAGACAAGCTTCGTGACGAAATACGCGCCCGACTCGAGCGCCACGCGGACAAGCGCGAAGTGCGTCCTCCCAAGAAGCATCTCGTGTCGCCTGTGTAACCGATGTCTCGGCCTACACGCCTCACTCGACTCGTTATGGGACTCGCAGTCGTCGCGACAGCGGCGTTCATCGCGCCGCTTGCGTCGGCAGAACCGCGCAAGACATCCGCTCCGATGGGATCCGAGCTCTTACGGTTGCTCGGTGCCCACGCGATCGATGCGCTGGCGCCCCGAGGATCATTGGGGATGGGCGCTCTCATCCGACTTCCGCCGCGCATGCAGGCCAAAGACATGGGCCTTCGCGAGCTAGCACCAGGAATCGGGCGCCTCTGGGGTTCTCCCGAAAGCATCGTCGTCTTCGCCACCGCGCACCCGAACCTTGAGATTGAGGTCGCGCCCCCGTTGCATTTGCTGCTCGACACGGCTGCCGGCTATGTGTCGGCGACAACGGCCATTGCAATGGGGCTCGACGGATCGGGCGCGATCGTTGGAATCGCCGACACCGGACTGGATCTCTCACATCCGGATTTCCTCGACGCGCGCGGCCACACGCGCGTCGCGTGGTTGCTCGATCTCTCCTCGGCGCCTCGCAAGGTCCACGCCGACCTGGAAGGGCAGTTTGGATCTGCGGACGCGTCCGGCAATGCTCGCGGCGCCGTGTGGAAAGCCGAGGACATCGACGCTGCGATTGCGTCCGGTTCCACGGCCACGCTCCCGCTCGACGAAGTAGGCCATGGCACCCTCGTGACCTCGTGCGCTGCGGGTGGCGGGGCAGCAGGGAAATCTCTCTATCGAGGCATTGCCCCTGCAGCGACAATCGTGCTCGCGCGCATAACGGGCGCGGACGCAGGCGGCATTGGCAACGACGAGCTTCTCCGCGGCGTCGCCTTCCTTTTTGATCGGGCCGACGCGCTTGGCATGCCCATCGTGGTCAATCTTTCGATTGGGACCGACTTCGGTCCTCACGACGGAACGACGGCTTGGGAGCAAACCCTCGCGAGCCACGTGGGTCCGGGACATCCAGGCCACGCGCTGGTCGCTGCCGCGGGCAACAGCGGATCCATCGCCGAGAATCCCGTTCACGAAAACGTACACGTCAACCCCAGCGCTACGACGCGGGTGCGCATTGTCACGGAAGGTGTTTCGTCCCCTCACGGAACGATGACGCAGATGGGAGGAGTCGATGTGTGGGTTGCGATGCACGCGGGCGCCAACTTGCGAGTTGGACTCGACGCGCCCGGCGAGACTTGGATTCCACCGGTGTCCCCCGGCAAGTCAGCCGGCAAGAGCACCGGTGCCGCCGGCTACAACGCGGCTGTCGTCAACGGAAGCCAACCTGCGGATAGCCCCGTACCGCCGCAGTCGGACGGCGCGGTGGTCGCTTGGGCCGGGAGCTGGCCGGCCGGAGCGTACTTCATCACTCTGTCGGGATCGGGAACCGCCGACTTGTACCTGCAAGGAGACGGGGACGCCGTCAACGCGAGCTTCGCCCACGGCGTGCGCGAGGGAACCATCGCCTTGCCGGCAACGCACCCCTCCATCATCGGCGTCGGCTGCACGATCAACAAGAAGGCGTGGCACAGCATCGACCAAGTGCCCGTCGGTCTGGCCGTGCCCTTACTCGACGCCGTGGGTGGCGCTCCGGATCCTGACGGGGGGGTGCGACGTCCGACGGACGGAGAGCCATGTTGGTTCTCGAGTGCGGGACCCACGGTCACCGGATTGCAGAAGCCCGAGATCATGGCCCCCGGCGCGGCCATTGTCGGTGCATTGTCCCAACAGGCAATTCCTCCAGGGCAATCGAGCATTTTCACCTATCCCCATTGCCCGCCGGGCGATGGCGGTGCGTTGGATCCCAAGTGTGAGCAGATCGATGCCCTCCACGGTGTATCGGCCGGCACCTCCTTTTCCGCGCCTCTCGTGGCCGGCGCCGTGGCCGTGCTCTTTCAGCGCAATCCGAAGCTCACCCAAGACGAGATCCTTGCGGCCCTGCAAGGCGGAGCCCATCGCCTGCGTGGGTCCGCGCCGTTTGAGGACCAGTCCGGCGTCGGGGAGCTCGACGTCCTGGGGGCAATTGCTGCCGCCGACCGTTTGCAGAACCCGCAGGTCGCATGGCCTGTTCGTGCTGAGAGTTGGCTCACTCTCGGAGCCGATCAATATCTTGCGGACGGGTCGACGGCACTTCAAGCGATCCTCGCCCTTCGCGCGGCGCGAACCGACACCACACCGGTCGTCCCCGCCGACGGGCCCTTCGAAGGGCGCCTCGCCGCGTATGCACTCGTTGACGGGCATGCCGTCGGGCCGGCACTGCCGCTGGCCAAGCGAGGTCCAGGGGTATGGATTGCGACCGTGAGTCTTCCTCGTGGTCTCGGCGGCTCAAGCCTGACGGTGGGAGCGACGTTCGACGGCGCAGACATCGTCAATCCAAAATCGGTGCCCATCGCCACCGACGCCTGGAACGCCGAGTACCCGCCAATTGTGCGAGGTGGTTGCCAGCTGATCGCACGCGCAAGAAGTGGGGGCTTCTGGGCAGCGATCGGCTTCGTGACCGCTGCGGCACTGAGACGCCGAGGGCATGAGCCGCCAAGCTGCCAAGCCGGCAAGAGAAGAAGAATCGAGGGAGCCGGACGAGGCGTCGGACACGCTGGCAAGCGTTGCGCTCGATGCCGCGCTCGAGGTGCACCCCACTCTGGAACCTGCATTCCTTGAGAGTGTCTATGAGAACGCGCTTTGCCACGAGTTGTCGCTGCGAAGGGTCTCGATGACTCCTCACCATCTCTTGGCGGCCTGGCGGCTTGGCGGCTCTCTCCTCCTCTTGTTCCACGTCATGGAACGCCGCAGTGGTTGGACGCGCACCGCCATTAGCTCCGTCAGCAAGACCGCTCTGATCCGGTCCGGTCGGAACTACCATCCACGAATCTTGCGTTTCTGACGCTTGCCCATCGTGTGTCGCGCCACGCGCGTCGCGCGCGCCTTCTCTGCGCCTTCGAGCTTGGCCTTCACCGTCTTGGGCCCAGGCTTCTTCGGCACTTCCCACCCGAATTCGGCCCAAACGCGTGGCGCCATTCCGAACTCAGCGTCGACGGCCAACTTGAGCATTCGCGTGAGGTACGCAACCTTCTTGGCGAGCTCGCGTTCCCTGGCCACCGCGGCCGCGACTGCAGCGTGGGCCGCGTCGACCTCGCGCACCGCTTCGGCGTGCGCTTGGAACACACCGGCAAGTGCTTCACGCGTGTAGACCTTGCCTCCAAGCTCGTAGCTACTCCGCCGCGCGAAGTGCTTGGCCAGGCCTTGAAGGACGCCCTCTGCGCGAACTCGTTTGACGGTCTTGCTGATTTTGGGCACGGGCTCACCGAGTGGGTACGAATCTGAAGAAGTCGTCGTTCGTTGCAAGTCGGTTGAGGATCGGGGGGCGCGCGCGCCCTTCGATTGCTTTCGCGACTTCCAGTCGATCCATCGGCTCTTGACCTTCGTCTCTCTCGTGAAGGATCGGAGGGCCCAAATGCCCTTCGATCTTCGCCTAGATTGCACGTGGTCCCAAGGCAATTCGATTCACAGGACACGAATGCCCTGCGATCCTCACCCGGACAACTGAGCCACCGGTCGCCTCGGGTCGCGCACCCATCGCGTTTTGGATCGAAGGGCAAGCGCGCCCCGGCATTTCAAAGCCATCTTTGGGCATACCCAACGCGATGGCACTCGGAGCGATCGCGTTAGAGATCCACGGGCGCCCGCGCCCCTCGATTCCCGCATTCCCTTGAAGCGACCCGAACGTGCTTACTCGGTCGATCAACGCCGGGGCACGGCGACCCAACGTGTCGAGACGCTGTCCCAAAGGCATTGCATCAGAATGAACCGCCCGGCGAGCGGCCCTTTCGTACGGGACAAAGGAGAACCGTCGACCGGGGCAAGTCAGGAACCTGTCCGGAAGAGTTTGGCCGTGTGCCACCGATGTGCCAGCCGGGACGTGGCGATCCGGATTCGCCGTGCGACCGCAGTTTGACCGATGGCCAAATCGCATGTCCTTTCAGACGAGTACGCCTTGATCGAAGCACTTGGCCCATCGCGTGCACCAATTGGGACCCATGAATGTGCGAGGCGCGCTGCGTTACCTGACGCTGGTCGGCATAATCGCAGCGGTTGGTTGCGGCGGAGCCTCGGACGTCCCACCCCCGGATGGAGGAGGAACGAGCAGCGGTAGCTCCTCGGGCACCGGCAGCTCGTCGGGCGGTGGGGGCACCGCGGGAAGCGGCGCTTCATCCTCCGGCAGCGCGACCTCCGGTGGCGAGCCGAGCGACGCTGCGACGGATGCGGCGAGCTCCGGCAGCGGAGCGTCGGACGCTTCGGTGGATGCACCCGCAATGTGTTTCGGGGACGGAGGCAAGCTCGTTCGCGACGGCAAGGTCTGTTACGCGACCGATTCCGAATGCACCGTGCTTCACGTCTACACGTGCTGCGGGACCGACGTTGCCGTTGGCTTGGCTAACAATCGCGCACAATACGCGGCTTGCTACCCCCAAGCCATCGGGCCGGGCGCGTGCGGTCAGCTCGGTTGCGCCAAGTCGCCCAACACGGTGACGGACGACGGAGACTCAACGGCCAAC
>WNFJ01049755.1_pt1 | contig 16166 bp, 20 predicted proteins | sample 5400461 | NCBI WGS metagenome assembly WNFJ01 (sample SAMN13153349, study PRJNA577476) | soil metagenome | isolation source: 115 cm saprolite on Douglas fir-dominated hillslope | place: USA:California | collected 2013-09-17 | reverse complement strand
GTTGCGAGCTTCGCGCATTTCGAAAAAAAGCAGATCCCTCGCTTCGCTCGGGATGACAAATTGGGTGCGGTCCAGCAGCCCGCGAAATCATGTCAATCAAGTGCTGGGATTGATGATGAATTCGCCCTCATACCGCGGGTCCGGTGTCGCGGACTCTTCCCGAACTTCGCTGATGCTGGAGAAACGCGGTCCACGCTCCAGCATGGCGCGAAATTCCGCGTGCTGCTGCGGGGCGCCCATCGCAAATACTTCCACACGGCCGTCACGAAGATTTCTGACGAAACCGTTGATGCGCAGTCTTTCCGCGGCGGCCTGGGTAAAATAACGAAAGCCCACGCCCTGGACCATTCCCGACACGAAATACCGTTTGGCTATTTTAGCTTCGCTCACAAATCGTCAGAATTGTAGCAGAGAGCCAAGATTTCTTCCCTGGCTGTCTGGGGTTTGTCACGGTACATGACAGGGCTAAACGACTGGCGGGAGGAGGCGGGATAACGCGGTAAGTAGCGGGAATTGTTATTGTTGCGTCGGCTCCGCGCTGCGCCGGGGCTCTTAGGGCCGCTCACGCTTTTTGTCATGCAGGGAGGAGATTTCCGTTGGATGGGTATTGAAAATAAACGAGATGTCGGAGCGGATGGCGCAACCCAGCGGAAATCCTCGCCGACTGTGCGCCAACTAGCCGCAACCATCAGAAAGCAAAGGACTAATCCAACGGAAGTCCTCGCCTGGCCCGTAAATCCAATGGAAATCCTACGGAAGTGTTCTAGGGGGCAGTTTTTGAGCCGCGCCGTCGTTTGCGCTGCGGCTCAGATAAGCGAGCAGCGAGCTGCGATCGACCTTCCACCAACCGCGCGGCGATAAGCGCCAACCCCTGACGCGGCCTTCTTCGACCCAGCGCGTCATGGTGTCATGCGAGCAGCCCGCGATGCGCGCTGCCAAGCTCGTACTGATGGCATCCGCTTTGCCGATTGAGGTCACAAATCCGCCCTCATCATCGGGAGCGGTCTGCCCGAGTGGCAGCTCTGGCATAGATTCGCGCGGAACACAGGGACGATTTGACCGCGACGCTCCCAGTGACTTTCGCATGCCCCTGGTGGGCACGGCAACGATTCCGATTCTGGGATTGGCGGCGCTCCTCGTTCCAACTCGCAACCAGTGACGGCCCCATAGTTCAGATTTGCCTCATGCCATCTGACGAGGAACACTTTGTCGATCCACCAGGTGCCATGCCGATTCCGCCGAGCATGGAGCGCGCCAGTTTTGCAAAGTCGGATTACCTCGTCCGAGGCGATCCCCAGGAGGTCAACCGCGAAATATATTTCCACTTCTTCGCGCGGCGCACCTACGCCCTGCGGGTTCGCCTCCGCGATCGGTGAATCGGAATTCTCAACATCGCCCCCGCATGGCGGCGGAGCTGCAACGCATTTGGAGTTACCAGGGGGGGAGTCGGTTCCGGCTTGGCGGCGCGGAGAGCGGAGCATTTTCGGAAACGGCGTCAGAATACCAGATTGGATGCTGGACAATCGAGGGGGAGTTTCCCAATCGAAAACAAGGCCGGTGCGATGAGCGATAAACTACGCAATCTCCGCAGGCTGTTTTCTTAGGGGAGTCTCCGGGGTTCGCGACAAACCGTTCAACGAAAGCCGTGCGGGGTTTGCGGACTCTCAGCCGTTCGGCAGAAGTAACCGAAGCGCGGCAGCCCTGGCTGCCTTTTCCTTTTGCAAGCACTCATCATGGTACGGAGTGGCACTCGTCGGACCGACGACTCGGCAGAGCTGAATCTGGCCGAGATATTTGCCGATCGCGTCGGAAACTTTCTTCTCGTCGTTCGACACGGCGGCTCTTCGCAGTTTTTGCCGGAGGCGCTCGGCCTCCAGCTTCGCTGGCTCGAATACTTCGTCCGACATGGCGGTTTCGCCCCACAGGCGATCCACCGCGTCCAAGGTGTCTTCCGCAAGAGTTCTGAACTTCGGAGATAGAGAAGCCTTTGCGGGCTTCTCAGATTTCACGCCAGCGTCAGGCACGCTCTGACCCGCGAACACGCCTCCAGCGAGGGCCAGCCACGCAGAAAGAGCAAGAGTGAGTTTCATTCGGCTTCTATTCATGTGAGCCTCCTTTAGTTGACGCTTAATATACTCTGCTTCGGCTATGAATCACGCAAACTCCGCACGGCCGCCACTGCCCGATAAGGATCGCGCGAGGATATGGACACTCTGGCCAATGTTCGCGCCGTTTGGCGGGCGTCGAGCTTTTGCAGCCTATAGCCGACAATGGTTTCGCGCATGTTGAGCCGCGCATCTTCACTCCAGAACTCGCAGCGTCGCAGCTCCTGTAGGTATCTGGCAGGGTCGTGCGCGACGAGCCAAACGGGTTCGAACGCTTTGTCAGTCGCCAGGCGAACGGCGCGCTCCAAAAATGACGCCTCTGCACTCACGAAGCGAAGCCCGGTGCCAAAAAAGTCATTCTCGATTTCCAACTTCTCGAAATTGAGGCCGCTGACGTGCTTGTAGTCCGCCAGCAAAGTGCTAGCTGGCACGCCGGTGATTTGTTCGGCCGCTCTGGCTGGCAAGAGGAAGCGCAGAAGAAGCTGAATATGGTCGAGATAGTCCACCATCTCGGCAGTGAAAAGTTTTGCGTTGAGGCATTCCTGCATGAGATCAAAGCTTGGCGGTTGGCCGATAACAGCCTTTAGGTCCTTCACGATTCTTGCGTCCACCGAATCGAGGGCATGAGAAGCGTGGTAGTGGAGGTCTTCCCTTGTGAAGCATTGCCGTGCGATCTCCCTGCGCCCTAGGAAATCTGCATCCTCGAAGTTCCGCGGTTCGATGAGAACTTCCTCTGTTTCGGTTTCTCTCGATGGAGGCCGGGTGTTTTGGCGCTCCACACTTCTGGTCCGAATAGTTGCCACTTTCTTCATGACGTTTCTCCTTTTGGGGACTGTTCCCCGAAAAACGAAAATCAACCGGCGCGCTTAAGCGATGCCGCATCGTTGCCGCTGAGGTCGGAGGGCGAACCGTTCTTCGCCGAGGAATGTTTTGCGCGACGGAGCAAACTCCGCATGACCCAAATTACGCGGTTGGCCTCCGCGAGCGTGCGGATCGCGCCGCTGCGCACCGGCGAATGCTTCGAATGAAGGAAAGCGTCGAGACGTTCGCGCGTCCAGCCGAGCTGCTCGCGCACCCGGTCCAGCAGCTCCGAAGTCGGCCCGTCCACCATCTGGATTTCGTTCGAGGTCTCGCTGCGCCGTCCCGCTGTTCCATAGGCATGCGCCAAATCGCGCCCTGGCCGCCGCTGGCGCGACCGCTTGGCCGGATTGATTTCCTGGCCGAGCGCTTTCTTCATCGTCTCGATCAACTGCGCGGCCTCGTCCGGCAGCAGCTCATTGAACGAGGTGAGCTCACGCCCGACGATCCCCGAAGCCCATGCCAGGCGCGCGCTGCGCGCATCGGCGCTAACAGCGCCGCCGTTTGCGGTGTTCAGGATGTGCGGCGCGTATAGATGAAAGAGCGAATGCAGCGCAGTCAGTTGCGAAGGTGACAGCTTTCCGGGCTTTGTGGCCATGTCTCTTCCCTCCTCTTCTCGCGGACTCACGCCATGTTCTCGGCGAGCACAGACTTCAAACTCTTTCTCTTCTGCCGGATGAATTCGAGCAGCCGCCTGCTGGAGTAGTAGGTGCGCGGCGGTCTCGCGAACGTGTCCAACACCGTGCAGTTCTTCAGGCACGATTCCTGCTGCCTTTCGGTGAGCTTCGCGGGTTTTCCGTTGCCGAAGGCGCGCGCGGCAATCGTCAGCGCCTCTTCCTTCGTCATCCCGGAAAGCTGAATCCGATAGCTGATTCGCGAGAGCCACTGTTCGAGCCTCGACCGCCTGGCGGCGCTCTCGAAATCGCGATATAGGTTGTGGCTCCCCGCCAAAATGATGCCGCACCCCTTGCGCCCAGCGCGCTTCGTGCGATCGTGCAGCTCGCGAATCGTCTCTAGCGATTCCACCGTGAGGTGCTGCGCTTCATCGAAGATCAGTGCAGGTGGTTTCGGGCGCGAGATGAACTCGCTGCGCAGCGCTTCCATATATGGCCGCGTGTAGTTCGAACGCAGCCACACGTCCGAACCTCTCGCGATGTCTTTCAATATCGATGTGGGGCTGTGCCGCTCGCCGCAGTAAACGTAGACGACGTGCTTTCCTACTTCGCAGAATTGCGCGCTGAGATTTTCGAGCACAAAACTTTTTTCGGAACTGGGCGGCCCGTAGAGAATTGAGATCGCGCCTTCGTCGATTGCTTCCTCCAGGCATTCGCGGATGGTCACGTAGCCCTTTGTTTCGAGTAGTTGACCCGGCTCAGCAGGCTCTCCTTTCGGCCAGTGCGACATGATGAAGGGCCAGATGCGCGCGCAGATAAAATGCGTGTCGCGGACGCCGCCGAGCTCTCCGTAGCGTCCACAGAGGAAGAGCCGCAGAGTCGATTCGCCGATGTGCAGCCGCGACGCCAGGTCTTGCGGCGCCAGGCCCGTGCGCCCCAGCCACTCATCGGCCTTTGCAGCCACGGTCTGATAGTCCGGCGTCTCGATCTGTTCGAGCTTGCGCATCAATTCTGTTGGCGTGCGCGACATCACTTCTCCTGCTCGATGTGGCTGAAAACTTCATCGTCCCCGGCGTCGTTGACAAACGCTGGCCCGACTTCGAATTTCTTGCCTCGTGGCACCGGCGCTGCGCCGCCGCGAGCTCCCGGCGCTGCATCGGCCAACAGACGGCCATCCGTGCCGGTCCGTGCGAGCGCGCGCTCCACCAGCCCCTCGCGCTCTGACTTCCAGCCCTGCCCTGCGCTAAACGCGGCGATTGCCGCCAGACCTTCGACGTAGTTCCGCTTCACCGTGCGTTGACGCTTCATCGCTGCCTTGATGTGGTCCTGCGTAAGGCGTCCGCCCGGATTTTGTTCGAGCTGCGTCTGTATGTGCAGCATGCCAACGAAGCGGCCGCGTTCGTCGAGAGCGACGGCATCCCCGAGGTTGTACGGGTCGCGCAGAATCATTGCTCGCTGGCCGATCAGAAGGTCCAACGCGCCGAGGCTCTCTTCATCCGGCTCATAGCGGAGTTTGTTGATCTCGACGCATCCACCGGCAAGCACCGTGCGCTCATCCTTTTTGGAAAGAAGAATGTTCAGGCTGAGCTCGTCCGCCTTGCGGCGACTCTCGGGCGGATATTGCTGCTCAAAAACTTCGTTGGGAGTCCTTCCATCAAGGCAATCGAGATGCGCAGTCGCATTGTATTCCTCGAAGTATTCCACGGCTGCCATGATGAATTCCGCGTCTGTCGGCAACGGGCTGCTGTTGCTCTTGCCCGCGAGATATTTCGCGTGCTGCCTCTGCGCCTCGCGGCACTCTGGACGGCAATTCTCCGGTTTGTTGCCCGCGTAGGCTGCGCCCCAGATCGGGTCGAAGCGCTTCGCGGGCCGCACGAACCAAGATTCGATAGGCTTGGAACGCGGATGCTTCGGCAACGCCGAAGTGACCTTGACGCCATTTACGGAGAGAAGCCCACGGATCGCAGGCGTCGCGTCAATCTGCGCGAGCTCTCGCCGGACTTTTTTGAAGTCTTTGCCGTTGTCCCAGTACAGATTTCGTGCAAAGCCGAACTGACGCGCGGCCATCCGCAGCGCTGAGCCGATCGTCGCGGAGCTCGGCGATGGAGCCCAGCAGAAGCCCACGATCTTCCGCGAGCCCCAATCGTAAACAGCAGTCAGCCAGGGCCGGTACATCTGATCTTTATCGAGATGGTCGAACGACCGATTGCGGACAAATATATCATGCTGGCGGTGGTCCGAGACCCACCAGTCCATGACGGCTGGGGCTTTGCGCAGAATGAATGGCGCGCAGCGGTTCGAGTATTTCTCCGCGCCTTCGCGCGCCAAAATGCGCGGCCCTTCCGGAATTGTTGACAGGAAGCGGAGGGTAGTCGCGTAGCTCGGAGCGTCGCCGTCATTTGTAAGTTTTTTCCATTCGCGCCGGAGCGCTTCCCAGGAGAGCTGCGCGGAGAGCGCCTCGTTCAGAAACTTCTGCATTACGAACGTCTTCGCGGCGGGATGCGTCTCGAACACGCGCGATTTCCCTTCGTCACACCGGATTTTTCGCGCCAGCGCCGCGTAGCCGCCTTTGCGAAATAGCTTGAGCCAGCGGTAGAGTGTTCGCGAAGAAACAGAAGGGCTCTGCTGCGCGCCGACGTATTCGGCGACATCATCGAGGGTCTCGACGCTTTTTCCATCCGCGAATCGGACCGTCCGCCAGCGCTCGCGCCCGTTTTTTTCGAACTCAATCATCTGCGCGATGGCTTCGAAGCGGCGGTCAGCTTCCTTGCGTTCCTCCTCGTCGAGCTGAAGGCGGATCGGCTCGGGAACTTCCGGCGACGCGCCAAAGAGAGGAAGCGTCGTTGCCACGAAGGGCGTAATCGCTACGGAGTTCTTCGGCTCCCTAGCGAACTTCGCTTGGATGTCAGCGGGAAAAGAGCTCAGGAGATATTCGCGCGGTTGCTTTCCGTTGCCGGAGCGCGATTCGGACTTTACCGCTGTGATCTGGCCGGAGGCAGCGAGCTGCGTGATCCGGCGTTCTGACACGCCGTAGAGCGCGGCAGTTTCGCCGAGCGGAAGCTGGACCTCAGCGATTTTGCCCGCGCGCGCTGCGTTCATGGTTGCGGCCTCTTCGAGTCTGAAGGCGGGGTCGGTTTTTTCAGTTCGCCGCTGCGGAGTTTGCGCAGTTCTTCGGCCTCGGCCGAGAAGTTGGCTGTGCTCTCGGGAGCCACGACTGCCGTAGTGGATTTGCCGGTGCCCGCTTCCGTTACCGTCTTACCGATGCGCGCTATGAAGCCGAGGCTCTTTCGCACGTAGGCGAGCTCCTGCTCCACAACGTTTTCGTTTTCAGGATCGTCTCCTCGCCGGAGAGCACTTGGGTGCTTTGCCAAATACTCATCGAAGAACTCGCTGAACGCACGGATATGTTTTTCGGCCTCTTCCGCAAACCACAACACATCGGCCGGGAGAACCCAGCGCTCCGCTTCGCGCACTGGAATGCTAAAAGCCTCGATAGCGCGCGAGAGAAATTCCAACGCCGCCAGGCGCGTCCTCCTTTGTTGTGGTACGCGCTCCCCACTCATCGCTGCACCTGCTTTGAAGCTGAGGAGGGTAACGACGACCTGGCATTGCCGGGCTTCTTGGCGAGGTGCGCGGGAATCATCTTCTTGATAAACGCACGCACAGTGTCGAAGCAGGGGAACGGTGAGCCGTCGCGGCAGAGGAGCGCCCATGCTTGCCGTAGTGCTTCATGGATCGCGACGACGCTCCATCCTTCAAGGTAGCGCGTGATGACAAAGGCGGCGACGAGGGGATGCTTCGAAAAAAATCTGGAGATGCCGCGATCCTTGCGAGGCGGGTCCACGAGCGCCGCGTATCCAGCATCGTCGAAGCGTTTGAGCCAGCGGAAAACCGTGCGTGACGAAACGTGAGCCTGACGCGCGCAGTACTTTGCCAATTCGGTGAACTCAAAAATTTCCGTGCCTGACGGCAGCGTCACTCGCGAAGTTTCACCTACGGCCTGTCGTGACCGGAAGCGCAGCAAAGGAAGAATCACGCGGAAGCGGCCGCGTGCCGTCGATGGGCCGAAGAGCCGCGGTCGCTTCCCTTTCTCGCTTCGTAGCCGCTGCGGCGAATTGGCGTTTTCAGGCATTCGGCGACCTCTTGGCGTTGCCGCTCGTCTCTTTCCGCAAAATCGCTCTACGCGCCCCGGAGGGCTTGGACATAGCTATGTCCGTTGGCATCACCAATTTTCTTGGGAGCCAGCGGATGAAGGTTTTGCTCGGATGATCGACGAGGGCCACCCGGCACCTTACGGATCGCAGCTTGCGTCGCTCGTGGCTAAAGACTCTCCGGCAATCCCCGGTGCACACTTTTTTCCTAGTGTGAGTTTCCAGCGGGGCGCGGCAGACCTGGCAATGCAGATGAAATTCTGCTCCGCGTTCGCACAAGGGACACGGCCGGTTCGCGTCCGCGTCGATTCTCCGCGCGGAGCCGTTTCCTCTGAGCCGGTCGCGGGTCACCGAGCGCATGACGTTCCGTTTCCATTTCCCCGGTGGGCTGTCGGCTGCTTAGATGACGAATGGCCGCTGCGTTTCGCGGGCAGTTCAGCCAGGAGCTCATCACAGATGCGGCGCAGCTCGCGGACCGTTTCCGCGAACTCGATTCGCTTTTGGAGGCGCGGACGCGCGAGAAATAGTAAGATGTCGTCGGAATCTAGGGCTTCGCACAGGGCTGGCAAAAAATACGCGGGCAGCCGGGCCGATATTTTTGTCGAGGCGGTGTAGGAATAGAGGCGGCTTAGGCTGACCGTTTCGCCAAGGAGTTCGCTGAGCCTGTCGGCGAGTTGCGGTGCGCTCTCAGGAGACTCATGGAGCTTCTTCTTCACGAACTTGCGCAGGTCAATGTCACCTGGCGCGCGTCGTAGCTTGGGTCGCTCGTGTTCCAAAGTTACCTCGCATTTAGGGCTAGACAGTTTTGACTAGCACACACATATTAGAGTATACGAAAGTGTTTTATTTGCGTCAAGGAGAAAAATGGTCCGCGTTTCCGAGACGGTCCAAAGGCTGAAGAAGCTGAGGGGTGCGGCGAGCCAGAGCGAATTTGCTCTAGAGGTCGGCATACCGCAATCCAGGCTGTCACAGTACGAGAGAGGAAATCCGCCGACGACAAAAGCCCGTCTGAAGCTCGGGCATTTTGCTTTGAAGAATGGATGGTTTGCCGATGCGCTCTGGTGGTTCGAGAGTGCAGGCTTGGATGTAGATTTGCTGAACGCCCTTACTGAGATGCCAGCAACCGCCGTGAAAGGTTCTCCAGCCTCCGGGGTTGTAAATGTTCTGCCGCATCCAAGGGTCGCACCCGCGGAGAAGCATGCGGGCTCCTCTGGTTTATTGCGGGCTATTCCAGACTGGATGATCGCCAAGCGCGGGACCAGCTTCTATGTGAAGGCAACCGACGATTTCATCGTGCCGTTCGGCCGCGATGACCTGATTCTAGTGGACAGCTCGGAAATAAATCAGTCGAGCCTCATGGAATCTTTCGTCGTTGCGTATCGTCCGAACAATTTCTCGGATAAGGAGAGAAGCAAGCTAGAGCGTGGTTGGGCGGAGCAACTCAGCCCCGAGCAGGTCAAGCTTCGCCGCGATCGAAGACAGTTCCCGTTCCTGCGCACAGGTATATTCGTTGGCCGACTCACCCTGGGCGGGAGCCTCGGAGCAGCGCGAGGAATCGAGATTCGGACAAAATCTGGGGACATGCTGTTTGAAGCTCTTAGGCCGGATGCTCACGAGCTCCTCGTTCCGGGAACAGACGCCGAGCGCGAGGAGATAGACCAAATGGCTCGGAAGGCAGCGTCCTCTTCCTTAGCCCACGCAAGCCGCAAGAACAAAAGCGTGGTTCACCTGTATACGGATTTGCAGATTCTGGGCCGCGCTATCGGCTGGCTGTCGGCTCCGATTCGCGACTCGCGCGATGAGCCCCGCGCGGGAAAAGCGAGAAGTAAAGGGGAGAAAAAATGAAATTGAAAAGAAAAGTCTACTCAATCGATGAAGCCGCGAAACTTCTTTCAGTGGACTTCCCGGAAGTGCATCGCTTGGTCGGCGAGGGCGATCTCTCCAAAGTTCCCGCCATAAGCGCCGATTCGATCGAGCACTTTGCCAGGCTGAAAAAAATCGAGCTCGGGCCGGAGCCAGAGAGAGAAGGAGTGTGAACATGCCAGGAGCTACAGTCAGCGACGCGCAGGCAGCGATGGACAAATTGTTCGGCGTCCGGGAGCCGCAAATCATTGTCGAGCGCAGCGGCGACGCGAAGTCTCGACGCGACCGTGTGTACAGTCAGGCACTCGTGGCGGCGCAGGCTGCCTTCCCCGGCGATGGCGTTGCTGCACATCGGGCGGCGATGCGCGCCGCCGATGCCGCCAGCGGCAGAACGCCAATGCACACCCACAGCACGCCAAGCGAGGAGGCGCGCAAGAATATCGATGCTGCGTTGCTGGCTGCCTTTCCCGATGATGAGACTGCCGGGAAGCGCGGGCAGCTCTCTGTCGAAAAAGAATTTCCTGATTACATCCTCGCGCGCGGCGAGGACGGCGAGCTTTATAAAATCACGTACACGATGAAAGATGGCGGCGGCGTCACATTCGGCACGCCAGAAGAAATCGAAGAGGGGCCGGAGGATAAGCCGGAAAATGCAGATGAATCGAAGAAATGACCGAACAGCTTGCCGACGAGTAGAAACGTGAGAGGGTGATGGGAAGGAAAGAAATCGAGCTCGCGGAAATCAACCTGGCCGTCGCCCACCGGCTCTTCGACAACACTATCGAGAGCGCGGGACGAATCATGCGCGCGCGGTTGGCGCTGCAATATGCAGAGGCCGACAGTCGTCACGATGAGCTCAGCGCCGTGGCGGTGGTATGCTCAGCCGTCGTCGAGTACGGTGAAAATCTTCTTGCTGCTGGCAACGCCAATGGCGTGATTTTGTGCGGCGCTCAAGGGTCAGAGAGGTCTGGCAATTTTTTGGCGAGGGAAGCGGTAACCGGGGACGGCTGGACATGGCCGGTAGTGGTCATGCGAAGCGGCTGGGCGCATGGTGATGTTGATGGAAGCGGACAGCCGCACTATTTTCCGTCTGAGGTGGTCGCGCAAGTGGCGCAGGCGGCGGACGGCGTTCGGTTCCGCAAGCGGCATCCGGAGACGGGCGATGGCAACGCTGCGCCGGAGCTCACGGCTGGATGGCTCTCGAATGCGCGAATGTCCGGTTCGTCGGCGATGGCGACGATCAATCTGCTGAAGAGTGAAACTGAAATCCGTTCGAAGCTGATGGCCGCGCGCGAAGCGGACAAGCTTGACCTCTTCGGCGTCTCGATCCTCGCGTATTTCGCCTTCAGGCGTTCCAGTGTCGAGGGAAAATCCGCGTTGGTAGCTACGAGTCTGCAAAAGTTTGTCGGTCTCGATTGGTGCGCAGAGCCGGGCGCGGGAGGGCGCTTCCTGCCGGATGCGGCGGGTGTCGCGCAATAGAACGAACTTTCGATTTTGCACGGTGCTTCCGTGCAGACCGGCCTTCTGACCGCTCCACGATAACAGCGAGGAGCGGTCAGAGTTGGCCGAGAAAAGAAATAGCAGCACCGCTGAACGGGCCCATCCCTGGGCAAACAAGCTGGCAGCGGAAACTCAGGGCTTTGAGCGCTTGAGCCGAGCGAGCTTCACGCAACCCCGCGTGGACTCCGAGCCTGAGAATGCCTCGTAGAGAAAAGAGAGGTGTTCCCATGCATGCCTACGAACGACTTGTCCAACAGAATCTCCAGAGAATTCGCGATTTCACTGAGCCGTCGCCGGTCAAGGCGGCGATGCTCGATCAGATCGAGCATGTACGTCGCAGCGAAGCGCTGGCGCGGCGTTTGGGCTTCGTCTTTCCAAAAGAAAATCAGGAGGTGTCGCAGTGAGCGAGTCAACCGTTTCAACAGTGGGCGAAAGCGGGGCAGGGGAGGGGAGCGCGGCCACGAAAAAACCAGAGCTCCTTCCGCTCGACATCCCGGAGCGTGTCAGCATGTTCAAAATCCGAGAAACGGGAGCACTGCGCCGCCATGTTTTCAAGCCGATCACTCCCGCCGACGTGGATGCATATTTTTCGTCGATGACGATCGCGACGGAAAGGAAAAGCAGCGATTCGATGGAATACCATATCGATGCGCGGACAAACATCCTGAAGCTCTACGAACGCGCGATTAAGCGCGTCGAAGGCTACTCGCTGACTGACGGCCGGGATGTGATGGCTCTCCCAAATTGGAAGGACCGCGTTCCCGGCGTTCACCGCGTCCGAGCCACAGAAATTCTGATGAAGGTCACGCAGTCGGAGAGCGGCGCGGACCTCGGCATCGACCCGGAAGCCGAATTTGTTTCTCTCGATGCATTTTGGTCTGCGGGTGACTGCGGGATGTTTCATTACGATGGCCTGATTCACCGCTTTTCTCCACCAACGATTGAGCACTGGAGGAAGCTGAACAATCACAGCACGCGCACCACTGCGGTGGGGGGTTCGAAATCGCAAAGAACGATCTACCCAAAACTGAACGGCGTATATCTCGAACTCTACGACGCCCTCATTCTATCGGCGGAGGGCTATTCGATCGGCGGCCAGCCCGTCAGCGGGCGCGAGCAATGCGTTTCGCAAATGGACTGCTTCCACAAGATCGCCGCGGTTTCGATTCTCTTTGACAAGACTGCGGTCGGTGAAGCAGAGGAGCTGGAAGAGGTATGAGCCAGTGCGTAGTTTCCGTCGCCAAGGATTTCTCCGGCCTGAAACAGGCTGCGCTTGAGCTGATGGAAGAGGCGCGTTCGGCTCCCGAGCGCGAGCGAATTGAGAAGCTGGCGCAAATGTCAGCCGATCCGGGTGAGATTCTTCGAGCGTGCGGAGGGAAACGCAGTTTGGCCGAGGGCTATTACGCTCGGGTTGGATATCTCATGGAACTCCAATCGTTCCTGAGCATGGGCGTTCAACTCAGCTTCGCTTTGGACATGGCGGAACTGCGGGGGATGCAATCTATCGCGGGCGCCCGCGCCGAATTCGATCGCGCGCATCCGCCCTGCAAAGGATGCGGAGTGCGGCTCGAAAATGAATGGGACAAGACCTGCAACAATTGCCAGCGCGCGGCTGCGGCGCAGAGAGGGAACTAAACCGTGGCTTCCGTCGCTCAGATCATCATTGAAGTCGATGACACCGGAGCTGCGAAAGCGTTTAAGAATATCAACGTCGAAGCGGGCAAGCTCGGGCCGCAGCTTCAGCAGGTGCAGCGCGTCTCGGAGCAAACTTTTAATAACATCGAGAAGGGCGCGCTGAAGGCGCGGGAAAGCGCGGCACTCGTGGGCGAAGAGTTCGGCGTGAAGATTCCGCGCGCTCTGCGCGGCACGATCGCCGAGGCTTCGGGAATCGGCCCGATATTTACCGCCGCGTTCAGCGGGCTCGCCGCCATTGGTTTTGCTCAGATTATCTTTGAAGCGGGGAAGAGGCTCGTCGAGTTCACCGATCATCTGGGCGGTTGGAGTGAGCAGGCCAAGAAAACGAAGGAGCAGCAGGAAGAGCTGAACAAAATCGTCGCCGAGGGTGTCGTCAAGGTTGGAGAGCTACAGGAAGCATATCGCCTCATCGGGCTCGACGGGCTGCCTCGCATCTCGGTGCAACAAACGATCGCGAATGAAAAATTCGAAGAGGGGAAGAGGTCAGTCGGCAATCTGACCGCCCAACTGGAGATACTTAAACAGCAGGCGCAAGAAACGCAGCGGATCGTCACTATGACCGGTTCCACCGCGCTCACCAGTGACATACCGACGATGGCGGCATTGAAGGCGAAGGCGGACATCGCGGGAGTCACCAAGGAACTGGCCCAAGCCAAGGTGAATCTGACCGAGCTAGGAGAGGCGGCGAAAAACGTCGGGAAGGAATTCTCCACCACGTTTTCGAAGGACCAAGCCGATGAGATCGAGCGCATAGCGAAGGCCACAGAGGAGGCCAGCACGCGGCTTCAGGAGATGACCGGCGCAGCGAACAAAGCCGGATTGACCGGGGAAGCACAGATCACGGCGGACGCTCTGGCCCAAATCGCAGCGGTGGAAAAAATCTATTCGAAAGAGCCCGCGCTGGCGGCGGAAGCTGCGGCGGCTGTCTCCGCAATCGAAGCCGAGGCGATGAGAAAGCGGGCAACGCTTCGGGAAACAGAAGACGAGAGGGATGTCCGGGCGCTTCAGGAATATTACAACAAGCAGGAAGCACTCGCGCATCAGCACGCCGAGAAGCAGCGCCGCATGGAAGACGAGACCATCAACATCGAGCGGCAGGCTGCTATCGCGATGGCCCCGCCTTGGGAACGCGCAAACGCCACGATCGTCGCGGACTACCAGGCGCGGATGGACAAGATCAAGGAGATGCAGGCCACCGAAGACCTCGACAGCGCGCACGCCGCGCGCATGGCTGCGGCCGCATGGACGGATGCGTTCGGAAAAATGCGCGATCAGCTTGCGAATCAAATGGAGACGCTTTTCGACAACATCACGAGCGGGAACATCGGGAAGTTTTTCCTCACGCAGCTGAAGCACATGATTTTTCAAATGGTGGCGGCGTGGATCCTCGGGCTGCAGCAAATGAAGTCCGCAGCGAACACGACGATGAATAGCGGCGGAGGAATCCTCGGCTCTATTTTCGGCTCGCTAGGACTCGGCGGAATTTTCGGTGGAGGAGGAGGCGGCAGTCAGGGCGGCATCAGCAGCCTGCCTGGAGTGATTACGAACTTTGGCGGCCTGCTGGGGCCGGGCGGCAACGGTGATTTCGGCGGCGAAACCAGCGGTGGGGGCGGTGGCATTCTTGGCGCTCTCGGATTATCAGCTGGCGGCGGAGCGGGCGCTGGAGGCGTCCTGCCGGCCGGCGCGGGCGCAGCAGCCGGCCAAGGCGGCATATTAAATAATTTATTCAAACTCTTTTCCGGCCAGGGCTCCATCAGCGGACTTGGGCTAACAGCTCTTGGCGCCAGCCTGCTCGCTTCGAATTTTTTGGGCGGCGGAATTCTGCACGGTCTTGGAGGAGCGGCTGGCGGCGCGCTGACCGGACTTATGATCGGGGGGCCGATAGGCGCGCTGATCGGCGGCATCGTAGGATTCTTCAGCGGTTTCTTCCAGCACAGCACACGCAAGGCGAGGCTGGCGATCGAAGCCAACATCAAGGCGCAGGCGAAGACTATCGAGGATTCCTACAATCTTTTCCAGTCGGATTGGACGAGCTCGCGCACGGCGCTCGAACAGCTCCGGCAGCAGGGCGTGGATGCGCTGAAGCAAGCGGGCGTGAAGGACATCAACCGGTCTCGCAAGGGCCACGTCGACCAGTGGATCGACAAGGCCGAAAAAGAAATCGACGCGACACAAGCGGAACGCAATCGCCGCGCCGCGCTGACTTTCGGAGCTCCACAGTTCCGCTTTGGCGGTTTCGTCGGTCCGAATGCTGGCGGGGGCGCGATCCCTTCATGGTTCGCGGGGACCGCGATGCATTTCGCCGGCGGCGGCGCTGTGCCCGCGATCCTCCACGAAGGCGAATATGTGATGCGGCCGGAGGCCGTCAGCCGGATCGGTGTAGGCACTCTCTCAAACATGAATTCGGGCGGCGGCGGCGACACCCATATTCACGTTCAGATCAACGCGGTCGATGCACAGAGCTTCGACGACTTCTTGGGCCGGGGGGATGGGATCGGCAAGATCGTGAAACATCTGGGAAGGGGCAGCAATGAAGGACGCTGGTAGCGCGGCACGGGAAGGAAACTGCGGGACGGCTGAACGCCTCCTGTGGAGATTGTTTGCTCCATTCGAATTTTCCGTGACTGTTCTCGTGGGAGTGGTGCTTTGCTTTACCTGGCTGGAGCGCTGTACTTCGCTGCCTGCATCTTTCTGACGGCTCTAGCAGGCTTGCTGCGACGTTGGCTGCCTCCCTTCTTCTTACGGGCGCAGCGATGGAATGGAGACCTGGCAGAATCCGGCCAGCGCGCTGGCTTTACGCCAGCACCATGCGGTGAGCGCGTTCCGGCTGTCTGCCCCTGAGTGCCAGGGAACGGGCAGCCAGGCCGCGCTGTCCGCCGAGCCCCGGACACTTTTCCTGCCAATTAGCTTGGTCGGCCTGACAAACAGCGTGCGCTTTCCTGACAAATAGCGCGAGCGGCCCCACTGTCCCGGCGGGTCCGCTTTGCTAGGGGCGCATGCTGGGAGTGCGCTAAACTCTTGTTTCGGAAAGTCGCGTCAGGCTGCCCAAAGACGAATTGCGCGCATCCAATTTGCTATGAGACAGGCTGGACAGTTTCAGCGGTACGCACGCATTTCACTCGCTTTGCCGAGCTTTGTTTTACTCCTGCTTGCTGCGATTTATAGTTCGCCGCTGCACGCGCAAGATGCTCCGCAGGGGCCGCTGGTTCCGCCGCCGGAGCATCACGTCACGCGCATCGGAAATGTATCGGAGCCGGCGGCGCCGCCGTCGCTTCCCGAAACCGAAATCATCAAGCGTTTCTCCGTGAAGGAAGACGAATACATCCTCTCGCGCACACACTATACCTACCGGAAGACGATTCGGATCCAGGAGTTCGGGG
>WNFJ01690773.1_pt1 | contig 16168 bp, 9 predicted proteins | sample 5400461 | NCBI WGS metagenome assembly WNFJ01 (sample SAMN13153349, study PRJNA577476) | soil metagenome | isolation source: 115 cm saprolite on Douglas fir-dominated hillslope | place: USA:California | collected 2013-09-17 | reverse complement strand
GGATGGCATAGGGAAATTGTGGAGCACGAACATGACCTGAACCAATAGGGAGCGGCTAACGTCCCACTTCGGCTGCAATGTCTCTAGCAACATTGCAAGTGGGAGATCTGGATGTGCATAGGCCTCCAAAGCCGTCTTACGCACCCGCTGCATTATCGTTTGAAAAGCCGGCTGGCCTGATAAATCGACACGCAATACCAATAGCTTAGCAAAGTTGCCAATCAAGTCTTTGAGTTCCTTGCGCGTTCGACCGGCAAAGGGAGAGCTGATGAGTATATCCTCCTGCCCAGTATAGCTGTAGAGTAGCAGTGCAAAAGCCGCTAGCAGCGTCGTGAAAAGGGTGCAGCTCTCCTGGCGACTCAATTCCTTGAGCGCTGCTGTTAATGCACTGGGAATCGTGAAGAAGTGAGCGGCTCCCTGATACGTTTGAACCAGTGGGCGAGGGTGATCAGTCGGCAGTTGGAGGATAGTAGGTGCTCCATGCAGTTTTCGCTTCCAGTAATCCAACTGCTTCTCCAAAATTAATTTCTCTAACCACTCTTGCTCCCAGAGCACAAAATCGGTGTATTGAATGGGCAGCTCTGGTAAGGGTGAAGGTGCCCCAGCAATGTAGGCCTGATAGAGTTGCATGAGTTCCCGCAGGAGTATGCCCACGCACCAGCCATCAAAGACAATATGGTGCGCTGTCAGGAGCAAAAGATGCTCTTTCTCGGACAAGCTCAGCAATTTGACGCGAAACAATGGATCTTCAGAAGGGTCGAAGGGTTTTCGAGCTTCTTCATTTGTCAGCCGTTGAGCCTCTGCCTCTCGTTCTGACTGCGGCAGATAAGTCAGGTCTTCTACTGCGAGATGGATTCTCATTACCGGGGCGATGATCTGTATCGGATACCACTTGACCATAGCAAAGCTAGCACGTAGAATTGCGTGACGGCTCACAATCTCGTTGAGGCTTCGTTCCAAAGAGGGCGGGTCAATCAGGCCTGTCATGCGTATGGACAGAGGTATGTTATATAAAGCATGTTCTGACCGTATTTGCACGACTTGATCGCCGTACCACATAGCTTGCTGGGCGAAAGAGAGAGGATATTTGACGAGAGGCTCTCTCGCCTTTACCAGAGGGAGGGCTGATGGTGTGGAAACGGCATCACTCATCTGGGTAAGTATGCTTGTCCTGAGCTCTGTAAGGCTGGGACCCCGGAGGATGACTTCCAGGGGCATGACAATCTCCAAATCGGTCTCAATGCGCATAGCCAGATCCACGGCCATGATGGAATCGAGACCTAAGAGACTCAAAGGCTCTTGTGGATCCAACTGGGAAGAAGAGGAAAAGCCAGGAAGTATTTGCCTTACCTGTTTTTGCAAATAGGCTTCTACCAGCTGTTGACGTTCTTCTGGCTCAACTGTAAGCAAGGCTGTATAGCTTATAGCTTCTTCTTGCCTGGCCTCAAGCGCTTCTTCGAGGATACTGACGCCAATAACGGCCAGGGTGCCTTCAAGATAACCAGTCCGACAGGCGCTGCGTTGAATCTTGCCACTGGACGTTTTCGGGATGGTCGCAGTCTTAATGAGCACAACTGCGTAGGCGTGCAGTTCATGCTCTTCTGCCACTGCTTGCCGGATGGCCTTTGCTACTGTGTCTGTATCAATCTTTTCCTGGTGTCGGTTGAGTTCCTGGACAACAACCAGTCGCTCTCTCCCAGTAATATCAATTGAGAACGCTGCACAGCACCCTTGCCGCAATGCATGATGACTCTGCTCCACCGTGTGCTCGATATCTTGCGGATGGTAGTTACGGCCTCGGATAATAATCAGGTCTTTCATACGGCCAGCAATGAATAACTCTCCATCGTGGAAGAAGCCGAGATCGCCAGTGCGAAGAAACGGGCCTTCATGTGTATCTGCCAGGTATGCTTGAAAGGTTTGCCTCGTTTCTTCGGGGCGGTTCCAGTACCCTTGAGCAACACTTGGGCCTGCCACCCAGATTTCCCCTATCTGATCAGAGGGACATAGGGTGCAAGTCTGAGGATCTACAATACAGATACTTTGATCAAGGAGTGCTTGGCCACACCCTACCAGGGAGTGAGTATCCTCGCACATCTCAGGGCTTGCAATAATACAATTTTGTTCAAGAGCTGTGGACTGGAATGCCTTGACAACTGGTGGAGTGCTCTTCTTGCCACCAGAAACGATGAGCGTTGCCTCAGCGAGGCCATAGGCGGGGTAAAAAGCTTCGCCACGGAAGCCACAGGGGGCAAAAGTTGCAGTGAAGCGTTCCAGCGTTTCCCAGCGGACGGGCTCAGCTCCATTAATGGTGATTGCCAAACTGCTGAGATCAAGAGTTGCCCTCTGTTCAGCAGTGATTCTATCAATGCAGAACTCGTAGGCAAAGTTCGGTGCGATACTAATCGTGGCATGCATGCGGGATATGGCCTCTAGCCACCGATGTGGCCGTTGCAAAAAGGCGACAGGAGCCATCAATGTGTCAGGAATCCCGATGGAAAGAGGATAGAGGATCCCAGCGATGAGCCCCATGTCGTGATAGGGGGGAAGCCAGCTCACCATGTGGTCATTATTCGGCACAGCTTCGATGCTTTGCTGGAGCTGGGCTAGATTATGGAGCAAGTTGCCGTGAGAAACCATGACGCCTTTGGGTGCGAATGTAGATCCAGAAGTGTACTGGAGAAATGCCAATGTGTCCCTGGCAATGGTAGGAGATTGCCAATTGCTCTCTAGCTCTAAGCGGGCTGTGATCTCATCTATAGCAAACCAACGTAGGTTTTGTAGAATGGGAGCAGTGGACCAACGATCTTTATTTGTGAGCAATTGAGAGGTGGTGAGTGCTACTTTGGCCTGAGCGTCCTGCTGGACAATCGTCTGAATACGTGGTATAGAGTGGGCAGAATGGGGGAAATAAGCGGGAACGGCTACCGCTCCAGCGTAGAGACAGCCGAAGAACCCGGCGATGTATTCAAGACTTGATGGGTAGAGAAGTAATACACGCTCCCCGGTTGCCTGCACCTGTTGGAGCAGACTACCGATGATGCGGGCTTGCTGGTCTAACTCCTGGTAGGTCCAACTGATTGCTTTCGTTTCACCATCGAGTAAAAACGTGTAGGCTTGCTGGTCAGGTTGATGCAGTGCTCGCCAACGGAGAAGTTCTACCAGAGTTGAAATTTCTTTGGGGAGATTGGATAGGTACTCACCCATTGGGACTATACCTCCTCTAGCTTGTCTTAAGAACGGCTGTCTTCCTCACTCTGCCCTTTCCTCCTGGGATGCAAAGAGAGAGACAAAATAAGAGGGCGTTTTGTAACTCAAAGGCCCTCGGGAGTATTGGTCTCTTCTGGTAAGCTCTCTTTGCACTTTGCAGCCTCTTGCCCTAAAGTATTACTGAACAGATGATCTTTTCACCTAGAGAAAAAAAGACATTTTCAGAGAGCTTTCTTATCTTGAGTTCATTCCAAAAAACTGCAAAGATAGAGGGAAGGACCCACATTTCGCAGCTTGAATCTGCAATGGCTTCCTAAGCGGCTTCGCAAAGCAGAGGTTATGACTATCTCTGCAATATAAACTGGCTTTGGAAGGGATCTCCCAAAAATAACTGCGGCATGTAGGGAAGGATACTTGATGAGAAAGTTTTTTTCTAGGGGGATCTAGGGACAAATTCCGGTGGACAATAGGGCTTTATTCCTTCTTCCCTCCACATTTCTGGCAAACGAGCCAAGGACTTTACAAAAGGTGGTCTGATTTGCTAGCTCTACCAGCACGCTACATACGGCTGGATCTTCGTGATGTCCTTCAAAGTCGAGAAAGAAGACGTATTTCCAGTCATACTGGTGCAATGGATGCGACTCTAGCCTGAGTAGATTGATCTGCTTGGCTGCTAGGATATCCAGGCATTTATAGAGCGAGCCCGGCCGCTGTGATGTCATCATGACGAGCATCGTTTTTGCTGGCTCTGTGCACCGTGGAGCTGGTTCACGACCGAGGGCGATGAAGCGCGTGTAGTTATCTTCGATCGTCTGAATCCCATTGGCTAGAATCTCTAACTCGTACAGTTCGGCTGCAGATGTACTGGCAACCGCTGCAGTACCCCGCAAACGTTTCTCACGAATCATTTTGGCGCTGCCAGCTGTATTGTAACTAGTGACTGTTTCCACCCCCAGTGCTCGCAGGAATACATCGCTCTGAACCAATGCCTGCGGATGTGACATGACTCGTTTGATATCACGCAGCTGCTGCCCTGGCAAGCAGAGTAAGCATTGATTGACTCGATAGCTGATTTCACCGATTACAAATAGGTTGTACTGGAGCAATAAATCATGCACATCATTGATACTACCTGCCTGCGAATTTTCTAGAGGAACGAGACCGTAGTCAACGTCGCCTACCTCGACAGCATGAAATACATCTGCGAAACTACGATAGGGGATAAAATCAGGCTTGCGGTGTCTCTCCTGGCTAAAATAGGCTCGTGCGGCCTCATATCCAAAGGCCCCACGCTCACCCTGAAAGGCTACAATGACCGTGGGAGACAGGGGTTGAGTACCGTTGGAAAGGGGATATTTTTGATTGAGAGATAACCCCATAAGTTCTCCTTCCTGAAACACTTAAGGTTGATGGTGTTCGCATCTCCTCGCAAAAGCGCCTCAAGAGGCACTTTGCAGTGGAACTCCAGAATATCCGTTTCAATGAGGTCAGGGGTACCACTGGTTATGCAACTGTCCATCCAGTATTACACGCATGACTCACTATCTAAGTTTCAACGAGGTCAGGGATTCTCCTAATGGTGGAATAGGCAGAACCGCACTGTGCGGAATAGGAGATCAAGGGCTCCAATGAGAAATACATCACCTCTTATACGCGTTATCAAAATACATTCTCTTAAAATAACTTTCGTATGGATGAGCTAAAAATCTATGGATGGGTTTAAAACCCTCTGAAACAGAACTCTCATATGAGGAATTATTTCAAAGAGTAATACATTGTTAATATTGTTTTAATGGACTTATATTTTAAAATATGCTATATTCGCTTGTATCAAATGAGCTGGGATTGATCTCAGCCTTGATGCACACCCTTGTCTCCTCTTCTCCTCTCAAAGAAGAGTGAGAGCTATTCAGCAGATATCGTGCCATCTGTGGAGTAGAGACCCTAAAGTCCTATGTTCTTTAAAAAATGGGTTCCCAAGAGGGAAATTAGGATATAGTCAGGGGACAGTCAATCGTCGTGAGGGGAGATAGGCATTCTTAGATCATTTAGCAATCACGAGAGGGGATAAAAAATCGGATGAAAGATACGAGTCTTAGACCACTAATGGAGAAACAGGGTTGGACCCCAAACGAATTTGTGGAGCAAGAAGCCCAGAATAGAAAAGGTTTGATTCCGTGGTGGTATAAACTCACTGCACTACCAGAGGCTTCGGCAAATGCCACTTTTGCGCAGCGAGAATCGGTGCGGAAAGCGCATCTGTTAAGCACAATCGTTTTTTGGCTCCTGTTTACTTTTCTTTTGTTTATTCCTGGGTGTCTCGCATTGCCCAATCACTACGTCATTTTTGTAGACCTAGGAATGATGCCAGTCTGTGTGATTGCACTCTTGCTCAACAGAGCAGAGAAGCCAGAGATCGCTGGCCTTCTGCTTACTATTGCATTCGAGTTGGCACTCACCATGGTAATCTTCACTACACAACCACTGGACGAACCCAGCATTCAGCAATACGAACTCTATGTCTTCGGCGAACTACTCTGCGTCTCGCTCCTTGCCCCACGCAGCGTTTTTCTCATGATGGCCTGCAACATCGCAGTGATTACTGCAAGTCTTCTCTGGCAGCCGCACACAGCGATCCTAGCCCATGACTTGAAAACACAGTTTATCCCAATATTGGTCAGACCTATTGGGGTACAACTCCTTGTTGCATTTGTCTCCTATCTGTGGGTGAAAGGGACCATCAAAGCGATTGCCCGTGCCGACCGTGCAGAGACAATTGCAAAGTTAGAGCATGAACTAGCTGAGCAGAAACAGAAGATGGAAGAGGGCATTCAGCAAATCTTGCAGACACACGTCGCGGTCGCAAACGGGAATCTGGATGCACGTGCGTCATTCACCCAGGACAACATTCTCTGGCAGATTGCAAGGGCATTGAACACACTGCTCGTTCGCTTACAGAGAGCATCTCAAGCAGAGAAACAACTGCAACGCGTGGAGCAAGCTGTTAACGTAACAGTTAACGCGGTTCAAATGGCCGAGCAGATGAACCAAATACCGCGTCTCTCCTTTACTCGGACAGAAATAGATCCACTCATTATGGTTCTGCAAGGCAAGACGCTTGCCTACACCCCACCTCCCTTTGTCCAGCGGCCCCCTCAGCCACCTAATGCCGTACCATCAGATAGAAAGCCACGTGAAGCCTACCGCAGAAGCTAACAATTATACATTAGTCTGTGAAAGATCTCCTGAAGAGAATGACTATGGCTGAGCTAATGATTCAGTCATAGTCATCCTCTTGTTAGGCGAACCCACGAAAATGGTTTTCAAGTCACCTGAACCATGCCCTCTTAGAGGGGACACAATGAGGTCTAGCTAAGAGAAGGGCGACTTGGTGATAGCCAACTCCCACAGACGCAAAAACCAGATAGTCAGCCGTGATGTTGGAGAAATGGTAGGCTAGATTGACAGGATACGACGCCAATGTCAGATTGCCAAACAGTTCCAGGGTGTCAAGGTATTGCTTCGGTTGTAGGCTCTCTTCCCAATGATCCATCAATACACGAGAAGCCTGATGCGTAACAAGGGCAATTTTTCTGCCTGCGAGACCGTGCCTCTTCAACAAGATATGGACCATTTGTGGGAGTCCGTGCATGGCTGACACCAGGAATGTTTGGTTGATGCCCTCTTCCGAGTTAATTTCATAGCTAGGTATAGGTATGTTTTGTTTATCAACGAGAATGTGCGGTCTTCCATGAAGGATACTGGCACGCGTCTGCATGGTCATTGTACCGTATTGCTCACTAAGCGTTTGCGTAGCGTAGTCAACCAGAACAAAGTGTCCACCAGGACCAACGACGATGGCTCCGGCACCATCGCCTATACTAAGCGCATGTCCTTGTGTATAATCCATGTATTTCGTCCAGTTGGCTCCACAGACGACCAAAGCATTTCTGCTATGCCCCACTGTAATTGCTTCCCAGGCCTGGATAACGCTAATCAAAAAATTACTGAACTCGCTATTAATGGGGACTACCAGCGTTCGTTCAAGAAGCTTGAGCCCTCTGTGAATAGTGTAAAGAGCATTTGGGGTCAGATACGGTGATACTGAAGCATAGCCATAGAGCCGATCAATATCTTCCGGTGCTAGGCGAGCTTGAAGAAGGGCCAAATGAGCAGCCTCGATCATCAGCGTTTCTAGCTGCTCATCTCCATTCAAGTAGCGTCGTTCCCTCAAACCGATAAAGAGATCTTTTTCTGCAACCCCGCGTGAATTGACCGCCTTTTTAATGTGATGGAAAATGGGATCGTCATTGCGACGAATATGTGGCGGAACACTATAGCCACATCCCTGTATGCCTATCGCCTGATTTATTCTTCTTCCCACTGTGTTCTATTTCCCTCCGCTTATCAAATATGAGCTAGTAGCTCGAGGGCACAACCACATTAACTGGTGGAGACCTGAGATTGTAAGCTCATTTTTGTGTATTTTTTTGAGCTGACCACCACTTAATGTAGCTCTACCAGCTCGAGAATGCATGGGATATTATTCTGTATTTACTAAATTTTGCTCTTTATGCACCATTCACTGCTACTTTTTGCTTTCCAAAGAAGGCACTCAGTGTGTCGGCGCGTCGCTGCAATGAACGAGGAATTTCTTCGAGATCCACCAGTGCATCAATCACACATGGCTCCTGCGCCTCAAGAGCCTGACGAAGGCTGTCTTCAAACTCTTCAATGTTTGTGACCTTGAACGTTCTCACACCTAAACCATGAGCGATGGCACTCACATCAAGTGGTTTCTGAAAAACGGTCAGGAAAGATCTTCCTGATAAGAGTGTTTCTCCATTATACACCATGCCGTGTCCACCATTGTTCAGAACAACCCAGATTACAGGAATATGGTAATCTGCGGCCGTATGGACCTCCATGCCATTCATTGCGAATGCAGAATCGCCAACAAGAGCAACGACTGGTTTATCAGGAGCTGCTATCTTCCCACCAATAGATGCTGCAACGGCATAGCCCATAGAAGCAACATTAGTTGCTAGAAATACGGTCCCGGTTTGACGCGCCTCATAATATTGACCAATCCAACTTAAACTATTTCCATTATCAACAAAGACCAGAGTCTCATCAGGTAACACCTCGTTCATCTTGGCAACAAGGGCCTGGGGTTTGAGCAACTCGGCTTGACCTTGTAACTCTTCAGCATTGTAGTAGCGGCCGATCTTCGCACGCATGTGCTCTAGCACACTATGAGAATACCGTGGAGTCTCTTGAGGAAGAGAAGCGAGAGCTTCAGCAAGAGCTTCGAGGGTTGCTTTGGCATCACCAATAATACTCATATCAACTGGATAGTTCTTGCCAATCTCCAGTGGATCAATATCAATCTGAATAACAGTACGGTTGTGTGCTAATTTCGGATCCCAACCATGGGTTTGAAATTCTCCAAGACTGGTTCCAATGATAACCAGAACATCGACTTCATCAGAAAACAAATATTCATCCGCCAGAGGATGACCACCGAATCCGAAAACTCCCAGGGAGAGCGCATGCCGTTCTGGAAAGGCACTTTTACCTTTGAGCGTGGTTGCGACAGGAATATGGAGTGCTTCAGCAATGTCAAGCAACGGTGACCATGCACCAGAAAGATTGATGCCATGGCCTACGAGCAAAGCAGGCATATTTGCTGTACTCAATACTTGAGCTACTTGCAGGATAGTATACTTATCTCCTGTGGCTGAAGCATGGGAATAATACTTCGTCACTGGCAGTGACTCAAGTGGCGCGGGCTGCTTGACAATATCTGGTGGGAGATTCAGATGAACAGCACCAGATCGTCCTGTCAGTGCAGTTCGAATTACTCTACGAATCAAATGTGGCATTTGTTGAGAATTTTGAAGCATAATTGATAATTTGGTAGCTGATCGATATGCGTCAACAATATCAATATTCCAGTTACCACTGCTGCTATCTTGTAATGCCCCCTTACCAAAAGCACTCGTCGAGACCTGGGCAGATAAAAGTAATACCGGGATTGAATCGCTGTAAGCACTGGCAATACCTGTTAAAGCATTTGTTGCTCCAGGACCACTGGTAGCGCAACAAACTCCCAATCCTCGTCGTACACGAGCGTATCCCTCAGCCATAAACGCTGCCCCTTCCTCATGCTTGGTTAAAACAGGTCGGATCTGCTCCCTTTCAGCAAGAGCTTCAAACAACGGAACAAGGGGACCACCGGGAACACCAAAAATATGCGTAACACCTTCTTCCTCAAGAGCACGTAATAGTACATGAATTGCAGCTACTTCTTCCATCACTGATAATTCCTTTCATTTTGTATAAAAAGAGGTTCATTCCTCTTACATAGCACACGATGTACGCGAAGAAATCGATACAAAAGCGCTATGGCGGGGGGACTTGAGTACTAGCCATTGGTAGTGGGTTATATAGGAAGGATGGTGGAGTAAAATGAAAGCATTCCTGAACGCTAAAGACAGGAGAAATCAGCCTGGTAACAATCACTGGCCATCCTCCCCAGAGAACCCACTACCCCAATTTGAAGTGTGGGCTGATAAGGCAAGAATCCTCCCTGACGATCCGTCATACGAGCCAACCTATGAGGAAAAACAGATGGCAATGTGTATCCTTGGCATAACGGCTGCTATTTATCCCGCAAAGGGACATGCGGAGCGCGTTCAACTTACTGTTTCTCCACCTTCTGCCTTACAGATTGTATCTAAAATATCTTCAAATTGGTTCATAACATGTACACGTCCTTCGAACTAGTGTATAATACCATCGTGAATAGGTGTTCCTTAGGGAGCTATGCAGGAACAAGAACAGGAAACACAGGAGGTACGGCGCTCCTCCCAATCCCGTCAACGGGATGGGTCTCTGCGCCACGCATGACTGATGATAGAGACAGTCCCGTCAGGCACAGTATTACATGGACGCTATCGTATCGAGCGCGTACTGGGTAGCGGAGGTTTTGGGCATGTCTATCTAGCGATAGATCTGGCCAATAACCAACAATATGCGGTGAAGGAATATTTAGTGACTGGTATAGGCGGGGAAGAGCAATTAAAGCATGAAGCCTCTGTTCTTAGCCATCTGCATCACTCTAACCTTCCAGCATTCCAGGATGCTTTTACCGAACGAGGGCGCTACTATATTGTTCTCAATTATATTGAAGGAAATGATTTAACAGACCTTATCCGCATGGCCCGCCAACACAACGAAGTCGTCCCTATTGGGAAGATTATCGCCTGGATATTGGCTATTTGTGATGCGGTCATGTTTCTGCACAAACAGCAGCCAATTGTAATCCACCGTGACATCAAACCCGACAACATCCGTATCACGCCCTCGGGCACAGCTATCCTGGTTGATATGGGAAATGCGAAGGCTGCAGCAGATGGAGTACGCACGCTCTTCTTTATTCGCCATCAGGGCACACCGGGCTACGCTCCACCAGAACAATACCCCGGCGGTAGTGGAACCGATGCCCGTTCTGATATCTACGCACTGGGGGGAACACTCTACTTTGCACTCACCGCTCATGAGCCGCCCAGTGTTTCAATACGCAACCAATCTCTGCAGCAAGGCCGCCCCACACTGCCTTCACTGCAAGAGAGCCTTGCCAACAATCCTCCCGAAGCGAGCCCTCAAGGCGATCTTGCACCTCAGTTCAGATTGGGTGTCACGAAGCCCGGTAAACCAGCGCCACACCATTCACGCCATATAGCACAGCTCGGCACGTTACCAACACAACTGCTTAAGCAATTGAATGCTATCATTCAGAAAGCCATGGAACTCGCACCGAAAGACCGCTATCACTCTGTTGCAGATTTCGCCAGGGACCTGCAACGAGTTGCGAAGGCCCTGTCAGCAGCTCCCCTGCCACCATCTTCATCCTCACCTCCACCTTCGCGCCCGTTCGACCCTAACTCAACTCAACCGGATCTGCAGGAAGTCTATGATGCACTCCAGGCAGAGATAGCCAAAGAACAGGCAGCTAAGCAACAGGCAGCCCAAAAACAGGAAAACTCTGGTACAGGCACAGCATCTTCGGCCCAGAATCAGAATACGAATGCTATCTGTCCACGTTGTGGTACACCGTTGCTTGCAAATGCTGTCTTCTGTTCACGCTGCGGCACTGCCTTGAGCGGCCCAACCAACACGCAGACAGCAAATACAAACGCCAGGGATATATCTGTAGAACAAACGCTGCTTGTTACTCCATCGCAACTCAAGCAAGCAGTCGCAACTCACATGGCCCAACCACAGAGGACCAACACACCTGTTTCATTACCGGTTCAGCCAAACCCAGCAGCACAAGCTTCCATCGGGGACATTCCATCAACCCCCATAGCAACTCAGGTATCCGCACCGTCGGCAATATCCCTCCCTAACCACAACAACCAGCAACACCTTCCAATGCAAGGGCCACAAAGCCTATCACTCTTCAGTTTCAAAATAGGACATAGAGTTGCCCTTTTCCTCATTGCAGTCCTCATCGTCTTGATTGGTATCATCATTACATTGCTGATCCACCACTAGCACGCCTACGGGTCTTTCAAGATAGTTACCGATATGGCGTGCCATGGTCTTGCAGTCTAGAGTTCTACAGGCAGGTCACGGCGCTTGCCCCATTCATTCCAGGAACCATCGTAATTGGTCAGTTGAGGATATCCCAGCATGGCCAGACTGAAGAGAGCCGTTGTTGCCGCCACACCACCATTGCAGTAGGCAATGATATGCTGATCTGGCAAGACATTTATCGTAGCAAACGAGCGCTGGAGTTTTTCATTACTACGGAACGTTCCCGTCTTCGGATCGATCAACTCTTCGCGAGGCAGATTAACCGCTCCGGGAATGTGACCACGCCGACCTTCACCACGAGCAATTTTGCCTGTATACTGTCCATTGTCACGCGCATCGATTATTTTCACTCCATGCTGTCCCAGCAAGGCTAAAACGTCCTCTGCCGTCGCACGTAATTCTGGCTGTACTACAGCAGTAAATTTAGCTGGAGGATATGTGGGAATGGCGCTCTCCAACGGACGCTGCTCACGCTGCCACTTGGGCAGACCACCATTGAGCACCACCACCTGTCTATGACCATAGTAGTTGAGCGCCCACCAGAGCCGTGTGGCAAACTGTGAGGCAGGATGTGCGTCATAGGCCACAACCAGATGTTGATTTCCAATCCCCAGGCGCTCCATTACTTCGGCAAATTGCTCCTCCTGAGCAATTTGCGCCTCAACCTCATCATCAAGATCGACAATATCCTCAGTCCAGTCGATATAAAGCGCACCGGGAATATGCCCACGCTCATACTCGTCCCGAGCTCCCATATATGTGGCATCCTGTAGACCTTCAGCACCTTTACGAGGAATTGTCTGCACATAGCCACGCATATCCACAATACGCACCTGCGGATCATGAAGATGCTCTGCTAACCAGGAGCTTTCAACCAGAAATTGACTCCGCTCTTGGTCCATATAATCACTCAACCTTTCTAGGAGAATAAACCTGCCGCCTCCGGGTTATCAGTGCTCACAAAGTGAGCAGGGCTACCCAGCACCTTCATTGCTTTGACGCCGAGAATGCGCATCGATGCATTGGGCGTCTGTGTAGTGATATGGCGCTGTACTTTTAAACCTAGCGGACGGGCCAGCACCAGGGCCGCTGTTGACGCCAGAACAACGTTATTAAAGGTATTATAGGGACGTCGCATCTTCGCTACTAGCATTGCTGAGAGGCCAGTCAACAACCCGGACACCGCTAGGTTGGTTCCACAGCGCTCATGCACCGCCAGTTCGGGCTGGGTTGTACGCAAGAGATTGAGCGCTTCCTCGGCAGTAGGGAGAATAGCCTCAGTCAGTACATCGCCAAACACAAAGAAACCAGCTGCAAAAGAGATGCCGGAGAAACGCACCTCCGGGAACTTCTTTGACAATAATACAATTGTCGCATGCTCAAGCGCATGATTCTGCCTGACCGCTCCACCCAATAACATTTGTTGTGCGATCTGTACAATAGGATTTATCCCTCCCCGCATCAGAAGACCCTTGGCGAAAGCCATGGGGATGAATGACGCATCTTTATTTGGGGCTTGGGCACCTGAGTATCTGTCTGCCAATTTGGTATACTCCTTTCTTGCTACTCATATATTGATATATTGACAAGTATGCTATACTTCTCCTATAGCACATTGACAACGGAATAGTGTTTCAGAGGTTCCAAGCTAAATCGTTCGCTTGGGTAAAAGCACTAGCGTGTTTCACCAATGTTACTCTCTTTCTACCACCAGGAGTGAAAACCAAGCTCCTGATGAGGAAACAAAAACCACGTTTCCGTCAACTGAAAGAACAGAGAACTACCCTGGGGCTCAGGGAAAGTCATGCCTGTGGAGGCGATGCAAGACCGGCTGTGCTACGCAACGGCAATCTCCAACGAAGCAGGAAAGCCCATTCGCGAGGATGGGAAGCCCCTGTCCTCAGACATGGGGTGGATGTCACGGAACTCATAAAAATCCTTTCTGGAGACCCACTCCTACTTCCTTCAAGTGCGGTCAGACCTTCGTGGCTAGTCTATGCAAGCCCATCCCCTTTCGGGGATCAGGTTCCTGACGATCCCAAAGTCACATTGAAGACAACAATCTCATCCCCAAAGTTGATCACATCGTTGTCATGTAAAAGCACTGGTTGATAAATTCGTGCGTTATTGACGAGTGTCCCGTTCGCGCTGCCAACATCTTCTAGATACCAATTCCCTTCTGTAAACCAGAGACGCGCATGACGGCGAGAAACGGTAGGCCCAGAAATAACTAGGTCATTCCCATTGGTACGGCCAACTGTCGTCACGTCTTGGTGAAAACGATAGGAGCGCCCTTTCATTGGCCCACTACCCATAGTGAGACGCGCCAGGACAGGGTAACCATTTACCAAATAGGTATCTGAGCTAGCACGCCGGTTTGACAAGTCATCACCACAGGTAGTACAGAAGAGACGCGTGCTTGGATTGGAAGCACCACAGCGAAAACATGTCAGGGAGACGACGGCTTGCCCATTCTGGGACAGTTGCAGATTACTCGCGTGATCACTATTGACTACCTGTCCCGATGAGCCACCTCCAGTTGAAATAACCGAAGGGAACGAAGAAAGCCCGCCACGATACCCACGTGGCAAAGACAGATTTGAAGCTGCCAGTGCTCCTGTGAGCACTGCCACAACCTCTTCCGCCGTCTGATAACGATCTTGCTGTTGCTTAGCTGCCATTTTCTGCACCACCTGGATAATCGGTGTAGGAACACCTTCCACCGCCAATTTGTCAACTGGCAGTGGCTCATTCATATGCTTGAGAGTAGTGCTAAGTGGGCTATCAGCAGTAAAAGGTACATGACCGGTCAAACAATGGAACAGCACAATACCCAGAGAATAGATATCACTGCGACGATCCACCATCTGCCCGGTTCCTTGCTCAGGAGACATATACTGTGGCGTCCCAATTCCTGTCCCTACGCGTGTGAGATTCGTCGTCCCTTCAAGGATTTTGGCGATTCCAAAGTCTGAGAGCAAGAGATGTCCATCTTTGCGCAGGAGCATATTTGCAGGCTTGACATCCCTATGAACAATCCCGTTACGATGTGCACACTCTAGTCCTTCAGCGGCTTGGATGACAAAATCAACCACCTCAGCCACCGGTAAGGCACGCTTCAATCGGTCCTTTAGAGTGCCACCGTCGACGTATTCCATCACTATATAGGTAATATTATCCTGCTCGCCAAAATCATGGATTTGCACAATATTGGGATGCGCCAATCTTGCAACCGATCGAGCCTCCCGCTCAAAACGTTTGACAAACACAGGATCACGAGCATAATGGGTAGGCAACACCTTGATGGCAACATAGCGATCAAGCGTGGGTTGATAGGCTTTGAAGACCGTAGCCATACCACCAGACCCAATCCGCTCGGCAACACGAAATTGGCCCAGTGTTTTCCCAACGAGCACATTTAAATCGTTGCTGTTGTCTGCTTGGTTAGGACGGATATTTTCTGGCTGCATAACCCGTTGGCTCCCTCTGTTCCTGCCGAATAATCTTGTGGCAAACTCGCGACTTTTCTCCTGGAATGTATAGAAGTACATCACCGTTCGCACGAAACAAGTCTTCTCAGCGCTCAGATAGCTTCGCACGCTTCATACTGAAGATAGTCACGGGCCACGCGGAAATAAACAGTTGACCTCTGTATCTCCAGGCACCAGTATAGCATAATCTATGACTACATCAAAGTATGATTGTTGGGGAAAAGAGTACCCGTGGGATAGAGCATACCTTGGCGAGGTGCGCAAGGGTATGCCACCATGGCACACCCTTACTCTCTTCCTCAGGATAGCCACCAGCAGGCTCATCCCTCAAGAAGCAACGTTTCCGGATCTTCCACCATCTCTTTGATCTTGACCAGAAAGCGTACGGCCTCACTCCCATCAACAATGCGATGGTCATAGGACATCGCCACATACATCATCGGGCGAATTACAACCTGTCCGTTGAGAGCTATCGGACGCTGTTCAATCTTATGCATCCCCAGAATGCCAACTTGTGGGCCATTTAAGATTGGCGTTGAAAGCAATGACCCAAAGATACCTCCATTGGTAATCGTGAACGTGCCACCTTGCAGGTCTGCCAGTGCCAGTGTATTCGATCTGGCACGTTTCGCCAGTTCAGCGACCTCACGCTCTATTTCTGCAAAGCTCTTACGGTCCGCATCACGCAGAACTGGAACGACCAGTCCATCATCGGTTGAAACGGCGACGCCGATATCATAGTAGTGCTTCAGAATTATCTCGGTGCCCTGGATTTCAGCATTCAGGAATGGGAAAGCTTTGAGCGCACCGACTGCGGCTTTTGTAAAGAAGGACATAAAGCCCAGCGAGACATTGTGTTTCTC
>WNFJ01336184.1_pt1 | contig 16170 bp, 12 predicted proteins | sample 5400461 | NCBI WGS metagenome assembly WNFJ01 (sample SAMN13153349, study PRJNA577476) | soil metagenome | isolation source: 115 cm saprolite on Douglas fir-dominated hillslope | place: USA:California | collected 2013-09-17 | reverse complement strand
GCAAAATAGCAAGAACGCTAGCTTGTAAAGATCAGGGTATCGGCGCATTTTCGACTCGAAAGTGCGAAGCTACTCCAATTGCGCTTATCTTACCCTCTGAGTATTTTTTGAGTGGCACTTATGGCTAATACTACCCCAAGTAGTGAACATTCCAGTTCGCAGCGTTACTCGCTTGCAGGACCTTTTTCGCTGAAACAGTATTGATTACAGCTTTAGTGTGCGCACAATTTGGGCACGCGAGTCTTCGCAAGACCGTAAATCCGTTACCGGAGAATATTAAAAAACTCTTTCCCGCCTTTAACTTCTTCTGCGCTCTCTAGGATGCGCCGTACTGTTTTGGGATTTTGTATTAGCCGTCTTAGCTCCTGCGGCGACCATCCATGGCGGATAAAAGCAGCGGTCAAACCTCTTGCCAAGCGTTCACATTTATCCCAGTTGGTTAGCCAACCTAACTCCGGGACATACGGCTCTACAAGACTCCACGCATCGTCGCTTAGCTTTTCGTCCCATGCAGAATCATAAAGTCGCTCAAAAGACTCTGAAACGAGATCAAGAGGCGAAGGAGGGGCTCCGCAAAATGCCAGAGCAAGCAGGAAAGCGGCAATGTAATCTTTCTGAGATTCGTCCGGACTGTTTTGGATATACCCCCAGGTTCGAAGCCATACCGTCGAATCACGGCGTGAAATCCTACTAGAATACGGTGCAACGACATGCGCGACAGCAATTAATGACTTGAACTGTCTGCTGGTATTTTCTTCAACCCAATCCATGACGAAATCCAGATGGAATGCGAGAGCTTCACTGCAATTCCTTGACATCTCGCGGTCGTGAGTTTCGACCCAATCGAGTACCGCGAATACGGCGTCTCGACCCCAAAGGTCAAGTGCTCGTCGGATGAAAGAGTCCGAATGACTGTCTAAAAGGGCCGCTACGATACCTGCGACAAGCGACGAATCCAGATGCTTGTGTGAAGCGACGGCGTCAAAGAGTTCACGCTTGCGATTGGCGCCTGCGACCCACAGCTGGGATGAAGAAGCAAGGCTCGGCTTTGCTCGAAAAAGACCTGGTAGGAATTTGGGTTGCTCTCTCGCCACTCCACTAGCGGTTCCTTGGTCAATCGTAGCAACGAGTCCCGCTAGGATGTCCTCGGCTATAGGAGTCAGAGTTGATCTAAACAGCTGCTCTATCAACCAACGAGCAGAATCGGGGTCCTCAACACTGAGTCTGCCTACACGATTCTTGATGGAAAGTGCTTCAGTATCGAAACTTTGAAAGTCTTTGGTGGTGCCCAGTGCCAAAAGGACATCCCGCTCGTCGTAATCGAGGTGCAAGGCATCAGGTCGGCTATTCCCGAATAGCAGGCACTTCAAGCGACTACCCGAACTTGGTTCTGGAAAAATTCTTGCAACTAGACTTATGAGCGAACCGACCTCAGGACGTGCGCATATTGCATCAAAGATGGTAGTGAAATTCGTAAAGTCGTTTCGACCAGCGTCGTCATCGACAGCGGCCCATAGAAATTGACGAAAAGGCCCAGGCTTCAAAGCGTCGCTGAGCGGGTTCTGGCTAATTTTGGAGAGCAGATTAGTGTCGTTAGAGGGCAATAGAATGGGCTCTACCGAGGATTTGTCCACAGAGCTGCGAAGCACATCTCTACTCAAGGTCGTTGGGACACACTGAACGTCAAAAGCCCGATCTATCATCTTGCGAGCAGACAGCGAACCCGTGCAAAAGGTAAACTCACATCTCAATCTCGGCCATTGCTGCGACCAGAGCGCGAAGATTATTTGCTCAAATTCCTTAGAAGTTTGAGCCGCTAACACACTGGGCCCCCGGTTTTCGTAATACGACCAGAACAGCTGACCTAAGGTCATCGCAGACATTACGTCGGGGGAGATTATTTTTGCCGAATACACATCATCTATCGTCAAATCATCGCTGTACTGACCACGGATGGCTTCGCCTCTCGGGCGCTTGAACAGCTCCACAAGCGTAATCAGCGAGGGAATCATCGATAGTGTTTGTATGGGTATCACCAGGGTATGAGTCCAAACGCAACCCGGCCGTGGCATCTCGGACGCGTACCATGTCTTCGCCAGTGCATAGGCATTTATAGAAGCCAACGGGTACCCGGTGATGTACTCTTCGAATCCCCGGACAATGCTTGGTCCTGACAAGTCGCTCATGCGCAACATCAATCGAGTCAGGTCATCCGGCAGCTTGAAAGAACTCTCAAGAAGACGATGGCCTTCGGAATAGCCGTGAAGCGACTGATGAATCACTCTTGCTTCAGAGGCGATTTCGGGCAAATTCAGTGTATTAGCCATAAAAGTGGCTCAGTTAAGTCGTAAGGATTGCTGATATCGGGTCCAACAACTTGAATCCGCTCAGACGGGATCTTGTCCGTCAAACCATTCAACTTGCGGTAATCACCGCCCTGTGCGCTGACACCGTAGACAGCTGTTTCAAAAGCGTTCTTGTTGCTTTCGATGAACTGATTGAACAAAGGAAATGTGTCGGCCAGCCACTTAGAGGGAGAAAGGTTCAATTTTGCAATCCTGTCCCAGGCAGAAATAACAATCGCCAATCGGAACGGCCCTCTGAAGTATTCGCGACCTGAAATGAACTGTAGCAAGTCGACGAGTTCTACTTGCGTGGGTGACCTTTCTGGGTCCCATGGCTTTAGAGGCAACGAAGGATCATCCTTAACGGGTTCCTCCTTTTCTTCGCCGTCGATTATTTCTTCTAGAATCGCATTTGCCGTGTCGATACGAGTGGGCAACCTGTAGCTGAGCGGAGTGATGAATAGAATTCCGCCAGACGCAGTTTGAAGGAATTTGTCGTAGCCCTGAGTAAATTGCCGCGTCGTCCATTGCAGAGTGAACGATTCCCCTGAGAGATCTGGAAACGCGAGCGTGAGTGTTCTTCCAGTTTTGTCCTTGAGTACCATGAATACTTCTGTTTCGGAATCGATTTGGGTGTGGGGAACTGGCTCATACGCGGCCCATGCATCGCTGATTTGGTTCAGATATTTACTGTCTCCCTCAAGTCTGTCGAGTCGCAGGCGGCTGGCTACCTGCGGATGCTGGACGAGGTACCAAAGAGCGGCAAGAAAGCTGGTCTTACCCGTCGCTGGAAGGCCGATCAGTAAAACACGATTAGACGGTTGAGCGGTCATTCAGATGCCTGAGAACTCCCGAAGTGACGTACACCAAAGAATTCACTCTCCCGGCTCGCACCAGCCGTTTCATGTTGAAGAATTTTCATTGATCGTTCACGCGGGGAAACGACTGCCCAGTCTTTCAATAGTTCCGGGAGTCCATGCCCAAAATTGAGCTTGGGTGATTCTGTGGGTCTAGCCGCGACCTGACTGAAGGTTAATCTGCCAACCCTCGAACCGAATTCTTTTTGGAATTCATCCATAACCTTTTCAAGAAACCGATCGTTCTCTTCATTCCATGCGGCATGTAGGTAGTCAAACTTCGCAAAGACAACATTCACAAGGCTTGTGCCACTAAGCATTTTGCTGTCAAGACAAGATCTGAGAAGCATCATTCCTTCGTGTGCGACCTGCCAGCGCTTCTCCTTACGAACTAGTTTCTCACTATCAAGCAAGAGTAGAAAATGATCGGCTTGGCGTAAGAACTCCAAACGCTCACATTCTGCGATGGAATTGCGTGCACTCTCAAACGATTCTCCCGTAATGTCTGTAAATAGCAAATCGAGAGGACCCCTAGTGAAATCCTCTTTCCAAATTTGCAAGTGTAAGTAGCGCACCTCACCATAAGTAGTTCGCTCAGTATCGGCTGCTGCACGTTCCGAGGCTATCCTGGACAAATAGCATCGCCTCTCGAACGCTGGCAACGTCCTCGACCCTCCAAACGAATAATCGGATACCCTGTTCCATTGAAACAGTTCGTACAAACTCGCAATTAGGGTTGTCTTTCCGGACCCAACTGGACCAGCAACAACAACCAGCCGCACCGATCTAGCGGCTTGCAAATTCGCTGCCTCAAGATCATCCAACTCTTTCCCAGTCGGTAGATTAATCAGGTCGGTTACGGCTTCAGCTGGCGCATTCACGGGTTCACCTGGCGTAGGCGCATCTCCCGCTGAACTGTCTGTTCGCGGCGGCCAACTCGAAGGCTTTACTGGCGGAGTGCTCATGGCTCAATCCGTCTCAGCAGCAAACGAACGAAGTACAAGAACTTCTAAAAACATCTGATAAGCCAAAGTGTAAGGAGGAAGTTTGGCATCGGTCGAAATGCCCGTCGCTTTCTCAAACAAAGAAGGGAATGCATCTTCGTTTGGAGCACTCAGCGTTAATTTTAGACCATGACTCAGGGGCAGAACAGGTTCTAGTTCGTTGGGATAAGCTTCTTTGACGTACTCCTGACGCCATTCCAGAGGCGTTTTGCTCAGAGCATTGGTCACCGAAACGGATGAAGTTGATTTGGTTCTGCCAGACTGAACAACTCTGTCGAGAAATGCGGCGGCGGCAACTGGCCCCGGAATGACCCTCGTAAGGTCTGCCAGTTCTTTGCCTGCCACAATAGATATCTCCTGAACGGAACATTTGCTCCATCGTTTGTCTAGGTCTCGGCTGTATTCAGAAACAAGCCACCACAAAATATTACTCTCCTCGGCAACAATGGGAAATTCCAACTGGAGCTTTTGGAACTCCACTGCCAGAGAATTGTAAGGATCTCCCAGCTTCGTTAGTTTCTCGATCATTTCGCTGGGTTTCTTTTCAGGTAAGGCTCTGCTGGCCGCCCGCTTGCTCAAGTAACGAGCAGCGATCTCAGGAATCTCCGGGACAGCTGGACCCTTGCGGAGGTTTTGCACTGCTGCACAAACGAGACAAAGAGCCGCCAGATCCGCCAGGCCACGCGAAGCTCGTTCGATGACATCAATCAATTCCGCACCAGCTAATACGATTAATTCCCGGTCGTTGCCTTTCATAGGAAACGTGGGGTCGGTTTTTTGAATGGCTGACCGGAATTCAGTAAGGAAAACTTCTTTTGGCTCGCCTAACTGATAAAAGAGTCGGGTGAGGGAAACAACGTCGTCTTCCCCAGGCGAATAGGCTTCGAGTGCTTCCCATCGCTTCGGTAATTTTTCGCTGTCTGGTGTGATCCCGGCCGACCTATACCAATCGCCGAAGTTTCTGTTCATCTTCGTATCCTTGTTAGTCTACGATTTGACAAAAGGATTCTTATCCGTTTCCCCTTGTGGATGCTTTTTCTCAACCTCATCCCAAAGTTCTGCGAGTTTCCCTAACTGTCTCGCACGTCGAAATATGTTGCGAAACAAATCGTCATTCTGTAGGCCCTCATCTTCAGCTGAAAGCAAACCGAGTGCCCCCGCAATCTCCAACTGCTCGTGCTTCGCCAACTCCAAGAAGTGATAGACCAATTGGCGCGGTGGATTGAACACGGTAAACTTGTTCCCAACCAAAGGCGGATTGTCCTCTTCAAGTTTATAGAGATCTTCAAGTTTTACATCTTGAAGTTTTATCTGAGGTCTTACATCTTCAAGTTTCACATCGCTGACTTTCATAATTTCAGTTTTCCCTTGCCAACGCAGGTCGAGCCATTCGGCAAATTCAACAAATCTTTTCCTAGGTACCAAAATCAAATCTTCAGTGGGACCCAACGACAAATACCTTTTGTAGTAGCCGCTGGAAATCTGGGTCGCTTCTCCCCAAATATAGTCACAGGCGTACTTCTCAGCCACTCTACTGAGAAAGTAGATCAACGCTAGGCCGGTACCCTTAACCACATACGGATACTTATCTAGCGGTTTTGCGATGAACGGATGCACTGAGAGGTAATCCAAAACGATACTGTTGCACCACGTTCGTCGAAAATGAATGAGCCCGATTACAGAAGAATCTCGAAACCAGTCACACTTCAAAAGCAAAAAGCATGCGACTTCAGATTTCGGATTGTGTACGATGTGATCGCCGATGTCGCCAATGCTCCTTGCATAAGGCACCATGCCGGACTGCTCCGAGTGGCGAGTTATTGCAAGACTAGCTAGATCGACGGTCTCTACTCTGAACGGGTTCGGATCATCACCTAGCTTCTCCCGCCATTCAGTCAAAAATCCAAAATCCTTTTGTTCGGCGAATTTGATGTTCGCAGTCGTAGGGCTGCCATTCAATTCGAGCGGCAGTGCCGTTGTCTTAAGGATATCCATAACTACTAGAGCAAGAAGTCTGCTTGCAAATCAACTCAAATGCAAGATTCGATCCGTATTGGCTTCAACCCAAACTTATGACCGGACCTTTGAACTGACTACTCGATTCACATTTCATCGAGGAAGGAATCGGTAAAATCAGGAAAAGTGAACGCCCTGGGTTGTCAGGTATTCGGTCTCCCATTGCGCAGCGTTGTACGGCATAAATCTCTCACGAAGCGGTTCAATTTGTGTATCGATAGGGCCGAGCGTGATGGAAAACAGTCCAACGGGCGGGATTTCGAGTCGTACTAGATGAAACCGGTCGTCTTCTTCCTGAGCCAGTGGAGCCAATGGGATTCAATCCAGCGATTTGCGCGACGCGACCACGGGTTGAACCGGCGGACTAGCGAATCAGTGGCTTAGCGGAGAGGACCGTCTCCGCCTGATCCGGCGCTGAGGCTCAAACCTACGCCCCTGGCGCATTGCCGCCCGAGGCGCTTGGCGACAAGCCGCGTGGCTCGCAGAATCGGCGAAAAACCTAGAAACTTCTGTTCCGCTGGCGGTGTTCTACGTGGATTAGGGAACCGCGCAGTTTTTCCATCATCGGGGCCTCGCGAGTCCGGTCGCCAAGTGGCTGTCTCGGGAGCGCCGATTGGAGGACGGTGCCTTCGGCACCGGCTCAGGATTTTGACACGTCACCCCTGAAAGGGTGCTGTACGGTAACCGTAGGTTACCGTACGCGAACCTGTTGGTTCGCTGGGGCTTACGCAAGAAAAATAAGGTGGCACACGGAAAGTTCGGTTACCATAACGTAACTTGTTGATAGGAAGGATTGGCTTGGGTAGGTCATCCAGCCCAGATTTTCCCTGGAGGAGGCGGCGGCATGAGAACACCTTCTCGAACACGCTCAGTTGGAACCAAGCTTAGCCAAGTGGAGTATGCCCGATTAGAAGCCTGCGCCGCCGATAAGCAGCTATCGATAAGCGAATGGAGCCGTCAGGCGCTCTTAGCCGCAGCCGACGTTGTCCAAGGTTCTCCAGCAGAGAAGGCCATCCTCGCCGAAGTGATCGCTCTTCGCACAATCGTGGCAAATCTGATCTACGCTTTTACCAGCGAAGGCAAGGTGACAGCCGAGCAGATGCGAGCCTTCATCGAGCGGGCCGACAGTACCAAGGCGAAGCGCGCGACGGAGCTCCTTTCCCAGATTGGCCGACCTAGGAAACCCGACGCGGACAATAAGACTCAAAGTGGTGAGGAGGCGCACTAACCGTGGGCAGAAAGCTCCTGGTGCTCTTCTGTGGGGTGATCCTCTCCATGTTCGGGATCGGGCTCGACATGGGGTTGCACTGGACGCCCCTCCAAACTCACTACTTCATCGCCTACCTCTCAAGCATCGCGTACAGCGGAAAGGGAAGTTATTCAATCCTCTTTGTAAGGTACCCGGACGGTTGGCGCATGGCTCTGAACAAAGATGTCGCCCGCGCGGCAGTAAGTCGCGACCCGGCACGGACTGGATTATTCTCGCTTTCTGACCAAGCCCGACTGGCAGGGGGAAATGCTCTTGAGTGGAGGTTCTTCCCTGACCTGGAAAATGCAACAGCCGCTCAGTGGCTACGACAGGGAATCTATGACAACAGAGGTCCGTGGGATTTTGTCCGCTGGCCGGTCCTCACTGGCGTTGCTCTTGTAACTCTGCTCCTAGCTTGGATCATCCGCCGCGACAGCAAGGCGAAGCGGGAGGCCAAGGAGGGGCGCATCCTTCGCGGCCCACATCTAGTTACACGAGCTCAGTTTAATGGATGGAAACACTCAGACGGCATCGGGTTCGAGACACTAGAGCCGCGCACAGGGTTGGAGCGCCTATTCCTGCAGGGTTCTAAATCGCGGATGGTATGCATTCCTCGGCATGAGGAGAACAGCCACTTTGTTTTGGCTGGTGATTCGGGTACCGGCAAATCTTCTCTGATGCGCCAAATGCTCATTCAGGTCCGGGCACGCGGCGAGACCGCAGTTGTCTACGACCCGGCCCTGGAATTCACACCGCAGTTCTTCGATCCCGCCTCCGATGTTGTATTGAATCCCACGGACCAGCGCATGCCATTCTGGACCCCGAGCGATGAGGTGCAATATCCTGCTGAGGCCCTCGCTCTCGCAGGTTCCCTTTTTCCTGACAAGCCCCACGAGAATACGTTTTTTACCGAGTCGGCGAGAAAGATCTTCGCGCACTTGCTTCGGTATCGACCCACGCCGCAGGACCTCACTGCATGGATGAAAAACATGGATGAGGTAGACCGGCGAATTGCGGGGACGGAACTTGAGGCCATGATCCCAACGAGCGCCGGGGGCCAACGGGCCGCAGTCCAGGGCACTCTCAACCAAGCGGCAGCCGCCTTTCAGCTTTTACCTAGTGAATCTGAAGCGAAGGGGCGATGGAGCGCGGCAGCTTGGGCAAAGGGGCGCAAGGGCTGGCTCTTTCTACCTAGCACGCCGACACAGCGAGAGAGTTTGCGACCACTTCTCAGCATGTGGCTGGATTCCCTGATTCTTCGATTAATGGAATTCGGCGAAAAAGGGCTGCCACCAGTATGGTTTATGCTGGACGAATTGGCGAGCCTTCAGAAGCTGCCCCAGCTGCCGACAGTCATAACAGAAAGTCGAAAAGCGAACGTTTGCCTTGTCCTGGGCTTCCAAGGGCGGAGCCAGTTGGAGGGGCTGTACGGCGTTCAAGCTGAGGCAATGCTTTCGCAGCCGATGACTAAAGTCTTTCTTCGAACGAGCGAACCTCATGCCGCGGAATGGATCAGCAAGTCCATCGGCGATGTTGAAGTGATGCGTTTGGAAGAAAGCCGCACGGAAGGTATCCCCGCTATCTTGATGCCTATGCAGAACAGTAAGACTTCATCCTGGCTCCGCCGCACTGAACCGCTCGTAATGGCTTCAACCATCGCCGGGCTAAGGAATTTGACGGGGTATTTGAAATCGCAGGACCTCGTGGTCCCAATGAGTTTCCCTTATCTGAAACCTGACCTCCGGCGGCCGCGCTTTCTTCCACGGCCACTTCCCGAACTAGAGCCACTGTCCGCACCGAAGAAGGCCGCCGCCGCCGCGAGCGCGGCAACGCCGGCTACTGGTAGCGACCAAAAGGGTCTCGGGCAAAGCCCGCAGCGCAACCTAGAGATTTTCGAATGAGCAAGGAATGACACGCTGTGCTAACTATTTCCAAACCGCTGAGTGCTAGCCAAGCCCAGGCCTATCACTCAAAGGAATTCACCAGTGCGGAGCAGGCGTATTACAGCCAGAAGGGTGAAATACGCGGCGAGTGGCACGGTAAACTCGCCGAGCAGTGGGGACTGCACGGTGATGTGACGGCGGAACAGTTCCAGCGCCTCAGCGAAGGCCAGCACCCTATTACCGGCGAACAATTGGTCCGCTATCAAACGCCTCGTGAGTATACGAACGACCGCGGCGAGCACATAAGAACTATGGAGCATCGTGCCGGATGGGATGCGACATTCAGCGCACCGAAGAGTGTATCCCTCACTGCCTTAGTCGGTGGAGATGAAAGAGTACGCGAGGCTCACGAGGCCAGCGTTCGCACCGCATCGGATGAGTTGGAGAATTACGTCCAGGCACGCATAGGTGGTAATCATCCACCACAGACAACGGGTAAATGGATAGCCGCGAAGTTCGAGCACGATAGTGCCAGGCCAGTAGACGGATACGCGGCGCCGCAGCTACACACACACGTTCTGTTCTTCAATCTCACGGAAATGCAAAATGGCGAAACACGCGCTCTTCAACCAAAAGAGCTTTACCGGACTCAGCAGTACGCGACCGCGGTATACCGGGCTGAGTTAGCTGCACGCCTGCAAGAACTCGGCTACGAAATCATGCGCGGGAGAAGCGGCCAGCCCGAAATCAAAGGCTACTCAAAAGAATACATGGATGCTTCGAGTCCTCGCCGCCAGCAAATCACAGAACATCTTGCCGACGAAGGCGTAAGAGGGGCAGGCGCAGCGCAAATCGCTGCGCATCGGACTCGAGATGCAAAGAGCCCTTTGAGCGCGGAAGAGATGTTCGAGCGGCATCGCACCTTGGCCGAGCAGTTCGGAAACCAGCCCGAGCGTATTGTCCAGGCGGCGAAAGAAAGAGCACATCAGGCTGAGCGGGGGCCTGTGCAGGGGACGGCGCAATCGGCGATGACCTTTTCAAAAGAGCGCAATCTGGAGCGCGAGGCAATTGCTGACGAGCGCGAATTGCTCAGAGATGCTCTAAAGCGTTCAATGGGACAAATGACTCTGCATGAGGTTAGAGCCGATTTTGAGAAGCGCCTCGCAGAGGGCGAGTTTATCCAAGTGCAGCAAAGAAAGGGCACACCGGGCCGCGCCTTCACGACGAGCGAGATGTTGGCGTACGAGCGCGACGTAATTCACGCGATGCGCCGGGGGCAGGACCAGCACGAGGCAATCGCCAATATCCAGGTGCGCTCGGGTATGGGCGACAACTATTCACGCTTGAGCGAAAGCCAGCGGAAAGCGGTTGACCAAGTCCTATCGAGCCACGACCAAATTACCGCGCTTGACGGGGTCGCCGGAGCCGGCAAAACAACTTCTTTAGCCGCGATCCGGAAAGCTGCCGAGCGAGAAGGCTACCAAGTGCGCGGCTTCGCGCCGACTTCACGCGCGGCGCAGAATCTCGGAGAAGCAGGGATTGAATCAAGCACGTTGCAGCGGCACCTCGTTCGCGGCAAGCAGGAAGGGGAAAGACATCTCTACGTGCTCGACGAATCGAGTCTCGCCAGCACAAAGCAGATGCATGAATTCTTGCATCGCCTGAAAGATGATGACCGAGTATTACTCGTAGGTGACGTACGCCAGCACCAGGGGGTTGAAGCAGGACGGCCTTTCGAGCAGCTCCAGGAAGCTGGGATGCGAACCGCTCATTTGGATGAAATCGTGCGCCAAAGAGATCCTGCACTCAAACATGCGGTGGACCAGCTCGCACGCGGCGAGGTTCAAGAAGCCCTGGCTGACTTGCAAAAGCAGGGCCGCGTCCATGAGATAGCCGACCGTCAGGAACGTATAGCTGCGATGGCGAAGGCTTTCGTCGAGCGATCTGAGGAAACGCTGGTCGTCTCCCCGGACAACAAATCGCGCCGCGAGCTTAATGAGGTGATTCATCGTGAGCTACAAACCGCGGGCAAAGTCGCGGACGAAGAACATAGCCTTAGGGTGCTCGTTTCGCGCCAAGAAATGACAGGAGCGGATCGGCAGTGGGCCGCGCAGTACGACGTTGGTGATATCGTGCGCTACAGCCGAGGAAGCGAAGCCGTAGGAATCGACGCTGGAGAATATGTTACGGTTCGCGGCGTTGACGCAGACCAAAACCGTCTTACCGTCGAAAAGTCAGACGGTGAGCAACTCACCTATGACCCGAGACGGCTACACGGTGTCAGTGTGTACAAGGAAGATTCACGCGACTTTTCAGAAGGGGATCGGGTCCAATTCACGGCCCCATATCGCGAAGAGGGTGTTGCCAACCGGGAACTAGGAACGGTGACACAGATCGATTCGGAGGGAAATCTTCAGATTCATCTTGATTCAGGTCGCGATGTTCAATTCAGCATGGAGGACCACCCACACTTGGATTACGGCTATGCGGTTACGAGCCACAGCAGCCAGGGACTCACAGCGGACCGCGTATTGGTTCATGTGGATACTGAGGCCGCGCACGAAAACCTGGTCAACGCCCGTCTCGGGTATGTGTCGGTTTCACGTGCACGCGATGACGCACAAATATATACAAATGACGCAGCTAGTCTCAGCGAGGCTCTTAGCAGAGAGGTTTCGAAACCGAGCGCTCTCGATGCCGAGGCGAATACGGACGCGAACCGAAGCAAGGAACACGCCAATGAGCAGAACGTCCCACATGATTCCTCACATTCTCGAGTGGAGAGTGAGCAGGCAGAGGGACACGCCAATGAAGAACAGCGCGCCCCGCATGAGTCCGAACGTTCTCAGGGGGAACGGGAGCACACGGAAGAACGGGAGCAGCCGCAGGAACGGGAGCAAGCGCAGGAACACGGCGCGGGATTTTGAAAGGTAAATGGTTTTGGCCGAGTCGGAAGAGCGTGACTGGGTCGTTGAGCGTTCCTACTTCAGGCGTTCCCTGCCCCATTTGCACGATCTTGGCACAGTGGGACAAGAATTACGCAGACCTGCTATAATTCGTTCGATGAGCAAGAGAGGTACAAATGCCCAAGGAAGAAAAACCACCGAAGCCCCCGCACCCGCCCGGTCCGCCCAAGCCACCACATCCCCCTCATCCTCGGCCCGTAGGTGAATGCTGAAGAGGTGGTGGGAACGTTGGCCGGGTCGCCTCGAACACGAACAGTCTGCCCTTGAAGAAGCTGGCATACGTTATCAGCTTGATGGTCCTGCTTTTGAAGCCGGAAAAGTAATACTGCATTTGGAAGTGCCTCAAGATGGAAAGGTCTTGCGCCTCGAAGCACATTTCCCGGATGTGTATCCGTATACGAGATTCGAGTTAATTGCACCCGATCTTGATTTGCCTCATCATCAAAATCCAATCGCCAAGAACCTCTGCCTTATCGGAAGGGCGAGTGGTAACTGGAGCGTTGATGATACGCTCGCCGGTTTCATCAGGGATCGTCTCCCAGATGTGCTTAAGGCCGCTCGCAGTGAAGATTCTTCAGAAGCTGCCGGGCTTGAGGAGCGCCAAGCAGAACCGTTCAGCGACTATTACCCATATGAGCCAGGTGCCATTTTACTGATCGATAGCATCTGGAACGTCAGCACGGCCATTGATGAAGGAAAACTCGCCATCGGCATTCACGGACCTCTACAGCCACTAGTCCGAGGTGCTGTTCTTGAAGTGAGAGACATGAAAGGAAATACTCTTGCTAAAGCCGACGAGGCTTTTCGCGAGTTGTATGTCAACACCATCCCTGGAATCTGGGTTCGGTCCAAAACAGCCCTGATCGGCCAACGTGCGAAGGATATTTTTGATGCGGTTCGCAACCAGAGTTCTTCGGCGAAGAAAGCGGCGTGGTGCCCAGTCAAAGAGGGTCGAATCCAAGTCATCGGTGTCCTGTTTCCCGAAGAAACAGGCTGGCGGCAGGTGGGTGAGGGTTGGGTTTTCGTAGTTCACTTCCAAGGCACACGGCGAGGAGTAGGGTTTCAGGACACTTATTACTTTGCGAGAGCAGGCCGCGCTGGCAGATCCGACCTGGCTGCACGTACACCTCGGCTCAAGGCATTGTCGAACAAGCGAGTAGCAGTCGTTGGTCTCGGATGCATGGGAGCGCCTAGTGCGTTAGAATTTGCTAAAGCCGGGGTCGGTGAACTTCGTTTAGTGGATCATGATTTCGTCGATCCAGGAACTGTTAGCCGCTGGCCTCTCGGGCTTGGAACTGCGGGACTGCCGAAGGCTGACGCCCTCAATCTGTTTATTCGCGAGCACTATCCATATACGAAGGTTCTGACATGGACACACATGGTCGGAAGCGCTTTCAATCAAAAAGAATCCGATTTAACGGTCTTAAACAATCTGCTCAAAGATATCGATTTGATCTACGATGCCACGTCAGAAGAGGGCGTGCAATATCTACTATCCGATCTTGCGAAATCAAGCAACGTTCCCTATCTGTCGGTATCGACGACTCCGGGCGGTTGGGGCGGTCGCGTAGCCCGCGTTCTCCCCGGACCAAATAAGAGTTGTTGGATGTGTTTACAACATGCGGAGAGGAGTGGCGCGATTTCAACTCCACCGGCCGATCCAGGGGAGCCGGTGCAACCTGCGGGATGTGCGTCGCCTACATTCACGGGCGCGGGATTTGACACTATGGAACCTGTGTTAACTGCTGTTCGTTTAGCGGTCGCAACACTGTGCTCAGGAAATGCTGAGGGTTACCCAGATTTTGATTGGGATGTCGGAGTTCTCTTCTTGAGAGAGCCCACGGGAGGTGTGATTGCGCCTCGATGGGAAACATTCAAAGTCGAACGGCAGCCTTCATGCGAAGTTTGCAAAAACAAATAGGCACGGCCTGGATTTCGAAAAAGGCACTAGCATCAATGGTGAGGGAATTTCGGCTAGGCTTGCCTAACGAAACCGGGGGAGTCCTGATTGGGTATTGGTTGGAAGACTCGGAGGGCGTAGTTATAACTGAGGCTGTTGGTCCCGGTCCTTGCGCGAAGCATGGCAAAACCACTTTCGTTCCTGACCCGTCGTATCACGAATCGGAGATCGCTAGACTTTATGAACAATCAGGTCGAGTAAACACGTATCTCGGCGATTGGCACTCGCATCCGAATTCCATTACACGCATGAGTCCTACTGATCGTCGCACTCTTTTGAAAATCGCCAAACATAAAGACGCTCGTGTCCCAACTCCTCTGATGGCAATAATTGGAGCAAGTGATCCACCAACCGTTCAAATATGGCGGTACCTTCCAGGTGGTATGTTCGGAATCTTCCGTAGCAAGGTTGTGGCCCTCAAAATACGCCAGTTCTCTTGAATGAATTTTCCCATAACCATCCTTAGTCAAGCCACTTACTGACTCCGCCGTGATGGGAACATGTCCCTCGGTGGTTTCGACTAAAGCTGTACGTTCCATCTCGGCACAGCGCCGTTGCTCCCACGGGAATCGTATCTGAGTAGGTTGGAGATTGAACTCGCTCCCCATCTTTGTTCGTATAGTAGCGGGGAGTTGTACTTTGACCAGTGCTGGGTGGGGGGTGTGGCTTGTCGGTCGGGCTGGCGCTTCTACTTTGAGCAACAGACTCTTTTTCCGGGTCAGTTAACAGAGACGGGTTACATCCAGAATATCCGTGCAGACAGTTGTTGTAATTTCGCTGACGGGCAGCCTGCTGTACTTGCGTTCGCTGGGCATCGGTCAGCTGGGATGAATCGCAACCAGCGTATCCATGCAGGCAGTTGTTGAACTTTCGCTGCTGAGCAGCTTGCAGTACCTGTATCCGCTCGGCTTCGGCTAGTTGAGACGAATCGCATCCAGAATATCCGTGCAAGCAATTGTTGAAGTTTCGTTGGTGAGCGGCTTGCCTCACTTGTGTCCGTTCGACATCTGTTAGTAGAGATGAATCGCACCCGGAATATCCATGCAGACAGTTGTAATAGTTCTTTCGATGGTCCGGCTGCTCGACTGCTTGTGGCTGGGCGCGTAAAGGGAATAAAACTAAGAGATTGGAGGAGGAAACGAGTAGTGCGAAGATGAGTTTCTTCATAAGAACACCTCAGAAATCCGACAAAAGCGAGTTTACATTCCTACTTGATGCGCTTAACCAGAACAGTTTCAGTTTCATCTTCAACCTTCATCCGGCAGCCTGCGCTTGTCTGATAGATTGTGACATCAGGTCTGTAGGCATAAAAGTATGTGTAGTCGTACTCCGCCTGCTGCCAGATTTGACCATTATCTAGCTTGAATATCGTGTCTCCATCCCACCCTTCGATCTCCCCGGAAATCGTGCTCTCTATTGCCGGTGAACATGAGGACCGCACCGCAGGCTGATTTTGCGGAATCGTTCGTTCTTGCTGGCTGGCTGCTAGCAACAACTTGAGGGTGTAACGATTTAACCAGTCATTGAGCGCTTGCCTCTGAGATGCAGTAAGAGTTCCAATCCCTGTGTCTTGCATCTCCTTCGGTGTCATGACCTGTTCGATCTTCATTTGCTTCGCCGGAGAGTCTGCCAAATCATGGAGGGCGAGCAAGCCCATAAAGACAGATAACGCTAGCTTTCTCATTGGACCTCCTTATCAGACCCTCGACATATTGCGCATTTGACAAATCACTTGTCAAATACTAACAACAGGGCTACGCTCTTTCAGAAAGAAACCAGCCATGAAAATATTGAAGTTCTTCGCGCTTCTCATTTTGTCATTGGCCTTAACGGCGCCTGCGTTTTCTCAGAAGCATTCTAGGGGTTCGGGCACGTATTACGGCGGTGGTC
>WNFJ01233229.1_pt1 | contig 16172 bp, 17 predicted proteins | sample 5400461 | NCBI WGS metagenome assembly WNFJ01 (sample SAMN13153349, study PRJNA577476) | soil metagenome | isolation source: 115 cm saprolite on Douglas fir-dominated hillslope | place: USA:California | collected 2013-09-17 | reverse complement strand
CCAGGCGGGAGGCTGCTGAGGATGAAGCCAGCGAAATGCGCGAACTCCTGGAACAGCGCATCCAGCAGCGTACGCAGGAACTGGAGAAGAAGACGGCTGAGGTAGTCCACCAGGCCAAACTACTGGATTCCGCAAATGACGCCATCTTTGTCCGCAGCAAGGAAAACAAAATTGCTTATTGGAATCAGGGAGCAACTCGTCTCTATGGCTGGCAAGAGCATGAGGTTCTGGGTCAATCCCTTCACGACATTCTGCAGACAGAGTTTCCGGTTCCCATCTCCGACGTTCTCTCTTCGGAGAGAGACTCGTGGGAGGGAGAACTCTGCCATCGCAAGCGCGACGGCAGCCGCGTAATTGTGGCCAGCCGGTGGACGACGCTGCGGGACGCGGAAGGGAAAATATCCGGGTGGTTGGAAATTAACACTGACATCACTTCGCGCAAACGCGCGGAAGATGCGGCCCGCCGCCTGGGCGGCCGCATGCTGCAACTTCAGGACGCGGAGCGGCGCAAGTTCGCCAGAGAATTGCACGACGGCGTTGGCCAGTATCTGGCCAGCATTAAGATGTTTCTGGATAGGGCCATGCGTGCCGATGTCCCGCCGGAGCAGCAGAGAGAATTGTTGGCGGAGAGCACATCCATTGTGGAAAAATGCCTGTCCGAAACCCGAACCGTGTCCCACTTGCTGCACCCGCCATTGCTGGATGAGGCCGGACTGGCTTCCGCGATTCAATGGTATGCGGAAGGCTTTTCCGAACGCAGTGGAATCCGCCTGGACCTCGCTCTGCAACCCGATCTTGGCCGCTTGCCGAGTGACGTCGAGATAACCCTGTTCCGGGTGTTGCAGGAGGGCTTGACGAATATTCACCGGCATTCCCGCGCTGCCCAGGCAAGTGTAGAGGTTGTCATCCGGAATGGGTCAGTTCGTATGCAAATAAGCGACTCCGGATGCGGAATTCCCCAGGATCTTCTGCGGGAATGGCGGGGAATGCGCGCACCCTTGGGGGTGGGAATGGCGGGAATGCTGGAACGGACTCGCGACATGGGAGGCAGTTTCGACGTTCAGTCCGGATCGAATGGGACTACGCTCACCATCGCCATTCCCATCGGTGAATCCGCCGTTAAATCGAGACGTTCGGCCGCGCGTGAAGCAAAGCATTCTTCGAAAGGGGTGCCTGCCGCGTGAGACTCCAAGAGATTCCTGACTAGCTGGCCTTTTTTCGGGGCGGAACTTTAGCGCCTTTCTCACGGGCCTCCGAGAGCCCAATGGCGATCGCCTGCTTGCGGTTTTTCACCGCGCCGCCCTTGCCGCCTTTCCCGGAGCGGAGGGTGCCGCGCTTGGCACGTCGTACTGCGCTGGCGACGCTCTTGCCCGCCGCTTTTCCATATTTGCGTCCGGATTTCCTGCCTGAACTCTTCTTCGTGGCCATTTAGTATTCTCCCGCTGATTAGAGATGAAATCGTCCACCGAGGTTGTGCAGGGGCCCGATACAGCGTTTCGTTAGTGAGGTTACAGTAGGCTCCTGATTCTCACGCCGTGTGCGCAAGGTCTATCTTCATGAGAAGCCTCGGAGCTCGATTAATATTGATATCATTAAAGAGAGCGATACCTAGCGCTCCGACAGCCACTTCTAGCCGAGGAAATGCCGTGCGAATCGCTCAGGTAGCACCTCTTTTTGAGAGTGTTCCACCGAAACTGTATGGTGGGACGGAACGAGTTGTTTCCTATCTTACGGAGGAACTGGTGCGTCTGGGGCACGACGTGACTCTGTTCGCCAGCGGCGATTCAGTCACCGGAGCGAATCTTATCCCGGTGTGCCCTGAAGCGCTGCGTTTGAGCGCCACCAGCGTTGATCATCTTGCCCACCACATCGTAATGCTGGAAGAGGTATTCAGCCGAAGCAGTGACTTCGACATTATTCATTTCCATGTTGATTACTTGCACTTCCCACTCTCCCGCCGCGAAGGGATTCCGAATGTGACCACGCTACATGGCCGGTTGGACATCCCCGATCTCCAACCCGTCTATGAGAAATTCGCTGACATGCCCGTGATTTCGATCTCGGATGCGCAACGTCATCCCCTCCCTAACGCCAATTGGCAAGGGACGGTTTATCACGGCTTACCGCAAAGTCAATTTGAGTTTTACCCGCAGACGGGAAAATATTTGGCTTTTCTTGGCCGTATCTCACCCGAGAAAGGCGTGGATCGGGCGATTCAGATTGCATCTTTGGTGGGGATCCCACTTAAGATAGCAGCCAAGGTCGACCGCGCAGACCGGGAATATTTCGAGTCCGAGATCGAACCTCTCTTGAACAATCCCCTGGTGGAATTTATTGGCGAAATCGGCTATCCGGACAAGAACGAGTTCCTCGGAAATACGCTGGCGCTCCTGTTTCCGATTGATTGGCCAGAGCCTTTCGGACTTGTCATGATCGAAGCCATGGCTTGTGGCACACCAATCATCGCTTATCCTGGCGGCTCGGTTCCGGAGATAATCGAACCAGGACGTAATGGCTTCCTGGCAGAAGACACGGACAGCGCAGTTCGAGCCGTAAAACAGATTTCGCAAATTAGTCGCGCCGACTGTCGCCAGTGTTTCGACGAGCGCTTCACCTCAGCTCGCATGGCGACTGACTACCTGGCACTGTACGAGCGGCTCACTCACGCGGTGCCAGACGTTCGATGGAGTGATTCTTGGACGATGCAAAGCCCGCGCAATTCTATATAGCAACAAAAACTCCGCCGGCAGATGAACGCAATCGAGTCCTGAAGTATGGACAAATGTTCGCCGTATTCGACCGCCTCGGAGACATCGAATTGGTCGGGCGCGGAGAGGACGGCATCTTCTTCGATGGGACTCGCTTCCTCTCGCATTTGGCGCTCTACATTGGCAATCAACGGCCGCTACTGCTGAGTTCCACAGTCCGGGAAGACAATTCCCTTTTTACCGCAGACCTGACCAATGTCGACATCGCCCGCGGTGATCACGTTCTCATCCCTCGCGGAACTGTCCATGTCACGCGTTCTAAGACCCTATGGCGGGGAGCGTGTTATGAGCAACTGAGAATTTCGAGCTACGGTCTGTCACCGGTTTCGATCTCAATCACCATGCAGTTCGACAGCGACTTCGCCGATCTTTTCGAAGTACGAGGTTCCCACCGGTCACGTCGAGGTGAACACTGGGAACCTGAAGTGAACCGCGACTCCGTGACCCTGTCCTATCGGGGCTTGGACGATGCAGTGCGACGCAGTTGCCTACGCTGTACTCCCGTCCCCAGCCACATCTCCGCGCACGGTTGCGAATTCAATCTTCTGCTGCAGCCCAAAGAAGAGATCGTTCTTGAACTCGTTGTTTCCTGTCTATACGAATCCTCTCTGGAGCGAACGGATACGTTTAACACCGCGCTGGACGCCGTCGCCATGGACATGCGGACAGGCGGCAGCAGCGAAGAATGCTATGTCCACTCTTCCAACCATCAATTCAATGAATGGCTAAGGCGCTCCGCCGCGGACATCCGGATGATGACCGTCGGAAATCCCGAGACCGACTACCCTTACGCCGGAGTGCCCTGGTTCAGCACGGTGTTCGGGCGCGATGGCATCATCACCGCACTGGAGTTCCTATGGATGGATCCGCAGATCGCTAAAGGGGTGCTCAAATATTTAGCAGCGACTCAAGCAACGGAGGTCATTGCCCGGTGCGAAGCCGAACCCGGCAAGATCCTTCACGAGGCGCGGGCAGGAGAAATGGCCGCTCTCGGTGAAATCCCCTTCGGCCTCTATTACGGATCAGTTGACTCGACACCACTATTCATTGTCCTGGCGGGAGCTTATTACCAGCGAACCTCGGATCTCGAGTTCATTCAATCGCTGTGGCCAAGTATTGAATTGGCATTGGAATGGATCGATCGCTACGGCGATCGCGATCACGACGGTTTTGTCGAATATTCTCGACGCTCCGACAAGGGCCTGGTTCAACAAGGATGGAAGGATTCAAACGACTCTGTCTTCCACGCCGACGGCTCGATTGCCGAACCTCCGATCGCCTTATGTGAAGTGCAGGGATATGTGCATGCCGCGAAATGGGCTGCCGCTCAGCTGGCAATGGCCCTGGGGAAACATGACGACGCCAAGGTGCTCGAAGTTCAGGCCACAACTCTCAAGACTCGATTTCAAGAATGCTTCTGGTGCCCCGAGCTTGAAATGTACGCGTTGGCGCTGGACGGCAAGAAGAACCCGTGCCAGGTGCGGACTTCGAACCCAGGCCATTGTCTGTACAGCGGCATCGCCTCTCTTGACCATGCTACTCAGATTTCGCGAGCCCTGCTCTCTCCGGACTTCTACAACGGGTGGGGTGTGCGGACGGTTGCGGCTTCTGAGGCGCGCTACAACCCGGTGTCGTATCACAACGGTTCGGTCTGGCCTCATGACAATGCAATGATCGCTTTGGGCATGTCGAACTACGGCTTTCGCGACCAGGCAGCTCGTGTCCTCTCCGGGTTCCTCGATGTCAGCACACAGGTTGATCTGCATCGTCTGCCTGAACTGCTGTGTGGACTGGAGCGCCGTTCCGGCGAGGGACCCACGCTTTATCCGGTCGCCTGCGCTCCGCAGGCGTGGGCGGCGGGTGCCGTTTTTATGCTCTTGGAAGCGTGCTTGGGACTATCCATCGATGCACGCAATAGGCGGCTGATCCTTGAGCAACCTTACCTTCCGCCCTCAATTTCACACCTTTGGGTGAGAAGACTCAAAGTGCAAGCTGCATCTGTAGACCTTTATTTAGAGCGTAAGGGCGATTCTGTTGGAGTTGAAATCAGGGACCAGCGCGGGGAAGTTGAAGTGGTTGTTCGATAAGCATCTCGCGCCCGATTCAAACTAGGCAGCACGCTGTTCATCTGGATTCGCCGCACCAGCGGCCCCCGCCTCACTGATTGCAGTGAGCACGCGATCATGAGTCGTAACCATGTCGTGATCTCGTGGGTGAGTCCACCAGGTAACGCGAACTTTCAAGGTGTTCGCTCCGGGCTCACCGAGTCCGACGACCAAAACCTCGGGACCTGGCTGCGCCAGGACTCCCTCCGCCTTCCGTACTGCGTCCACGATACGAGCCTTGAGACCTCGGATATCCTTCGCCGGAGCTTGCACAATGGCTTCGTAGTCCCACCGCCTGGAATCAAAAGCGGTGTTGATGGTGACGGCGTGGGTAAACAGATCCGCATTGGGAATGACTACGCGTCGCCCGTCATAGGTCTTAATCGTCTTCGCACGGGTCTCAATCGCCTCGACCGTTCCTTCGAAATTGTCCAAGCGGATTTGATCTCCGACGCGAAACGGTTCTGTCCACAGGAGAAGCAGTCCGGCCAGAAAGTTCTGCAATATATTCTGAAACGCGAAGCCGATGGCCACGCTGCCAATGCCAAGAATCTTGATGAGGTCCGAGGCCTGGAACGACGGGGCTGCGATGGAGAACCCGACCAGGAAACCTAACAAGATAATGCCTGCGCCCACCAACCTGGCGAAGACCACTCCAAGATTGCGCCGGTGTCTCCTGGTGGCCCGGATAATCAGTCGGTTCGCCAGAAGACTGGCGCCATAGAAAAGACAGAATACCATCACTCCCAGGACCAGCAGAGGCAGTCGGGCGAGGAAGGCATCGGCCATGCTATCGAGCGAGCTCCAAAGGTGCCAGATATGTCGATTCACAGGTATGAGATGTAGGCAGTCGAACCCAGGTTTGCAGCCGGGCGAAGGGTCAGCAGGATGCCTGGATTGTCCCCCCTAAACAACCACAACTCATCACCGTCACATCCAAGTCGCCGCCATGCCAGAGGAAAAGACTGCCTTGCCCGTGACTTCGTCGGCGGAGCCAGAATTGTGCGCAGGTCAACGGCTTTACAAGGATGTACTTCGGATCCTTGAGGCAAATTGTGTCCCCCATGCTGTTTCCGGTGCTTTCGCGCTACGGGAACATACCGGCGTGGGGCGGCCGGTCAAGGACCTGGATATATTCCTGACATCGGAAACGGCGGGGGCTACTCTGGACTTGTTACACAAACAGGGCTTTCGATGCGAAATTTGCGATCCGATCTGGCTCGCCAAAGCTCATCGCGGCGACTTCTTCGTCGACTTCATCACCGGAATGAGCAACGCCGCGATCACCGTGACCGACTCCTGGATTGACCGCGCGCAACCGACGGAGGTCCTCGGAGTTGCCACCAGAGTTCTGGCAGCGGAGGAATTGCTGGCTTCGAAAATGTTCGTGGTGCGCCGGGAAAGATTCGATGGCGCTGACATTGCTCACATCATCTATGCCACCGGTGGGCGGCTAGACTGGGGACGCATCCTCGAACTAGCCGGCGCTCACTGGGAGATGCTGCTCTGGACTTTGCTCTTGTTTCGATATGTTTATCCGGCGCAAAGCCACTTCGTGCCTCTGCTAGTCTGGACTCAATTAGTGAACCGGCTGATGTACAAGCTACTGAATCCTGACCCCGCAGCACGCTTTCGCGGCAGCCTGGTGGACGAAAACATGTTCGCGATTGATGTCAACGAGTGGGGCCTTGACGATTTGCTCTCTGAGTATCGCGCCCTCCGGGGGAAGAATATTGAATGGCCGGCTGACGGCGTCGAGTCACGCCGCGGGGCGGCCTAGAAAGTAACAACCCGTAACCATGAGAATTGCCGCGACTGCCGACCTCCACTTCTCCGCCCAAACCCAGGGCCTTCTGAAAGAACAATTGGGCCGGGTTCGCGACGAGGCCGACGTGTTGGTAGTCGCCGGAGACCTGACCAACTACGGCCGTCCCCAGGAAATGGAACCGCTGGTTAACGTTTTAGTGCGCCTCCGATTGCCAACCATCGCGGTTTTGGGTAATCACGACTATGAATGCGGACAGGAAGCCGAACTCATCCGCATGATGACATCGGAAGGAATCAAGGTACTGGACGGCACCGGCTATGAGAGAGATGGAGTCGGTTTCGCCGGCACCAAGGGATTTATCGGCGGCTTTGGACGTGGCGTGCTGACGGCCTTCGGGGAACCGGAGATCAAGGCCTTCGTTAAAGCCTCGATTGACGAGGCCATGAAATTGGAACGCGCCATGTCCCAGCTTCGATCCTTGAAGCGGGTGGTTGTGCTGCATTACGCTCCCATTGCCGCGACCGTATCCGGCGAAGCGCCGGAGATCTATCCCTACCTGGGAAGCTCGCGTTTGGCTGAAGTGGTGGATCGTCACGGCGCGGAACTGATATTACACGGACATGCGCATCATGGCAGTTTGAACGGCAAAACCACTGCCGGAATCCCGGTCCACAACGTCGCCATCACGCTGTTGCAGGCACAACAGCCCGCGGCCGCGTACCGTGTCTTCGATGTTTAGTCGCCCGTTACAGCCCACCTGCCTGCGGCCTGCATAGTTCAATGGATGAACTGCTCTGCGCGGCAGGCATCTTATGTCAGACAGGCGATCTTTAGGAGGAACCGATGCCCCTGATTCTGATCATCATCTTGGTGTTGCTTTTGGTAGGTGCTCTGCCGACCTGGCGGTACAGCAACAGTTGGGGATACTACCCCAGCGGCGGGCTGGGATTGATCGTGCTCATCCTGCTCATCTTGCTGTTATCAGGCCGTCTGTAGTTCTGGTTCGACGAAGCGCTCGGCGGTGTCCTGCTAGACCGCTTCGTCGTCCTGCCTCATATTTTCTTACCCGCAAATACAGGATTTACTGCATTGCCCTTGGTGTGCGCGTGCCCTATTTTACGGTCTGGGGATGGGAGATTGATGCATCAGGCTCAACTGGTTGCGGAGCAGGTCTTACCCCGGGACATAGTCTCTGGGGCATCGGCGATCGCGTCCGCATGTCCCGCCCAACCAGGGAAAAGCCGTCGGCTACTTTGGGTGGACGATTCTGAAGTACTGCTGTCGCTCTACAAAGCTGTGTTTGAGCACTTAGGATTCGAAGTTTTGGCCAGCGCCTCTCCAGAGCGGACCCTCGATAAGCTTTCCTCAGCCGCAGCCGATGTTGCGATTCTTGACTACGACATGCCAGAAATGAACGGCGGGGATCTGGCTTCAGCGATAAAAGATCAGTTTCCCACGTTGCCGGTGATCCTCTACACCGCCAGCGCGCGCATTCCACACACCGTGCGCTGTTGCGTAGACGCGGTCTGCGCGAAGGCTGCGCCGCGGGAAGATTTGCTTACCACTATTGAGCGGCTCCTTGGAGCAAGCCAGTTACCGAGCTTGGCGAGTTAGCGTCATTTCCCCGAGTGCGCTGCAGCGTAACAGACTTGATGCGTGCAACGCGACGTTATTCATAACCTACACCTCGTCCGGTGCGTGATGTACGCGGTCAGTGGCCGTGTCTTCGGGAATCTCCTGTTCCGCAAGCTCGATGCATTGAAGTAGTTCCACACGATCCAGTTCCAACAGAGCAGCTTCGTAGAGCTCGCGCCATCGGGGATTCAGTTCGATCAGGGCCTCGTGGTGTGTGCGCAGGTTTTCTGGGAAATCCGGATATGAGCCCATAGCATGCGAATAGGTCTGTAAATTCGCGGGGCGGTCAGGTACGCGCACTCTAGTAGGTCGGAAAGGGCGCCGCCGGCAGGGTATCCTACCGGAGGTCTACACCCCTATTTGAGACCCAGAGAACCGTTGAATTGCTGAATGAGCCCATAGCATTCGCACGCACATTCCTCGAGTTTCTTCCGGTTGAGGACTCTTACTGCGCCAGGCGTGTATTGGATTGTTTCTTTTCTCTGAAGGCTTCCGGCCGCAAGGCTTACGCTCGGCCGGTCAGTTCCCAGCATAGTCGCGAGGAAATCATGGGTGATACGGAGGAGGCCCTGATCGATCCGGTCCTGCATGATCAGTAACCAGCGCGCGAGGCGCTGCTCAATGCCATGCAGCCGGTTGCAGGCCGCAGACTGAGCGGCTTGCATTCCCTGAAGCACGGCGTGCCGACTGGCGAGGAATTGAAGCTGGGGTGTCTCCGGTAATACGCTCCGCAGGGCTTCGGTTGGAATCCGCAGTCCGTCCCCGGTGATCTGCACGATTGCGCGGTGCGGGCTTCGGTCAAGCCCTACGACCGCGGGCGTCCCCACTAACCCTTCGTTCCCAACCACTCCTACTTCGACTGTCTTTCCTTCCTTCATGGCTACTACCAAGGACACCAGGCCAGCGTTGGGAAAGTACACAAACTCAATCTTGTCGCCAGGTTCGTGCAGACTGGCATGGTGAGTCAAGACCACAGAGCTCAATAACGGGCGCAAAGTCTGATATTCGGCTTCCGGGAGAGCAAGAAGGATGCGATTCCCAACCGCCCTGCCCTCAGCCGTGCTGCGCTCCCCCGGGAGCCGCACCTCGGTCTCTCGGTTTCCCGGTCCCTGCGGAAATTTCATTGCTTTTGGGTCCACAGACGATGAGATGCCTGCGAAGGGCACAGCGTCCGTATTCTGCGTGGTCGTGTAGTGGTGATTATCGTCTTCCTGCGGCACTTATACAGCGCTGGTGGTATGAAGTTCTCGCCTCCTGGGCGTACGGTACCCTTCACATGCAAGCACGCCTTGTTTGCCACCATGATGGGATTCGACTCCCGGCTATACTCATTGTGCTGTATTGCCGCTACGCTTTCTGGGTGTTAGTTTTTTGGTTCGAGTGTGTGTAGAGCCGGCTTCGTCGCGCTAATCCGCTTCTCGAATCGCCGAACGCCTCGCTATCCGCCAAACCCGCCTAGCTGCTTGCGAGACAACTACAAAAGTCCTTCCTGCAACTAACCGGTTCGGTGCACAAATTTGCAATTGCGTCATAAGCGCGTTGCTTCAGGAGAATCTTCATGGCAGACGATCCGAACAAGAAAACATCCGAACCATCTGGCTACAAGCAAGGTCAGAAGCCTGGACAAGAATCTGAACAGCAACAACAAAAGGACCAGCAAGATATTTCGAAGAGGAATCCATCACGTCAGGGCCAGGATCAAGAACAGAATGACCAGCAACAGGGGGATAAGCGTCGCGCCTCCTAACGCGGCCCGTATGTTGAGCTTTTTCAATGAAGAGATGTCTAGTCCATCGCGACCGGACTTCTCATTTTCCACAGAACGTCAATCGCCAAACGTGGAGGCCAACCAATGCTTTGGACAATCTTCGTGATACTGCTCGTGCTCTGGCTCCTTGGTGTAGTCAGTTCCTATACTCTGGGTGGCTACATTCACCTTCTGCTGATACTGGCGGTCGTAGTTGTGCTGATTCGCCTGATTCAAGGGCGCAGTCCGGTTGCTTGAACCGGTGCATGCCTAATCAGCATTTGTAACCTTTTCGCCGTAAAAATCCGGCGTCGCGCTAACCGTGCGAGTGTGGTCGTCCGGACTCTGGTGGCTCTGCCTTAGCACCTAGTAAGTACAAAATCCGCAGAATCTACAGTCCCGCCGAGCACCCTTCCTAGACAACTTAGATAGGTCATTCCGGCAACCAAGGGGTGGTGTTGGGGTGGTGTTGGGATGCCGTTGTGGACGTATTTTTGGAGGAGCATTTTCATGGGGACCGATCTGATGGGAAAAGATTTAGCGAGTCCGACCGGGGGTTTGGGCGCAGTGCGATCACAGAAAGTAATACGTACGTTCGAGTCGCATCAAATTGACGTGCAAGAGTCTTTCAGCAGGAATCCTTTTCTGCCCGATCATGACGAGGTGACGGTGCAGCAGTTACCGGAAGGGCTGAATGGGGGTGAAGGTAAAACTTTTTTTTGCCAGATCCAGAAATTGCTCAACACGAATCAGCCCCACTTTGTGTTTGATTGCGCTAAGCTTCGCGAACTCGATGCCGTTGGGATCCATTTGCTGTTGCAGTGTTTGGAAGAAGTTATGAAGCGCAATGGTGACGTGAAACTGGCGGCCGTGCCTCCTGGACCAGCCACCGTGCTGGAGGCGACCGGGGTGGACAGTTTGTTCGAGATCTTTGACAGCACGGCGGACGCGGTTCAGAGCTTCCATTATCTTCCCGCGCAAGAGTGGGAGATGCAGGTTCCGTTAAACGCGAGTCAGACTCTCGCCGATATATCACCGGCCGCTTGTGGAGCTGACTAGGGAATTTTGCGGTTTCCGTCTGGAGATAATCATGGAAGTCACGAGTCCCCTGCTCACGCGATTTATCTGTGCTGGACTGGTCATGGCCCTGCTGACTCCGCCAGCCGCTATGGCCGGCGCTCCGAAACAAAACGAGAAACAAGACCCGACGTCTGTTCAGCAACCGCAGGCGCCGCAAAGTGATTCTCCGGCTCCGGGCGCAGTCACAACCTCCCCAACTTCAGAGTCGCAGCCCGCCCAACCCAGCCGCGATCAGCTTCCCGAAAGTCCCGACCCCGTGCAGTCCACAACCACTGACCAGGCGCAGCCGTCCCCAGCAGCGCCATCCGCCCCCCAGCAATCACAGCAGGGTAAAACCCAGCAACCCGCGGGCACTGCCGCGGCCGAGGTGGAAAACACGACGGGTGATGCTGCTTACAAGCCCGCCGGAGCAGCCATCGCGCCCGCAAAACAAAAACGAAGACGCATGCTCCTAATCAAGGTCGGCGCGTTGCTTGGAGCAGGAGTTGCGATCGGATCCGTAGCCGCGCTCTCCAGCGCCAGTCCGAGCCGGCCTCCTGGCAGCCATTGAGCCGGGAGAATCTTTGACCCAATGACTCGCCAGAAATCAAGAAACCTGCGCACGCATCTGGTGAGCTTCTCCGGAATCGATGGTGTCGGAAAAAGTACGCAAGTTGCGGAGCTTTGCGCACGCCTTGTCGAGGCGGGCCTCAGCGTCCGTGTTTTTGCTTTCTGGGATGATGTCGCGACTTTCAAGGGCCTTCGCGAGTTCTTGAGCCGTGCGTTATTTCACGGCGAGTCCGGCGTCGGAACTCCAACCCGTCCCGTAAACCGTAGGGACAAGAATGTCAGGTCCCGGCCAATGACTGGGTTTCGGTTCTTTCTCTACTTCGTGGACGCCCTGTCGCTTCGGATAGTGACGGCGAACGCCAGCCGCACCGACGTAGTGATCTTCGACCGCTACCTTTACGATGAGCTTGCGAACCTCAATCTGGATCATCCTCTCACTCGAACCTACGTGCGTCTACTTTTGAAAATGATCCCGCATCCCGACGTGGCCTACCTGCTGGACGTGGATCCGGTTCAGGCTCGCGCTCGAAAACCTGAGTACCCGCTCGAATTCTTGCACAGCAACCGTGCTTCGTATCTGGCGCTGAGCAAACTGGCAGGCAGATTTATCGTTGTGCCTTCGGATTCCAAACCCGGGGCCCAGCGCATCATCGCGGAAACAATCTTGCAGCGGCTCAGTGGCCGAATGCAGCAGCCTAGTTATTCAGAGGTATTAACTGGAAAGTAAGTACAGGTTTTCATCGCCCAGTTGCTAAGGGGAAACTCCTACAAATAAATCGAGGGGAAAACTGCGCTCCGGTCGATCTGGTTGATTTCACTCGGACGCCAGCCAACAGTTCCATAGTGGCGCTCATCTCAAGCACGCCGAGGAAGCTTCTTACGGACTAAGGTGACACTCCTAATGAAAGAAAAGCGCGCTCCCCAACTAACCGGTTGGTGGCTGTTGGTAACCGCAGCGTTGATCGTCACATTGAACGGCTGCGTGGGACTCGTGGGAAGCAATGGGCAAGGCAATAAAGGCTCCCAAGGAATCAACCAGGTCAATCATGTGATTTTCATGGCCCAGGAGAACCGGGGCTTCGATCACTACTTCGGAGCCATGCGTCAGTACTGGGCCGCCAATAAGATTCCAGACCAGTCGTTCGACGGGCTGCCACAATTCAATCCGGCTTCGGGAACTGCTCCCCTGCAAGGTCCTGCGCCCACAAATCCCGGCTGCGACCCGGCGTTTCCCCCTCCTAGTGACTGCACGCCTGACAGCAGCAGTCCGTCGGTTGGTTCGTTTCACATGATCTCAATGTGCGAGGAGAACCCCAGTCCGTTTTGGAATGAAGACCACGTAGATTGGAACTTGACCACTCCCTTATCCCCAACTCCCACCCTCGATGGGTTTGTGTGGACTGCGGCGCACGATGCGCGTAATACCACTCCCCCGTTTTCCGATGTCAATGGCCGGCGCGCCATGTCCTACTACGATGATAGCGATCTGCCCTACTACTACTTCATGGCGTCAAACTTCGCGACTTCCGACCGCTGGTTTTCTCCCGTGATGTCGCGCACTCAGCTCAGCCGCATGTACATGCTGGCGGCCACATCGGTTGGTCACGTTTATCCGCTGCCGTCGAACTCGCCCGCGCTAAACACTGCCACTATTTTTGATTTGTTGCAGGGCGCTGGAATCAGCTGGAAGATTTATGTCACCGATTTGACTTACGCTACGCCGCCAGTGCAGGACAGTACCATTGGCCTGTTTGCTACGGCCGGCAAATATCCGCAAAACATTGTTCCGGTTTCCCAATTTATGACCGATGTGTCGAACGGTACGCTCCCGGCTGTCTCCCTCATCGAACCCGGCTTTAATAGCGGTCGCGATGAACATCCCGGTTTGGATGACAACGCTCCCAGTGGCAGCGTACAAGTCGGGGCACAGTACGTTTCCACGTTGATCAATGCCTTGATGCAGAGCTCTTCCTGGAAAGATTCCGTGTTCATCCTCACCTACGATGAGTTCGGCGGCTTCTATGACCACGTGTCACCACAAACCGGTCCACAATTTGTCAGCCCAGACGGCATCCAGCCTAGCGCTCTTAAGCCTACCGACTACTGTTATCCTCCACAAACCGGCCCCACCTGCGACTTTGTTTACTCGGGATATCGGGTGCCGCTCATGGCGATTTCGCCTTTCACCAAGAAAAACTATGTTTCCCATACCGTCGCAGACTGCACCGCATGGCTGAAGTTTGTGGAAACCCGGTTCAAGCTCCCCAGCCTGACGAAGCGCGATGCGGCCCAAATGGATATGACGGAGTTCTTTGACTTTGTGAATGTGCCGTGGAAAACACCGCCATCTCCGCCTCCCCAGCCGACGAATGGACAGTGCTACATGAATACGCTGCCTTAGCCGGGCAGAATCAGACATTGCCCCGCGGCATGTTCAGACGGTCATGCAAACCCGAATCGAGACGGCCCTGATGGCCTCGCACCGTAATTTTTAACCGATTTCGAGTCGCCCAAAGTCTGCGTCAGACGGGCATTCTCGTACAACACCTGACCGATCACTCCCATCCAAGAGTAACTTGGCACGCGATTGCCGGGGCTGAAAGACAAATGCTGGGGCGGAAGAAAATATATGGGCGACAAACTTGGTCTAGTAATCCCCACGCTGAACGAAGAAGCGAACATAGCAGTGGTGCTCGACCGCATTCGCACCAACCTCAATGATCTGCCAATCGACTACGAAATACTGGTTGTGGATGACGACAGCACAGACGGAACCGGAGCCGTAGTCTGCGAGTATTCCAAATCGGATCCGCGCATCCGCCTGGCGGTGCGGCGCGGATGCCGCGGGCTGGCCGGCGCCGTAATTTACGGTTGGGACCGCACCGACGCCAATCTGCTAGGTGTGATCGACGCCGACTTGCAGCACCCGCCGGAATTGCTGCCAGCGCTAGTAGCCGCTATCCAAGCCGGGCAGGACATTGCAGTCGCCAGCCGCTACTCTGAGGGAAATGGCATCGCCGGATGGAACCCGGTGCGGTTGGCCATCTCCCGCCTGAGCACTTGGATCACGGTGCCCTTGCAGAAGCCGGGCATACGGGTTCGGGACCCTCTGTCCGGTTTCTTCGTGCTTCGCCGGAGCTGTATCGCAGGGGTACATTTGCAACCCGAAGGTTTCAAGTTGCTGTTGGAAATTCTGGTGCGCGGAAAGATCCGCTCCGTGGCTGAGGTTCCCTACCGCTTCGGTCTTCGATACGCCGGTAAGAGCAAAGCCAACTTGCGCGTCGGCCTCGATTACCTTCAGCTGTTGGGACGTCTCTCAAAGAGCGCTTTTTCGAGGTCGGCAGGGTCCGCGTGAAAATCTGTCTAGTTACCGCCTTTCCTCCGAGCCGCGGAGGTTTGAACGAGTACGGGCTGCACGTCGCCCGGGCGTTGTCGAATGTTCCTAGGCTCAAGCTCACCATTCTCGCCGATCAGCTAAGCGTTCCGGAGCCGGAGTTAGATGGTTTCCATGTGATCCGCTGCTGGTCCTTCAACGCTCTAACTAACCCAGCTCGCCTGTCCCGCGCAATCAATGAGCTGCAGCCGGATGTGGTGTGGTTCAACATAGGATTTGCTTCCTTTGGCAGCAAGCCGCTGCCGGCGTTTTGTGGCTTCCTGACTCCGGGCCTGGTTCGCCTGCGCGGCTACTACACCCACGTCACCCTGCACCAGATCATGGACATGATGAACCTCGCCGATGCCGGGGTGAAGTATCCGAGGCTTTACCGGTTGGGTGGCTGGGTGGCAACCCATTTATTGCTGATGGCAAATTCCATTTCGGTACTCATTCCGGCGTATCGCAATGCGCTGATTGAGAAATATCGCAGAAACAATGTGTACTTTCGTCCCCATGGAATCCTATGCGGGCAGCCTGAATTCCCAGATCTCGCACGCCGGGGTCATCCGGAGCATCGCATTCTGGCCTTTGGCAAATGGGGGACCTATAAGCGACTGGAACCGCTGATCAAAGCCTTCAAGCAGGTTTCGGCAGAGATGACGAATGTGCGACTCATCATCGCCGGAGGAAATCATCCAGAGACTCCCGGCTATGTGGAATCCGTGGCCCAGCAAGTTGCCAGCAACTCCCGAATTGAGTTCACCGGATACGTTCGCGAAGAGAACGTGGCGCAGCTGTTCCGAAGTGCCAGTGTATTAGTCCTTCCTTATACCTCTGCAGCAGGATCGAGCGGCGTCGCTCACTTGGCCTGCGAATACGGTCTGCCCATTGTCGCGTCGAATTTGCCGGAATTTCGTGATATGGCTGCCGCCGAGAGACTAGCCATCTGTTTTTACGAACTGGGAGACACCCATCGATTGGCGGATGCAATCACTGCGGTTCTGCAGCGTCCCGATTGGCAGCGTGAGATGGCGGAACGAAATTTCGCGGCGGCCATCCGCATGACTATGCCCCTGGTGGTCAGACAATATCTGCGACTGTTCGACTTGAACCATCACAGACAGGTGTTTGCTCCGGAAACTCG